>Ga0310786_10006237_pt1 | contig 15930 bp, 14 predicted proteins | sample AusTroGonzalo_MG_FD_203881 | JGI IMG/M metagenome (GOLD analysis project Ga0310786, IMG submission 203881) | Bovine rumen microbial communities from tropical cattle in Woodstock, Queensland, Australia - Gonzalo_03 (v2) (version 2) | ecosystem: Host-associated > Mammals > Digestive system >... | reverse complement strand
AGATGTCGGCATAGCTGATGGTGCCATCCACGAAGTCGTGCGTGATGGCTTCCTGCATGTCGGCTTCCACCTCGCAGTCGATGGTGAAGTAGGCTCCGACCTTCCGTTCTTGCTCCATCACGCCATGATAGGCATAGAGGCGGAGTCCGCTGATGATGATCTTATTCTCCATTGTGAAGGTCGTCTTTGAAGTCGTCGCCGAAGTCTTCCTCACCTGTGGTGTATTTTTTCAGTGCACGCGCCACACCATTTGCCCAGGTGTTGATATTTTCATTCTCAAGTTGCAGGGAACCAACCAGTTTAATGACATTATCTAAAGGCATCCTATAACGGAGGATACCACTGATCAGCTTGGCGTAGTTCCAGTATTCCTTGTTGAATCGTTCGGACAGACCTTCAATGGTGGTCTTATACCCACGACGGTTGACGAAGGTGAAATCGTAGCGTTTGTTGCCGTTCTCGTCCATGTGTTTGATGATGTGTCCCTTGGTGACGGTCTTGGGCAAGGCGATGCCGTCTTCGTCGTCGAGCACGCCCGTGAAGATTTCGTAGGGATAGCCGTCGAGGAGTCCCACGAACGCCACCCAGCGCTCTTTCTTGTTCTGGAACTTCACCACGTCGCATTCAAGGCTGATGGGACGTTTCTCTGTGATCTCGAACTGAGGACGGTAGGAATAGATTTCGTTGTCAAGTATCGACATCAATTCCGCACGCTCCTTGTTCATCCCGACCTCGGGGTCGTAGGGCTTCAATGCTTTCTTCAACTTCTTTTCGCCAAACTCTGCAAGGGTGTTGAGAATCGTGGCTGATAAAGTCTGTACTGGTGACATGTTAGGTCTATTTATTGCAAAAATTGTTAAGTAAAGGCAAAAATACGGCGATTTTGTGACATGACAAAATAAATGTGGCAGGAAATGCGTATCTTTGCACAATTGAAATCGCAAATCGTAAAATTGACTTTTTATGGAATCATTTATCAATAGACGCACCATCCGCAAGTACAAGCAGGAAGACATCCCTGCGGAGAAGATTGACGCCCTCTTGTTTCAGGCTTCCAGGGCTGCCACTATGGGCAACATGCAGCTGTATAGCGTTGTGGTGACGCGCTCGGAAGAGATGAAGGAAAAGCTCTCGCCCCTGCACTTCGGACAGCCGATGGTGAAGGGCGCGCCAGTGGTGCTCACATTCTGTGCCGACTTCAACCGCTTCACGAAGTGGTGTGAGCTGCGCAATGCGGATGCGGGCTATGACAACCTGCTGTCGCTGTTCAATGCCGTGAGTGACACTCTGCTGTATGTGCAGGCTTTCTGCTCGCTGGCTGAGGAGGCTGGCTATGGCACTTGCTACCTGGGCACGACGCTCTACAATCCGCAGGGCATCATCGACCTGCTGAAGCTGCCCAAGCTGACGTTCCCCGTTGCCACCATCACGGTCGGCGTGCCCGACGAACATCCTGAACAGCCTGACCGTCTGCCACATCTGGCTTACATCCACGAGGAGACGTATCACGACTACACGCCCAACCAGCTGGACATCATCTACTTCTTCAAGGAGCAGCTGGAGGAGAACCAGAAGTTTGTGAAAATCAACAAGAAGGAGAACCTGGCGCAGGTGTTCACGGATTGCCGCTATACGCGCAAGGACAACGAAGCGATGTCGGCAGGACTTCTGGAAACGCTGAAGAAACAAGGCTTTCTGAACTGATTGCCAACATAGAAATACGAACAAAAAAAGAGGGGTCTCATCACGAGGTCCCTCTTTCCATTAAACATAAGTTATCTATAGGAATTGGTTAGTATGGATTCTGTTTATGTATGAATTTATGAACTAGGAATGTTTCAGTTTCATCATGATCTCGTCCACATCGTCGCGCACATGGTCGTCCACCTCTATCATGTCGTGAATCTGCTTCATGGCGTGGAGGACAGTGGCGTGGTTGCGGTTGCCTATCTGACGACCAATCTGCATGTGGGTGTTGTCGGTCAGGCGCTCGGAGAGATACATGGCAACTTGTCTTGCATAGGCAACGCGCTGGGTGCGCTCTCGTGAATCGAGCTGGGCAATCTTCAGGTTGAAGTGCTCGCACACAGAATGCTTCACGTCGTCGATGGTGAGCTCCTTGCTGTGCTTCTCCACGAACTGTGGCATGAGCTTGCGCACGAGCGCCATGTTGATGTCGCAGTTGTACACTACTGAGTTGACCATCAGGGAGTTGATGATGCCTTCGAGGTCGCGCACGCTGTCGTCGATGTTCTCAGAGATGAACTTGAGCACATTGGCTGGGATGCTGAGACCTTCCTTCTCGACTTTGGCTGAGAGGATGTTCAGGCGCAGGTTCTGCGTAGGCTTCTGAATCTCTGCCAGCATGCCCCACTTGAAGCGGGTGAGGAGTCGGTCTTCCAGACCTTGGATGGCATAAGGGGGACGGTCGGCAGAAAGGATGATCTGCTTGCCGTTGACATGCAGGTGGTTGAAGATGTGGAAGAAGGTGTTCTGGGTTCTCTGCTTGCCTGAGAGCTCCTGCACGTCGTCGAGAATCAACACGTCAATGCTCTGATAGAAGCGGATGAACTCTGGAATCTTGTTCTGTATCTTGGCATCTGCAAACTGCACGTAGAAGAGGTGGGCAGACAGGTAGAGCACGCGCATTTGTGGGTGCTGCTCCTTGATGCGATGTCCGATGGCGTTGACGAGATGGGTCTTGCCGCATCCTGAAGGACCATAGACAAAGAAGGGATTGAACGTCTTGGCTGGGTTGCTGGCAATGGATTCGCCCACAGAACGTGCCAGACGGTTGCTGTCGCCCTCAAGATAAGTCTCAAACTTGTATTCGGGAATCAACTGAGAATCGAGATCCTGCACCTGAGGAGCAGTCACGTCGTCGGGTGTCTTGTTTCCTTCTTCGCGAGCTGGACCATTGACCACCTTGACTGGCATTTCACCTTTCTCTCGAACATTGCCACCTCGTTTGGACTTCACGACCTTTACATTATAATATAGATTCTTGACGCTATTGCCAAACACGCGCTTAAAGGTAAAAGCCATGAGCCTCAAGTAGTGCTCTTCCAGATACTCCTTCACAAACTCACTAGGTACATCAAGCACCAGATCGCCGTTCTCGAGGCTGTGCAGCTCGACGAGGGCAAACCAAGTGTCGAATTGTTGGGGGCTTATATTGTCTCGAATGATGTCGAGACATTTCCCCCATAGGAGTTTTGGATTCTGTTCTGTTTCTACCATTTTAGCTTTGGTGATTTCTCATCTTAATTTTTCCGAATGCAAAGTTAGGCGATATTTTTGAATCTACAAAATTTTATTTTTTCGGTGTTTTAAATCGGAAAGTAAAAAGTGCTTCATTTCAGCCATTTACGTTTTTCTAGTTCTTGGCGGTCTTGATTTGTATTGCTTTTTTCTTACTTACTGATTATTAGTTTGTTACCGATTTGTTTCACATGTGAAACATTTCGCCAAAAATATTTTTTTTTGCCCTCTAATTTATTGTTTTTGATACGCTTTCATTTGTTCTGAAATTGTTCCTCAAAAAGAAAGATGTTGTTTGAACTAAATTCAAATAACATCCATCTTTCAACTTTTTTCATTCTCGTTTTCACTTGTCTTTTTTGCCGAAGAGCGAGAAGTGAACATAGCGTTTCGGGTGCAATCTAAAGTCCTCCAACAGACGTGATGAGTTCTGCATGGTGGAGTCGATATGCAGGGCGATGGCGTTGTCGTTCATCAACATGCCGAGCGAGCTTTCCTTGCTGCTCATAGCAGTGTTCATCTTGAAGGTCATCTCCTGCACGCCGTTCATGGTGGCATCAGCTTTCTGCGCCATTCCGACCAGGTCAATCTGATTGAGCTGACCCGTCGTGGTTTCGAGGTTGGTGCAGATATTGTTGGTCTTTGCCATCAGCTGAGGAACGTCCTTCCCAAGCAGACCATTGATCTGGCTGGTGGTGACGCGCAGGTCGGCAGAAACGGCTTCCATGTTGTGCATTGAAGTGGCGATGGCTGGGTCGTTGACCAGCGTGTTCATCGCTGTGAGGATAGAATCCACCTTAGGAAGGAGTGCCTCCACTTTGGGAATCATGTTTCCAGCCTCAGTCATCAGGTCAATCATCGGTTCGCCAAGAATGGTGTCGCCTGGATGCAGGACGGCTGTGGGGTTGGGTCCCAACTTGAGATTCATCATGGCACTACCCAGCATTTCCTTCGTCATATAGACGGTGGTTCCTTCTGGAATCTGGAATTGGGGATTGACGGTGATTTCGACCGTGAGGTTCTGCTTGCCAGCATTGAAATTGATGGCTTTCACCGTACCGATTTTCAGTCCGTTGGCGCGCACGTCGGATGCTGTGGGCATACCTTGCACATTGGAAATCTCCACGAAATAGGACACCTCGTCGCTAAAGAGCTTCAGCCCTTTGAGGAAGATGATGCCGACATAAATGAGAATGGCGGAAAAGATTGCCACCAATGCGATTTTGATTTCTTTGCTTATTTTCATATTATTCTTCAAATGTCACGATGAATGCTTGGGGAAATTTATCAAGGATGGATTGCCTGATCTGCTTGGCTTCTTCCAGCGTGCTGGCTGAGCCATAGGTGTAGGCGTAACGTCCATCTTTTTCGTGCATCTCACATTTCAGTCCCTTGAACTGCTTGTCGTTGCTTTTCAGTTTGGCACTGCCTGAGAAGATTTGCACTTTATACACAGTCCGCTTTTCTCCATTGCTGCTGGAAACCGCAGGTGCAGGAGCCTCGTTGGTTGTCGGAGTGGTGGTGGTTGGCTGCACAGGAGTGGAGGAAGGCTTTTCCAGTTTGGATTGCTTGCCTGTCTTCTGCGACTTATATTTTGCGATGGCATTGTAGATGCTCTTTGCCATCGTCTGTCTGCCTGCTGTGGACATGAGGAACTGCTCTTCGGATGGGGTGGAGATGTAACCTACCTCCAGCAAGACGCTGGGCATGTAGGTGAGGCGCAACACTGCCAGGTTGGCTTGCAACACGCCCATATCCACTCTTCCTGCCGTGTGCACCATCTCGCTTTGCACCATCTTGGCAAAGTTCACACTTTCCTTCATGTCGTGATCTTGCATCAGCTCGAACATGATGTTGCTTTCGGGCGAGGGGTTGTAGTTGTATTTCTTGGCTGCATCTCCCTCGAGGGCAATGACGGAGTTCTCACGTTTCTCGACAGCCAGGTTGGTGGATGCCGTTCGAAGGGTGAGCGTGTAGGATTGCACACCAGTGGCTTTCCGAGCATTCTTGGGGAGCGCGTTGGTGTGAATGCTGACGAAGAGGTCGGCCTTTGCCTTGTTGGCAATTTCTGCACGTCGTCCCAACTCGATGAAAACATCCGTGCTCCTCGTGTAGATCAGCTTCACGTCTGGACAATTGGCTTTTAGGAGTCTCCCCACTTCCAGTGCAATGGCAAGATTGATGTCTTTTTCACGGTTGGCAGATGAGGAACCAACGGCTCCCGGGTCTTTGCCTCCATGTCCGGCATCCAGCACCACGACGAACTGGTCTCCATCAGCAAAGCTTGAAGCAGGGAAGGCGAACAGCAGCGCTGTTATATATATAATAATGTGTAAGATTCTTTTCATACGTACTTAAAATCGTTGCAAAGATACAAAAAATCAATTAAATAACGTATGAAACAGAAAAAGAATACCGTTTCCGATATTCTTTTTCCTGTTTGCTTCCTCAGAAAAGAGGAAATAGTTTCATTTTCACTCCAGCCATGAGCCAGATGCCTGGTTGCTCCACGTTGGCAAAATCGTAGTACCGATGGTTGGTGAGGTTGTTTGCCTGCACGTAGAGGGTGTAGTGGGGGACATTCCACTGAACCTTCATGTCTAACGTGCCGTAAGTGCCGAATGCCTGTGGCTTTCCTGTCTTGGCATTGTCAAACTCTCCCTCGCGATTCTTCAGCGAGAAATCCCATTGGGAGGAGAGATGACTGACGATGCGATGATGGAAGGAGGCTACGAACTTGTTGCGCAGGAACGTCATGCGCGAGATGTAGTTGGCTTCTTGTTCGGCATTGATGCGATATTTGTAGTTGTAGCAATAGCTGAGCGTGAGGCGCTGGGGCAGGGCGCGCTCTCCAAGAAGTGGGGCAAAGTTGAACTGGAGAAGGGCTTCCGCTCCGATGTTGTCAATATCACTATTGGCAGTCACATAACCTGTTGCATCCGCATTCTTCACCCAGTCAATCATGTCTGTTCCATGACGGAAGAAACCCTTTGCCTGGGCGATGAGGAACGTGCCTGAGTAGGTGGCTCCCACATGCCAATCCATACTCTTTTCGGGCTTCAGGCGAGTGTTGCCTTGCAGGCCAGGACCATTGTAGTAAAGGTCTGTATAAGTGGGGGTTCGGAGACTTTGGTTGAAGGAGGCATAGAGCTTCCAACGTTCGGCTGGTCGCCAGGAAACATCGATGCCCGGATAGAACTTCATGCCGCCCTCGACGGAGGTGTTGTGATGGGCTAGCAAACCGAACGAGAAGGTCAGGTTTTCCAAGAGGATGTCGTGCTCGAAGTAGAGTCCGAGATTGCTCCTGCCGTCTTTGTATTGGTAGTGTTCGTCGTGTCCTGGCACCTTGTACTTGTGCTGTTCTGAAGCGGGAATTTCCTTGCCGAGACGTGTGGAGAGGATGTTCTCACGTCGGAACTCGATGCCTATGGCCGTCTTGCCTAACGCCCAGTTGGTGTAGGCATTGAGATTGGCTCCATAGACATTAGTCTGATGGAAATTCTGGTATGCTTCGGGATTGGCTCGTCGCCACACATAGTGATCGAGAGAGCGGTTCCAATACAGCTGGACAGGTAGATGAATCTTGCCTTTGTACTCTGTCTGTAAAGCAATGAGGTAGCGCCTGTCCTGCTCATACTGCGAGTCAGAACCCGTGCCATAGAAGGTGTTGGCACCATAGTTCATCGTGCTCAGACCAGCCTGGATGGTTGCATCGAAGAGGGCACTCGAGTACTTGCCGTTCCAATAAGAGTTCCCCTTATTGAAATCGTCGTTGCCGTCGGCTCCGTCGCTGCGGCTGTAGCCCCCGCTGATGCGGTTGTTGATGTGTGGGGTTTGAAAGGAAACATGGGCGTTGGTTCCGAATGTCCCATAGGAACCGCCTTGCATGTGAGTTCCGATTGTGTTTTCCTTGTCTGTGCGTGTGACGATGTTGATGGCTCCTGCAAATGCCTGGCTGCCATACACGCGACTGGCTCCACCTTCAATGACTTCGATTCGTTCGATGTCGTCCACATTGACAGGCAAATCGACGGTTAGATGCCCTGTGTGGGGATTGGAGATGTTGATGCCGTTGAGCAGGACGGTGAGTTGGTCTTCGGTGCCCCCGTTCACACCGATGTCCGTCTGGATGCCGAAACCTCCGCGCTGACGTACATCCACGCCTGCAACGAGTTTCAACAGGTCGTTGACCGAGTGTGCACTCGACGCCTCAATGTCCTGTCGGTTAATCACTTGCACGAGGCGCACAGCTTTGTCGGCAGGCAGGGGGGCGAGTGTGCCCACCACCTCGGCATCATCCAGCGTCAGTTCCAGCTCCTCTTTGTCATCGGTAGGAGCAGAAGGCTGACTGAAGGCCATGATGGCCGCAGCTGAATCGGGGCAGGCAGCTGCCAATGTGGCAACACTGAGCACGCCGATGCGCACCTCTCTCCTCAAGCTGAGGAAAATGGCATCGCCACGACGTGTGAAGTGTGTCCACACCACCGATTCGGGCTTTCTGAATCTTGATTTGATGTTCATTTTGAATTGATAATTAAATAATGACGCCACTATTGGCGTTTAAGGTTTCTCTCCGCATCCATACGGAGGAAGATAAAGAGCAACAACGTGAATCCCCAGAGGGAGGAACCTCCGTAGGAGAAGAAAGGGAGCGGAATGCCAATGACAGGTGTCAATCCCAGCACCATGCCCACGTTGATGAACAGGTGGAAAAGGAAGATGCTCAGCACGCAATAGCCATAGACTCGTCCCATCGTGTCGGTTTGTCGTTCTGCCACAGCAATGAGTCGCCAGATGAAGAGCAGATAGACGATGAGCACGCCAGCAGAACCGATAAACCCTTCTTCTTCACCTACCGTGCAGAAGATGAAGTCGGTGTGCTGCTCGGGCACATATCTGAGCTTGGTCTGCGTGCCGTTGAGGAACCCCTTCCCCAACAAACCTCCTGAACCAATCGCAATCTTTGCCTGATTCACATTGTAGCCAGCTCCACGAGGGTCGTCCTTCATACCCAGCAGCACCTCGATACGGATACGCTGGTGGTCGTCCAGATGTTCGAAGAGCGTGTCGGTCATATAGTAGAATGCCGTCGAAGCAATGGCAAAGAGGGCAATGAGTCCGTAGCGGATATATCGACGATAGAGTGCCAGTCCGATTAGATAGAAAATCATGCCGATACAAATGGGCAGCATCACATAGCAAATGTCAAACGGAATGACATAGGCGGCAAAGATGAGGGAAAGCAGGACGCTCCCGAAACAAACGTAAGCCATGAGTTTCACAGCAAACATGTCCTTGCAATAAATCCACACCATACTGATGGTGAATATCATGGCAAGCAAGAGCACCGTGAACTCTCCAATGGATGTGGGGATGTAGGTGAGGTACTCATCGCTATACTTCATGCCCACCACAAAATAGACTACGAAAGCAAATCCGCTAAAGAGCAAAGAGCCTGTCATGCCCTCGCGATAGAGCATGAGGAAGAAAGCGAGATAGACCAGGGCAGAACCTGTTTCCTTCTGGCCAATAATGAGCAGCATAGGAAAGACGATCAAGGCGATGGCGATACTGATATCCTTGGTTTTCCGGATGCTGAATCCATATTCGTCCATCAGTTTTCCCAATGCCAAAGCGACGGCAAACTTTGCAAATTCGGCTGGTTGTATCTTCTGACCGCCTCCGATGGGGAGCCACGAACGCGAGCCCTTCGTATCGGGTGCAATGACAATGGTCAAAGCCAAAAGAATCATCATGGCACCATAGATGACGTAGGCGGCAGTATCGTAGAAACGTTTCTCAATGAGCATCAGCACAGCTGCCAACACCAACGATGTGCCAGCCCAGACAATTTGCTTGCCAGAGTTGGTCTCCCAACTGAAAAGGTCGGGATTGTTGAAGTCGTAGCAGGCACCACACACGCTGAACCATCCCCACACGATGAGGATGACGTAGAGCATGATGGTCATCCAGTCGATGCTCAGGAAGATGCCTTTGCTGCCTTGTTCTTGTATGTTCATTGTTTCTGTCTCTTATCTTGCACGGGTTCCGTAATCGATGTGGCGACTCTGGAAGGATGCCGCCTTTGCTTCGCTGGCTGGTGTGAGCTTGCCGTTGATGTATTGCTCCATGATCAAAGCACCAATGGGCACGCCGTATGTGGCACCAAAACCACCATTCTCCACATACACGGCGACGGCTATCTTAGGGTTGTCTTTCGGAGCAAAGCCCATGAAAGCGGAGTGGTCCTTTCCTCGGTTCTGGGCTGTACCTGTCTTTCCACACACTTCATACATCGAGGTGTTGGCACTTCGGCAGGTACCACCCAACACAGCCTTTCGCATGCCTTCTGCCACCATGTCGTAGTATTTCTTCTCCACTTTGGTCTTGTGCTTGACCAACAAGCTGTCGGCGAGGTGACCACCCTCAATATGCTTCACAATATGGGGAGTGATGTAGTAGCCTCGATTGGCGATGGTCGCTCCGAGATTGGCTATCTGGAGAGGCGTCAGCGTGACCTCACCCTGACCGATGGCGATGGAGATGACGCCAAGCGCATTCCATTGACCCAGTCTGCTGTCGTAGTAGTCGGCATTGGGAATCATTCCTCGTGCTTCACCAGGCAAATCCACGCCCAGCTTATAGCCAAAGCCCATCGACACCATATAATTCTTCCAAGTAGTCATCGCCTCTTGGATGTTCTTGTATTGCTTGCGGTTGTTCAGCATGTGGTAGAGTCCCCAACAGAAATAACCGTTGCACGAAGTGGCGATGGCAGGAATCAAGGGGAGGGGAGAGCCGTGTCCGTGACATCCCACTCGCATGCCTTTGGTGACAAAGCCTCGATAACAAGGGTAGGCTGTGGATGAGGTGATGATGCCCTCCTGCAAGAATGTCAGTCCCTGCGATGTCTTGAAGGTGGAGCCTGGAGGATAAGTTCCCGAGATGGCACGATTGAGCATCGGCTTCATCGGGTCACGTTGCATCTCCATCATTTGTGCTCCTCGTTGCTTTCCCTCCATGCGATGCGGATCGTAGCTGGGAGCACTCACCATGCAGAGAATCTCACCTGTCTTGGGTTCGATGGCAACAATGGCTCCCATCTTTCCTTCCATCAATCGTTCGCCCAAAGCCTGAAGCTTGGCATCGATGGACAAGGTGAGATTTTTCCCAGGAATGGGCTTGCGGTCAAGGGCTCCATTGCGGTAATGTCCCTGAATACGTCCACGGGCATCTCTCAACAGAATCTGCACTCCTTTCACACCTCGCAGTTCTGGCTCGTAGCTACGCTCCACGCCCTGCTTTCCGATATAATCTCCAGGGTCGTAGTAATCGTCGTTCTCCACTTCGGCTTGTGACACCTCTGCCACATCGCCCAAGATGTGGGCACAATGGTCTGTGGCATAGCGTCGGATGGTGCGTTCACGAATATAGAATCCATGAAAACGAAATAGTTTCTCTTGAAACACGCCATATTCCTGCGAAGAAATCTGAGGCATGAAAAGTTGCTGGGTATAAGTGGAATAGCCAGGGTTCTTGTTGCGGTCCTTGATGATGGCCATTCGTTCATCGAACTGTTTCTGGGTGATACCGAGCGTCTTGCAAAAGTCGAGCGTGTCGAGGTTGTGCACCTCGCGCATGATTACCATGACGTCGTAGGCTGGTTGGTTGAAAACCAGCAGCTCACCATTGCGGTCATAAATGACGCCACGTGCAGGGAAGATGACATTGTTGAAGAAGGCATTGTCATCAGCACGGGTCCTGTATTCCCCGTCAGAGAGTTGGAGAAAAGCCAGTCGGGCGATATAGCTTAGGACAATCACCAATGCTATAACAGCAAGAACGTACTTACGGTTTTCGTAAATGTGGCTTTTCATTGTTTCTTGAAAGGGACTTAGTGAGTTGTGATGTTCTTTCTTCCACGAATCAGCAATTCAATGAAAAGGATGATGAGGGTGCTGAGCACGGAACCTCCGGCAATGGAAAGAAGCGTCAGGAACCAGTCGGAAAGCGTAAAAGCATCCAACAGGTAGAAGCATCCATGCAATACAACCATCTGCTGGATTACATACAAGATGTAATTCCAAAATCCCATGGTGGTGATTGTCGGGGTGAAGTCATCGGCAGAATCACGTGGAGCCAACAGGTTGAGCCAATAAGGCTGAATCATCGCTATCAAAGTGCATGAAGCGGCACCCATTCCTGCCGTATTGCTGAAGAGGTCAAACAACAAACCTGTAACAAATCCCCAGATCAGTATCTCCGTTTGGGAGGTGTTGCGATGGAAGCACACTACCATGTAGCCTATCACAAGAGGAGTGATATAGCCGAACAGGTGAATGTTGTTGAACACCAGCACCTGAAGCACTATCAGGATCAAGAGCCTGAGAACTCGCGTTATTATGATAGAATTCATCTGATCGTATCGGGGCTTAAGTTGTTCTTCTTTTCCTCCAGCTCTTTTTGTTTCTCTTGAGCGTTGAGGACACTGTCTTGTCGGGCTGGGTCTTCCGCCATTTCCTCCAACAGACGTCGCTCAGAGGAATGATAGTTCGTGATGACAGAAACCTCACGCAAAGTAGGGAAGTTCGTAAAGAGTTTCACCCGAAGGAAGTAGGACATGCCATCGGGTGAATCACCAATTTTCTGTACCACACCGATGGGCAATCCAGGAGGGAAAATGTCGGAATAACCATTGGTCTCCACAATAGCTTTTTTCTTGACGGGAGCATGTCGGGGCACGCTGGTCACATAGGCAATGTCGGCATAGCCACGTTGCCAGACAAGTGAGCCGAAATAGTCGGAACCGCGTAACCGACAACTGATCTTGCTGTTCACGTTGAGCAAAGGCATGACAATGCTGTAGTGGCGACTGGTCATATAAACGATGCCCACCACACCACGAGAACAGACAACCCCCATCTCAGGACGGATTCCGTCAGCCTCACCCTTGTTGATGGTGATGAAGTTGGTGGCTTTGTGAAGGGTCATGTTGACGACTTGTGCAGGAAGTACCTCATACCTGAGTGGCAATGCTTGTGGTCGCTTCGTGCTGTCTTGTTGGATGGCCTCCAGCTGCTGACGCATCGCATACACCTCCTTGCGCAGTTCTTCGTTGGTGGCTTCCAACTCATTGTTCACTTCCTGCAGATGGAGATATGACGTAATGCCACTAATGACGTTGTAGGTTGAACCTACCACGTCATTAGCCGTCGTGAAATAGACACTTTTTTGGTATCCGTTATAACTGAAGAGGAAGACAAGGCTGATCACCTCCAGCAACAGGAATACAAACCAGTGCTTATTATGTACAATTAAGTCTATTAATGCACGCATATCATGCGTTTATCTCATCAGGAATGGGTAATTGTTGACATTCTTCAATGCAATGCCCGTACCCTTTGCCACAGAGTGCAATGGGTCGTCATCCACATGGAAAGGAATCTGAATCTTGTCACTCAGACGCTTGTCGAGACCACGAAGCAATGCACCACCACCAGTCAGCCAGATGCCATTCTTCACGATGTCGGCATACAATTCTGGTGGAGTGGCCTCAAGTGCCTGAAGCACGGCAGTCTCAATCTTTGCAATGGTCTTGTCGATGCAATGAGCGATTTCCTGATAGCATACGGAAATCTCAAGGGGCAGGGCTGTGATACGGTTAGGTCCGTGCACCAAGAAATCTTCAGGAGCCTGGTCACCAAGATCAGTCAATGCAGAACCCACATTGATCTTGATACGCTCAGCCATACGCTCTGAAACCTTCACGTTGTGCTGACGTGCCATATATTCCTGAATGTCGAGTGTCAGTTCATCACCTGCCACACGGATGGAGTTGTTGCTGACAATACCACCTAATGAGATGATGGCAATTTCAGTGGAACCACCACCTATATCCACAATCATCTGTCCCTCTGGGGCTTCCACGTCAATACCACAACCAATCGCTGCAGCCATTGGCTCGAAAATCAGATAGACATCACGACCGCCAGAATGTTCCGCACTGTCGCGCACGGCACGAAGCTCCACTTCGGTAGAACCAGAAGGAACGCCGATGACCATACGGAGAGAAGGAGTGAAAAGATGATGTCCCGTGTTGACCATCTTGATGAGTCCACGCATCATCTGTTCGCAGGCATAGAAGTCTGCAATCACACCATCGCGCAACGGACGGCAGGTGCGAATACCCTCATGCTCCTTGCCATACATCAGCTTTGCCTTGTGTCCTACGGCAATCATTTTGTTGGTCTTCTTGTCAAGAGCAACCACCGATGGTTCGTCCACCACCACCTTGTTGTTGACGGTGATGATGGTGTTGGCTGTGCCAAGGTCCATCGCTATATCTTGTGTCAAAGAGAAAAATCCCATATTTCTTATTTACAATTGATGAATTCCCTTACTATTATTTTGCGAAATATGCGTGAATGGCTGTGTCGTAATGACTTGAGGTTGCGAAAGCACGTTCTGCAAACTGCTTGCGCTGTGCCTTTGTGGTCTCAGCACCCTGTGCCTTGACGATGTCGAGCAGAGGCTTGTATTCTGCCTTGCTGGGGACAATCACCACATCATTGAAGTTTTTGGCTGCTGCACGGATGAGCGAGATGCCGCCGATGTCAATCTTCTCGATGATGGTTGGCTCATCGTTTGTAGATGCCACTGTCTCCTCGAATGGATAGAGGTCAACAATGACAAGGTCAATCTCAGGAATCTCATACTTGGCCATTTCCTGCTGGTCGCTTTCCAGTTCGCGACGTCCCAGGATGCCGCCAAACACCTTGGGGTGGAGTGTCTTCACACGTCCGCCCAAGATTGATGGATATGTTGTCAAGTCCTCTACTTTCTGGCATGGATAGCCCAAACTCTCGATGAATGCTTGTGTACCTCCTGTTGAAAGGAATTTCACCCCGTTTTTGTTCAATTCTGCAAGCAGCTCGTCCAAACCATCCTTGTGGAATACCGACACGAGCGCAGTCTTAATCTTCTTTACGTCAGCCATTTTTTCTGTCCTGAATTTGTTGGTTGTAAACTTATTGATTTTTCTGGTGTAAGCATTTAGCCATTTCATTCAATTTCCCTCTTTCGGCGAGAACTGTTGTGTGCGCACACAACCATGTTCAGACTTTTTGCCTTACAAAGTGCAAAGTTAGGCATTTCTTCTGACACATTATTAAAGAAATTATAATTTTTCTATCTTTCCGAAGAATTTTCTTGTCAGAAAGAAAACTTTACACTAATTTTGAACCCGTAAACATCAAAACGACACGATTATGCGACATTTCACCCTGCTGTTGTTTCTTCTTTTGACAGCATCAGCAAAGGCTCAATTTTATTTCGATTTTTCGCCCCGTCAGCAAATGGAACAGCGACGGGAAAAGTCCACGCCTCCAACGTACAAGGGCGGGGAAGAAGCTGTGAAAGCCTATCTTCAGAAAAATTTCAAGCAACCTCAAGTGAGGGAGAAGGTGGATGGCAGAATCGTCGTTGCCGTGATTGTCAACGCCAAGGGAAATGTGGAGAATGCACAGGTTGTCCGTTCGTTGACGAAGAGTCTTGATGCCGAAGCCATCAAGGTGTGCAAGAAGATGAAATTCAAACCTGCCACAACAGGAAAGAAGAAGGTGAGAGGCCGTGTTGACATCACCTTCCCCATTCGAAATGGAAAACTGTCATTCTTGAATCTTCCCACCACTGAGGTGTGATGAGCAAATAAGTTTCTTGCCCTATAGGGAGAGCGCTTTATTTCACCCCTACAAAAAGGCTGTTGCTCGTATAAGTCTTTTCTGCATAAACCGTATTCAGGTTGATGCCAACGGAAGTGATGCCGCGAGTACGCAAGCAATGCACGCGCCCTGTGTATCGAATCTTCTGCCCAGGCTGCAATGTGGTGGTGAGCGAAGGTGAAATGCTGAATGCCTTCGGATCGCTCACGTCGAGGTGGATGACGATGTCACGCAGGATGGAATTGGAAGTGTTTGTGATGTAACCCTCCACTTCAATTGTCTCATCCTTAGAAATATAGCCGTCACCGTCTGCGTCCATGTATGTGAGGTCTGAGATGCTCAACACGCTTGAGGTGATGGTACCATTGTAAGAACCAATCTGATAGTTGCGATTCTCCTGAACGGATGAGTTGCCACCCTGATTGCCGCCGCTAATCTGATAGCCTACATTGTTGTCGTAATACCCCTCATTGCCGGTAGTCGTTCTGCCTTGAGCATAGTCTTCATATCGACGTGCTTCAGCTCGTTCCTGTTCTTCGATTTGTGAGGTGATGCCCACACCCAGGATGGCTCCAATGCCCATACCGATGAGACTGCCCAGGGCTGCACTTTCACCACGGAATGGTCCATGGCCAGACAAAGCGCCAACAGCGCCACCAATATGACTGCCAATCATGGCACCTGTCACACCACCGGCTGCCTGATACGAACTGGTGCAGCTGCTTGCAAACAGGGCTGCAGCCAACGTCAAACAAGTGATTTGATTCTTTTTCATTGCTTTTTCGTTTTTGTTGATTGTTGAACTTTCTTTTTCTTAGTCAGGTCTCTCTTCTGCTATATAGTCATCAATCAATTTTCTGGCTATCGACATCTTGTCGGGAATAGGTGGAAGATGATTGCGGTTGAACCACCCTGCATTACTCAATTCTTCCTCTTGCACATGCACCTC
>Ga0310786_10006236_pt1 | contig 15930 bp, 6 predicted proteins | sample AusTroGonzalo_MG_FD_203881 | JGI IMG/M metagenome (GOLD analysis project Ga0310786, IMG submission 203881) | Bovine rumen microbial communities from tropical cattle in Woodstock, Queensland, Australia - Gonzalo_03 (v2) (version 2) | ecosystem: Host-associated > Mammals > Digestive system >... | reverse complement strand
TGCCAACTTTCGCCGATGTTGACAAAGAGTATCAGAATGCTCTTAATAATGGTGCCAAGTCCGTACTTCCTCCGACCACTGAACCATGGGGGCAGCGTACAAGTTACGTTGCCGACCCTGATGGGAACCTCATAGAAATTGGATCGTTTGTTAAATAATAAATTTAGCATGGTGCTACTATCCTGGTCTCAAAAATTATTGTCATGGAAATATCAAATTGGTTTAAGGGTTTTGAGAAAGGTATAGCACGGCTCTCTCCGGAGGAACGGTCTGCATTCTTCTCGGAATGTGGGAAAAACTGTGTAAATGGCGGTACGCTTTCTGTTTACAACTAAGGTAGTGCGTGCCGAGTTCAGGACAGACGCAGAGTAATCTTGTTCAAAACTGGTGTATAGAAAATGGGGCTCGCTCGAGTCCCATTTTCTTTTCTCACTTTGACCAATAATCATCCTTGACGCAGGCTTGTATGCTTGCTTGTTACGTTAACGAGCCATTTTCTTTACAAAAGGCACTATTTCTACAAATTTTTGTCCGAAAACTTGCAAATGTCAAATATTTTTCGTAACTTTGCAGCCGAAAGTTGCAAAGGTTCATGAAAATGGAGCAGTTACAGATTATACATAGCGAGTATTTTGCTGACTACCAAACGCAGCAACCGATTACGATAGAGAAGCGTGTCAAACGACTTGCTTCCAAGCAGTTCACGCCACAGAACTTCAAGTTCTACTTGCTTAGTTCGTCCTGTAACTCCAGCCTTATTGAGGGTTCGTCAATGACCGAAGACGACTACTTGAAACTCAAAGAGGCGAAAATCATCAGCCGCGACGTGCAAGAGATAGATGATATGATTGCTGCTTATGAGTTTGCAGCAAAGAATGCCATCAGTACGGACAATTTCCTCGAAGCGCACAGGATTCTTTCCAACAGTTCCGGTATTGCGGATAAGTATAAAGGTGCTTTTCGCGATATGCCGGTTGGTGTGTTTGGCGGCGGCGTGAAAGTCTATACCGGCGCAGAGCCGAGTATCGTCGCGGACGAAATGAACAAACTCATGCACGATATAAACATCCTCGTTCAAGCCGACTTGTCGTACGATGAGGTTTTCTATTATTCGAGCATGATTCACCTTGTTTGTGTAAGTATCCATCCGTTTGCGGACGGCAACGGACGTACTTCTCGCTTGTTGGAAAAATGGTTCTTGGCTCAGAAACTCGGTCAAGTAGCCTGGGTTATCCAGTCGGAGAAGCTCTACTTCAAGCGCAAAAAATCATACTACGAGAACTTGCACTTCCGTGACAACTACAACACAATGGATTATTCACATGCCATCCCCTTCCTCTGCATGTTACCGATGGCATTGAACAAACTCCATCGCCGCAGTCTCAAGCAAGGAAATTACTCAAGGACGGAAGGCTTTTGATTCTGCACGGAGAACAATAGTATGATATAACCGGACAATAAGTCCGGTGGACCTCGAAGCCGGTAAACGAATGGCAGAGAAAATTATGATCACTAAAATCGGCATAAATATATAATTATGCTGACAGACAGAAAAAAGTCCCGCATAAATTTGCATATGTGGGATTTTTTTTGTACCTTTGCGACGTAAACGACGCAAACAAAGAGAATTATATGAAAAAACTAATCATCCTTGCACTGGCAGCGACGATGTTCGTGGCGTGCGGAATACAGAAGCCCATGACAGAGGCACAATATGAGCAAAGCGTGCGCAAAGATATACCGTTTGCCGTGAGTGAGTTCAAACAGGTTAAGCCGGAAGTATATGCGTTCAAATGCGACAAGTATGTGGATCTGCTACCCGACTACGAGGTAGATAACGAGGGCACGCTGATGATTTGGCGAACGACTTTCGGCTCGACGCATACATCGCAACCTCAGCAATATATCTGGCGCAACATAGTGATTAACAAGCGCAGTTGCCGCGTGCTGTGTATTGATAGATTGCTCAAAGACGGCAAAACGTTCGGCTATGTGTATGTACTGCAAGGAGAAACCAAGCAAGTGCCTAATGGCTTCCATTGGGATGTCACCGACCAGCGGCACATGCTTAATGTTGCACCGATTCTGGAGGAACAAACAGAATTGTCGGTCGAATTGCTAAAAACTTTGTTACAATAACACATGAAAAAGTTTCGTGACATAGCCGGCTACGTGCTCGGCGAGGAGTACGAAGCCTATTGCCGACGCACCGGTCGGTTTTTGCCGTGGGCATTACTATAAATGGCAATAATATATACGAAATATGCTTGAAGATTATATCTTTGATGACCACTTGCGGTACGAGGGGCACAAGCTCATCTATACGTTCCCGGAAACGACGGAAGAGCCAATCGTGATTGGCGGAATCCTTGGTGCTGCGATCCTTTGCGTGCGCCTCATCAATACCGACGAACAACACTCCCGCGAGATCGTTCTGGACGAAAAGTTGCACTACGAACCGTTCTATATCCGCTACGAACAGGAGGTGATCGGTGACGATTGGGGCTACATAGCGGCAGAACTGGAGCAACTCGATCTGGCTTACCTCGAACTCTCCTGCCAAGATCAGATAACCATCGAAACGCTCTGCCCGAACATCCGCCAACTGAGCATCGCTATGGATGTCCTTCAGTCCTACATGCACCGCTTAGCGGTCGAACAATACGGTGAGCACATCTACGATCTCGTGCCGTGGACGATGCCCTTTGCTCAGTGGCTCTATAATGCCGCACAAGTCGAACCCTTACGACAGCGGTTCCTCACTATGGCTTGGACGGATCCCGCACTCGTTCACGCCCTTGCGGAAGATATAACCAACGGCGTACAGGAAGCCCCGTTCTTCCTCTTCCTCGGCGAACAGGCAGCGGATATCATGCAACTGTACTGGAAATGGATCATGGACACCGCACAAAGAGATGCAGCTCTCTATCCCGATGCCAATGTCATCTTGGCGGAAAACAAAGAAATGACGCTTAGTGAGGAAACCGACTACGACTTCCTCCAGCCCCAACTCCAAGAACTCGAACCCAAGCAACGAAGACTTTTCACCACGTGGATGGATCAATGGATTGCATTCGTCAAACAGCAACTCGCTCCTGCCATCGTTCCCAAGAAGAGAGATGTCAGGCAAGAACTCGAATTGGATAATATACTCCCTGTCCCTCCCGAACGCAATTACGTGAAAGTGCGCGAATATATCATTGAGCGATGCAAATATGACAAAAATTTCGAAAAATTTTACAAATCGCATAAAATGACACAATTCTGCGACCAATTATCGCTCCTATTTGATTGGTATGTAGATCCTAACGCCCTCGGCAAGCGAATGAAGAGCAAACCTAAAAAGTGACGTCACGTGACGTCCTTTTTTGTAAGCGTCCTTTCAAAAGGACGTTTTTTGTTGTATCTTTGCACTCGCGTTCGGTAAATGGCGCTCACAGATGTCGGCTCTCACCCTACTGCGCGATGCTTGCAGGGAACCCGAAGCGGCGACATAAAACGCACCATTACCTCCGCTCTCCACCACAACCTTATAGGTTGCGTCGGGGACCCCATTTATTAACGTATTAATTAATTGTTGTTTTATGATTGAAAAAGTCAATTCCGTTTCGGAGGAGCAGGCGAACCTCCACATCGTGGAAAACATGGATGTAAACAACCTGCCTCAGCTATTAAAGGAGGTCTTATCGCTGGCTAACACACCCGCCGAGAAAGACATGCTCCTTCTATCCGCGCTTACCGCGTGCTCAAGCGTCATGCCTAACCTTTATGTCAAGTACGGCGTGGCAGCCAAACGCTACTACCCGAACCTGCAACTCTTCATCGTCGGCTCTGCCGCTTGCGGCAAAGGTATAGCAAATTTGGCATTGGAGTTGGTCAAACCTATTCATGAGAAGATGCCGCTCATCATCCCGGGCGATGCCACTTACCCTGCTTTCTACCAGACCTTAGCCAAGCAACACGGTCGCGGCTACATCCACGAGAGCGAGGGAAGCGTGATTACCGACATCTGGCGCTCATCTCGGGCGAACTACAACACCGCACTACGCAAGGCTGCCGAACACGAGACCATCAGCCGTAGCCGATGCAAGGAAGCCTCTGTCATCGAGACTCCGCAAGTCTCTATGGTTCTCACCGGCACATTCAGCCAGTACCACGCACTCGTGCCGAGTATTGAGAACGGTTACTTCAGTCGTTTGCTCACCATGATTGTCGATGAGCATCAAGCCTTCAACAGCCGCTATGTACAGTCCTCCGAGAACTCCGATAGCGTCATCCAAGCCGCGGCTCAGCAACTCTATCGGTTGTATGAGGCGCTGTTTGCAGCCAAACCAAGAGAGTTTAAGCTGACCAATGACCAGCGTACCCGTCTCGGCAACCACCTCCAGACCGCGTACCCTACACTCATTCGCATGCTCGGAGAGGATTTCCACTCCGTTGTGCTGAGAATGGCGGTACATATAGAGAGAATAGCGATGATATTGAGCGGGCTGAGGATGGGTACTCCCGAATACGATTCGGGGCTAATAGACAAAGAAATAATATGTAAGGATGCTGATTATGCTACAGCCGAACTCATCGGGAACAAGTTGATACTACACATGGCGCAGGCGTATCAGTTGGTGAAGGGGACTGAAAAAGCGGAACTGCCGCAAGTGAAGCCGCTGGATCAGAAGCAGATATTGTTGAGTTTGTTGCCGGAGGAGTTTGAGAGCAAGAAGTTGGTGGAAGAGGCAAAGAGTCAGGGATTGACGGAAAGAACAGCATTCCGATGGAACGATGAGTGGCAACAAACAGGTATTGTGCTTAAGATCAGGCACGGAGTTTATAAGAAAATACTTGGTGTTGCATAGGTAGAGAGTAGGTTACGGGAAGGGTAACAATTAACTTATATCTAACCTATCACGAACTAATCTCTAACGATTTTAACGTTTTTAAACGTTAATGCAAGCGGAAATATCAAGAAAAAACAATAGATAATTATTTTTGAAAAATGCATGTCAGTATTGTCAGTATTGTCAGTTTGATGCTGAAAAAAGGCGATAAATACTAGAAACTGACAAAACTGACAAAACTGACAGTGCAAATTTTACGTACAACAAATAACAGAATTTATATGGCAAAATTTGAAACAAGCGCCGGCATCGATGATTTGGTCGGCAAGTTTGACAAGAAGTCCAGACTCACTATGCGTCGCAAAGCGTGGAAGTACCCCGACGGGCGTATTTTCGGATACGGTCCGAAAGAGATGTACAGCCAAGAGAAACGGGATTACAAACTCAATCCGCGCACTCCCGCCGAACAGGTGCAGTACGAGAAGTGGACAGCACTCTGCCAGGAGGCATCGCTCATAGAGCATGACCCGAACCATCCTCGCAATCAGGAGATGGTTGAGCGCCATCTGGCGCAACTGAACGGTCAACCCGATCCAGTCCTTGGCAAGAAGCGTATCTGCCAGTTCGGGAACTTCATCCGTTCGGTACTAAGCCACGAATCGAAGATTTGACAAAAAGAGCGACTTCGGTCGCTTTTTTTGTGTATTTTCTTGCAAATGTCAAAAATTTTTCGTATCTTTGCGCCGAAAACGACGCAAACAAAGAGAATTATATGAAAAAACTAATCATCCTTGCACTAGCGGCATTATCGTTTGTCGCGTGCAGTAGACAACAAGCCCGTATGGACTATCCTCAGGCAGAGTGGGATAACGCAGGAGAGATATTGATGCACACGCCGTGGGAAGAGTTGTTTGACGGTGTGGCACATCCGGCGGCAGGTCTGTTCGAGGACTATTTCGATGTGGACGAGGCCGCTCGGGAACATCGTAACTATGCCAAGATGCTGGAGAAAAATGGCATACGTGTGCATTTTGTGACCGACGTGCTGTATGAAACGGGTATAGATACCTTGCGCATGTTGGCAGCTGAAGGACTGCGGTACGACATCAGCGATAATTCCGACACAGACCTTGATGAGTCAGAGGCTTACAAACAACAGATACTCGGGAAGATGAGCCGTTCTGACCTGTTGCGTTGTATATTGCTACGTCCTACGGTTAAGCTGCACCAGACGGACAATAACACCGGTGTGGAAGCGGAGTATATCCACAACCCGATGATGAACCTCTATTTCACGCGAGACCAAAGCATCACTACGCCTCGCGGACATATCATTTGCCGCATGAACTCCTCGCAACGCGCCGTAGAGACAGATATCATCGAAGTATGTTACCACCATCTGGGCACCCCGCCGATCTTGCGCATTGAAGGCGACGGTCGGCTCGAAGGAGGCGATTATATCCCTGCAGGAACAATCGCGTTGATCGGGTGCGGCATGCGCACGAACGACGAGGGGATACGTCAGATTATGGAAGCGGATGCGTTCGGTCACGATACGATTGTCGTGGTGCGCGACCACAAGCGTTGGCAGATGCAGATGCACCTGGATACGCATTTTAACATCATCGACCGCGACCTGTGTACGATGGTGCGCAGCCGACTGGAGGCAAAGCCGGGGGATCCTGAGTTCAACACCTGTGACATCTATGTGCGCGAACCTGGCACAAAGCCTTACAGCTTGCTGCAGAAAGACCTGCCCTTCGTTGAGTACATGCGCGGACGAGGGTTTGAGATCATCCCTATTGATTATGAGGACGAGATGCACTATGCCAATAATTTCCTCACGATTGCGCCCCGGCATATCATGGCGGTAGCAGGGCAGAGCAAAGCCTATCAGCAGCGTTTGGCTGACGCCGGTGTGACCGTGGAGTGGGTGACCCTCGAGAGCCTTATTGACGGTTACGGAGCTGCCCATTGTATGACACAGGTTCTCAAGCGTGCAACCAAATGATTGCTCCGCTCCGCATGAACTGCAATATGTAATTATCATAGCAAATAATAGCAACCTAAAATATGAAACAGAAAATTCTACTGATCATTGCTGTATGCGCAATGATGCTTGTGCCGCAGCGGGCGCAGGCGGACAATGACTACATGGAGCAGAAAAGCCACTACTCGGTGTATGTGGCAGGAAGTGATCACATCCACGCCAAAATCCCTGTGTGGGTAGAAGGCGGTCGCGACTACGACTACCATGCCACTCCTCCTGACGATGACTATTCCGCTTCCTACATCTATTACAAGGTGGACAACGAGGTATATCGGATTGGCTACTGGCAGGCGGATTGTAAAGACCGCAATGACAAAGACAACGGCATGGGTGATTTGCAGTTCCTTATGGCTCAAGGTGAGAATAGAGGAACGGTGATCATTAGTAAACATGACGGTACGAAAGTAACGTTCAGTGGCTACACGGGCAGTTGGTCGGATTTCATCATCGTGAATCAGGGAAAAGATGACGGGTACAGCCAAGTGACCTGGTTGGAACTTGACTGGTATATGCCGGCGAGCTTAGCGGGCAAGAAGTTCTATTTCGGTATCCATTCCGAGTTTGAGCGCTGCTATACCGTCAATGGCAGATACCACTACTCCAAAGACTGGACCTGGGGAGATTTTGATGGAGGACAAGCCTTGATGACGCCTATGTTGCATGACCCGTTCCTATATGCGTATGACGAGAAAGGCGCAACGGGTTTTGGTTGTGCGGCGATACCCTATACGGTGTTCTATGATATGAAGTCGTATCACACCTCCTTGGATGCGGCAGAGATACGCACGACCGACCGCGCCGGCAATATTATTGTGCCTACCACGGATACCGTTCAGAAGGATTTCCATGCCGTATTTACGGTGGATGTCGACAAGAATATTGCCGATAAAAGCAACATTAAGCAGACCTCCAATACCGTGAATATTCCTCCGTATCACCGCATCTATGACTTCACCTTACGTGAGGAAACCGACAACACGGGCACGTACACAGGTACGAACGTTGTGAGCTGGCGGATCAAAAACCCGGAGCTCAATGACCTGATGGACGGCGATATGTTCGAGGTGCAACGTTCGCTGAAGAGCGATTTCAGCGATGCGAAGTCGATAGCCGTTATTCCGATGAGTGTCGGTAAGGGAGGTAAAGAGGAATACATTGTTACAGATGCCAGCCGCGATATATGGACAGGCAATGCTATACAGATGGATACGGTGGATGCGTCCTTCTCGGTAGAGAATAAAGGGTACACAATTTACGATGACGAGGGCGAACCTTTTGCTGTACTGGATGTGAAACTGACCAGCAACAAGGGTACTAAACCTGCGATACCTGTTTATTACCGTGTGCGTCGTGCCTCGTCTGCCGTGTGGGGATGGATTGAAGATTTCTCGAAGGATACGGTGATAGACAAGCACAACTACCTGGCGCCGCTCGACAGCGTGCAGCAGGATTACACGTTGGATCCCGAATACGATACCAACCGCAAGGTGCATTTCAAGATCCATATTGACAACCGCGAAGTAACCGATGCCATTTCGGCGAGCAAATCGGATTGCAAGTTCGAATGGACTGTACGGGAGTTATATACGGAGGAGAGCATAAAGCTGCTATATGACTTTGATTCGGGTGATGCTGCTCAAAAGCTAAAATTGAGACAGTACAGGGCAAGTGTGACTACTCCGGACGGAAAAGTGATTGAAGGTTGGCACCAAATGACAAGGGACCGTAAAAGCTATCCGAGAGGTAGTATCCTCCGAGTTACAAGTGAAAAACATAGGGAATATGTAAACGGGGCATGGACTTATACTAAATGGGCATCCTTTCAAATGTGGAGTGATTGCTCCGTGACACTTCAAGATATAGTACCAGGAGGTGACGGAAATGGTAATCTTGACAATATAGTATTCACCGGCCCGGAGATGCCGGAAGAGATGGCTGTACAGAAAGACGATATCATCGACAGCCTGTATTGGCAATTAGAGTCAACCTATCAGAATCGTTTCGGTCGAAGTATGTGGGATCGTTCCGCCCGTCTGATATTACGACGCACTATAGCGGAAACGGGTGCTATCCACGAGCTTATTATCCCGCAGGACAGCATCATCCGTCAGGAGGATGGCTCATGGATAGCCAGTTTTACCGATGTAGCGGATGTGGCCTGTGCGCATATCAGCTATTCGGCACGCATCGACCAGTCGGGCAGCGACCTGCATGTGGTGCATGAATCCCTATTATGGCCGGTTCCCATCCACGGTCCGAGTCTGTACTACGACGAGGCGGCTACCATCACCTCGTTTACTGCCAGCCAGGGGGCTGCAGTGGGACAGCAGAAACGCGGTGTGACGCTCAACTGGACACCCTCGTCTGTGGCAGTGGATAGCTATACGCTCACGCGCGTCATGAAGAACAGCGACGCTGCAGCTGATACCCTCTATATCGGTCAGGACAACACCTATTTCGACGAGACCGCCGTGCCGAACCGGCACTATGAGTACGTCATCACGGCGCACTATAACTGCAACGGCAAGGCTTCTGACAACAGCGCGTCTGCCGAAGGCTGGCGTTCGCCCTACGGCGAGATAAGCGGTACGATCATGATGCCGGATAACAGCGGCATGGCAGGAGTGACAGTGACGTTGTCAGCTATCGGTGACCAGCAGTCGGCCGTCAGCCGCTCTGTGGTGACGGGTGCGGATGGTACGTTCCTGTTCGACAGCCTGCTGTATGATATCAGCGGCACCACGCAATACGCTGTCGTGCCTACGCACACGTACGCGCAATTCAGTTATAACTATACGAGTGCGCAAAGCGCCAGCGTGACGCTGTCGGCGGATCACGCTGTGTCATCGGGCATCAACTTTGCGAACACTTCCACCACGCGTCTGACCGGTCGTGCGCTGTACAAGCTCTCGACCATACCGGTAGCGGGTGCGATGTTCACCTTGAACGGCGACACGGTGCTACGCAACGGTGTGCCTTTGACCACCGGCACAGACGGTAATTTCGAGCTGACGGTAAGCAAGGGACAGCCGTACACGCTGCGTATCTTCAAGCCCGGACACGTGTTCGAAGGCGAGGGTATATTGCAAGTAGAGGAAGGTAAGGACACCTTCGCGCTGACCAAGCCGCTTGATGCTGTACGGTTCTACGACCAAACGAAGGTGCGTCTGGTCGGCCGTGTAGCCGGCGGTATAGACCAGCGCGACCTGCCCGAAGCCTTCGGCCTCGGTACAAACAACCTCGGTGATGACCTGCAACTCGTGCTGCAACTGGAGGGCGACAACATAGCCCACTTCGTGCACGACCCCAACGACTTGAGTCGTGATACGATTCAGCAGCGTGTGGCGCATGAGGTATGGTCTAACAGCGGTAGCGGTCTAACATCTCGTGTGGTCGGCACGACCAACACCCTCATCGAGAAGAAGCGTATCATCATCCATCCGGATCCGGAAACGGGCGAGTACGAGGTGGACTTGTTCCCTGTGAAGTACAAAGTGATACAAGCCACTGCCAAGGGCTACTCCACGCTCTTCGCTACCGGTGCAGGCAACGAGACCTTCGACCTCACCAACGCGCCGCTGGTATCCATCGACAAGGTGCATGAGCAGGATAGCGTGCACTATAACGCCGTTTATGACCGCATCTATCGTTCGCCGGTACGCGTGCAACTCAAGCAACTGATGTACGGCATGGAGCAAGACGGTTACGGTGAACCGAGCATGGAGGTTAATGGTATCAATCCCGGAGTACGAACCAAAGTGCCTTTGTTCAACAAGGCAGAGGACGGCACCATCAACTACCTGTTAGGCTATCCTGTCTTCTACCTCAACCGCAAATACCAGTTTGAGGCACAGGCATACGAGGACTACTATTACAACAACGACCCGACGCAACGTCTGGACCGTGTACCGCAGCGCGGAGGCAGTGTGCTGATACGCAACGGTATGGTATCCTCTACCAACCGCGAACGCTTTGAACTGAACAGCGAAGGTAAGAACCGCGCCATCTGGCTCTCTGTGACCAATATCCAAACGCAGCCGACCGGTACGAATGCCCTCTCTACCGTCAGCGTGGCGCTGACCAATAACGACGGCGACGTCGTAGAGACTGATGCGTTCCGCGCCTTCGTAGCCGGTGATATAATCCAAAAGAACCAACTGAGTTCCACCGAAGCGGATATCACCGTGCTGGATATCGTTCGTGACCCGGGAGGAAACGGTTCGTCCGCATGGGTAGAGTCCGGCTCTACCTATAGCTACTCCTATAACGAGAGTTATGACTGGGAAGCCGGTGTCAAACTGACGCCTAAATGGGGTCTGAGCGTTACGACCGATGTGGGTGTAGTAACTGCGCCGTCAGGTGCAGGATCCTATACCGGTGGTACGTTCAATTCGAGCAAGCAGTTCTCATTCGATCTGCCGATCACGCACGAGTGGGCGTGGGGATACAAGTACAGCTATACCTTCTCAACCAATCAGAAGATTTCCACTTCCACGAAGAAGAACAAGACGGGTATCGGCGCCAATGCCGACGTCTTCTTCGGCGCAACCACCAGCCAACTGACAGGTAAAGCACAGACCATATCCATCATCAACGACAGCCTGTTCGCTGCGCGCAAGCCGGCAAGGGATGCAGGGATGATGCGTGTGCTGGCGGAAGGTACGGATGCTGACGGAAACGGTTTCCACCTCGTGACCGGTGAGAAAGTGGTGATGGGTTCTGCTATCGCAAACACCTTCGTCTATTCGCAGTATTATATTTTAGAAACCATGATTCCGCAATTGGCTTTGGAGCGTCAGAGCCTGCTGATGGAATTCCCGGATGAGGCATCCGCCCAAGCCCGAGCCGATGCACTCAACGAACCGGTGTACTGGTATCTCGATTCGGTTCAGCGAGCCTCACTCCAAGAGACGCTGGATACGAAGTACTACAAGATGATTCTTCCGTCTTCTTCCAACAATGCTTACCCCGACCGCATTGCTGCGCTCAATAATATGATGCTGAAATGGATGACGCTCATCGTGATGAACGAACGGGAGAAAGTGGTGGCTCGCATGTCCGGACAGGAAGTGGGTACGTACAGCGTATCGTTCGGCAATAGTTATTCGCATTCCGATAGCTATAACGCATCAGCCGGTTACAACGAATTGCCGCAAGGCTGGGGACTGATAGGCACCGATGCAGCCAGTGCGGCTGCCGGTGTGGCGGAGGATGTGCTCAAGAGTGCAACGAAGATTGGTGACTGGTTCAAGTCAAATGTCAACGGCACCTTTGGTACAGCCGCTGCGGATGCCCTCAATCGTTTTTTCAAAGATGAAACTCAAACGGAAAGGAAGAATAATATTGATCTGGGTACCGTAACGAATACATCCAAGTTCTCGATGGGTATCGCTCCGGTGATAGAATTCGACTCCAACAGCCGTATATCCACCGATAAGACGGACAAGAAGAGTACCGGCTTCACGCTGGTAGCGGATGACCAAGGTGATATAACCGTCAGCGTTTATCGCGCTAATCTGGATTCAGTATGGAAGACCAACACAGCCGACATACGTGAGAATGCAGGCCAATCCGCCGAAAGCGAGCTCTATGGTTCGTACGTGTTCTTCACGCAGGCAGGTGCTACCTATTGTATCCACGAAAAGGAGGAGAAGACCCAGTTCTACAATCCAGGAACGGTCATCAGCAACGGTACGATGGCACTCGCCAAACCGGAGATATCTATCAACACCTACGAGATCAGCAATGTGCCTGCCGACCAGCGTGCCAAGTTCATTGTGGAACTGAAGAACGCCGGACAAGAACTATTCGGCTTCCCGTCCACCGGTACGGGCTTCACGCTCTCGCTCACCACGGACAGCAACCCGTATGGTGCGAAAGTGTATATGGACGGTGCTCCTTTGGTACAGGGCATAAGTTTCTTCCTCTTGCCGGGTCAGGTGATCCGTCAGGTGATGGAAGTGGAGCGCGGCGAGGTGGATGACTACGAGAACCTGACGCTGTACTTCAATGTAGCCGACTGTATGAAGACCTACGCGTTCCTGAACTTCAGCGTACACTTCATGCCCGAGTCCAGCCCCGTGGAGATTGCTTCTCCGCGGCAGAACTGGGTGATGAACACCCTCTCGCAGCACGACTCGGTAGGCTACTACCTGCCGGTGGATATCAGCGGGTTTGATATCCACTACAAGAACTTCGACCATATCGAGTTCCAGTACAAGCTCAGCAAGGAGAGCGACGAGATGTGGGTGAACCAGTGCTCGTTCTACGCCGACGACAGCCTGTACAACCTGGCTACGGGCAACAAGGCGATGATCGAGAACGGCAAGATCACTCCGTTCCGCTTCTACGGCGAGCGTGATCCGATGGAGCAGGAGTACGACCTGCGTGCAGTATCGTTCTGCCGCTACGGTTCGGGCTTTGTTACCAAGGCTTCGCCCGTCATCAGCGGTGTGAAAGATACGCGTCCGCCTGTACTGTTCGGCGAACCCGAGCCCGCTAACGCCATCCTCGGCATAGGCGACAACCTCAAACTGCGGTTCAGCGAGCCTATAGCCGGTAACTACCTCGACGAGGACAATAACTTCCAGCTCAAGGGCGTGACCAACGAGACGGGTATCACCGCAGGAACGGCGATCCACTTCAACGGCACGGCGGACTCCTACGCCAAGACCGAGATCGGTCGTTCGCTCAGCGGCAAGTCGTTCACGCTCGACATGCTCGTTCGTCCGACTAACCCCGATGAAGATGAGACGTTCTTCTCGTATGCGTTCATCGAGGGTGTTGACTTCCTGTTCGGCAAGACTTACGACAACCGCCTGTTTGTAGAGGTAGAGATGGAGATGGTTACCTCGCTGCCGTTGGAGTCGCCTATGCTGGAGTTCACACGTGTGATCATGTCGTTCGACCACCAGACCAAGACCGTTCGGTTCTTTGCCGGTACCAGCGAGGTAACCGACCCGGCTGCAGGTGCACTGCCCGAAGAGACGGTGTTCAGCGCATCCTCGCCGCTGGTATTCGGCATGGGGTACAATGGCGACATGCTTGAAGCACGACTTTGGACGAAACAGCTCACGCCGGACGAGATAGCCGCCACCAATGCCCACTATCTGACCGGCTACGAGCAGGAGCTACTCGCGTACTACCGCATGAACGAAGGCAAAGGCGATGTGATGAGCGACAAGGCAAACGGTGCTACGCTGCATCTGAACAACACCACATGGAAGCTTCAGAAAGGTATATCGCTCCAACTCGACAACGAGCAGGTTGAACTCGCCGGCGATCTGCTCAGCCGCTCCGAGAACTACGATGAGACGCTGATGTTCTGGTTCAAGACTACCTCAGCCGACGCACCGCTGTTCCGAGCCGCGTGGATCACGAACGACAGCGTCACCAAGGGAACGCTGATCGCTATAGAGGACGACAAACTCGTGCTGCACTCCGGTGTTAACCAATGGACTGCCGGCAACTATGCCGACGGCGAGTGGCACCACGTGGCACTCACCCTCAGCCGATCGTACAACTCGGCTGCGTTGTTCGTCGATGGCAAACAGACAAACACCACTGACGCTACGAAACTCAGTGCCATCAGCGGAGCAATGTACCTCGGCGGCAAAGGCTTCGAGGGAAATATCGACGAACTGGCAATCTTCGAGCAGGCACTGCCCGCTGCACTCGTACAAAAGTTCTACAACGCTTCGCCTGTAGGCGACGAGATGGGACTGATGGCGTATCTGCCATTCGAACAGCAGAAGCTCAACCCCAACGGCGTACTGGAGCAAGTGTTCTCTGTCAACGACCAGCGCCAGTTCCGCGACAAGACGACCGGTGAGATCCTCGACAAAGTCGTGCCGCTCGTATTAGGCGATCAGTCAATATTGGCTGATAAAGCCGACAAGACCGACTTCGCACCTACCAGTGACAAAGGTCTGCTCGGCAAGCTGAACTTCGGCTGGGCGTTCAACGACGATGAACTGCTTATCGACCTTAAGATGCAGGATAACGAGATCAACAAACGCACGATATACATCACCGTGCGCGACGTCGAAGACCTGCATGGCAACCCGATGCCGTCGCCTGTATCGTGGGTAGCGTTCGTTGACCGCAGCCCGCTGCGCTGGGACAGAAACACCCAGGACTATTTCACCTACTACGGCGAATTGGAGAATACGCCCGGTTTTGGAAATTGCTACCAGGATATAATCATCAACTCCACCGGCAAGCGCCATCAGTTCACCATCGAGTCGCTGCCCGAGTGGCTGACCGCCGACCCGATGTACGGATCAATCGATCCTATGGAGTCCAAGGTGATACACTTCTGTCCGGATTATGAGATGGCGGCAGGTGTGTACACCGACATCGTCTATCTGACCGACGAGAACGGACTGAGCGAACCCGTATATATCGAATACACCGTGAAAGCAGAGTGCCCGTGGGATGCGTATATGATCGACAAGGATCAGTACCCGAACACAATGACCCTGTGCGGACAGGTATATATCGAGAACAATTTTGGCACCGGCTACTACGACAACGACGAACAGGATCTGGTGGCAGCGTTCTGCGAGGGACATATGGTGGGCTTGACCAACAACACCTTTGCCACCGCCACGAACACCAGCTACGTCTATCTGACCATCCAAGGCAACTCCGATATGAACGGCAAACCGCTGACCTTCAAGCTCTGGCAGGCTTCGACCGGTAGGATTTACAACCTCACGCCGTCACAAAGCCAGACGTTCAGGGTCAACGCTATGAGCGGTGTTGAGCCTGACGAACCGATCCTGCTGTCAACATCCGCCGGCGAGATACAGCAGATAGCGCTACTGGAAGGCTGGAACTGGGTATCGTGGTACTTGCGTCCTACCAACGGGCAATTGAATTACCTCTTCCCGATGGAGTCAGGATTCAGCGAGGGTGACCTGATCAAGTCGCCTACTGCGCAGTCGTTTGCCCAACTGACAGTCACGCCGGAGAACGCAACATGGCAAGGCAGCTTGACGACCACCAACTACATGAACATGTACATGATGCGTACCTCTGATG
>Ga0310786_10006233_pt1 | contig 15948 bp, 11 predicted proteins | sample AusTroGonzalo_MG_FD_203881 | JGI IMG/M metagenome (GOLD analysis project Ga0310786, IMG submission 203881) | Bovine rumen microbial communities from tropical cattle in Woodstock, Queensland, Australia - Gonzalo_03 (v2) (version 2) | ecosystem: Host-associated > Mammals > Digestive system >... | reverse complement strand
TGATGCAGAGTGAAAGAAGAATGTTGACTACTTTTTTCATATCGGATGTTTTTATTTATTTTCGCATCGCAAAAATAGAACAATTATCCGTATTAATCCATAAAACAACATTTTTTTGCTTTTCAGGTAGATGATTGACCCTTTTTTTCACGATATTATGGCCAATTTCCCTTTTGAGGCCACCAGCGAGCAGACTGTTGCCATAAACCGTCTGGCCTGTTTCGTGAATGAGAGCACCCCCAGAAGGGCATTTTTGCTTAAGGGTTATGCGGGTACCGGAAAGACCGTTATCATAAGTTCACTTGTACGCACAATGGTGGCGCGGCACCGCCGGGTTGTGCTTATGGCTCCTACCGGTCGGGCCGCCAAGGTGTTCTCCAATACATCGGGATTTCAGGCTTGCACCATACACAAGAAGATATACCGACAGAAATCCATTCTTGACGTGGGCAGTTTCCAGCTGGACCGCAACCTGCATGAGCACACCCTGTTTCTGGTTGATGAGGCGTCAATGATATCCAATGAGGGTCTGTCAGGTTCCACGTTCGGGACGGGACGCCTGCTGGATGACCTTATAAGTTATGTATTCTCAGGTAAGGACTGCTCACTGCTTATGCTAGGTGATGAGGCGCAGCTGCCTCCTGTGGGGGAGCATGAGAGCCCGGCGCTGCAGGCCGGGGTGCTGTCACTCTACGGCCTAAGTGTACAGGAGTTCTGCCTGGAGAATGTGATGCGTCAGATGCAGCAGTCAGGCATCCTGCATAATGCCACATTATTGAGAGAGTATACGCGCGAAGGCTCGGTGCTGGGTACTTTCCGTTTCAAGCTGGACGGTTTCAGTGATGTAATAAAGATATCGGGTACAGACCTTATAGAGACTCTCAGCACCTGTTACAGCCGTGACGGCATAGATGAGACCATGGTGCTGTGCCGTTCAAACAAACGCGCCATTATATATAATAACGGTATCAGGAACACCATATTGGACCGTGAGGATGAGCTGTGCCGCGGTGACAGCGTGATGATTGTAAAGAACAATTACTACTGGACCGAGCGTATGGTGGCCGATGGCGTTGATTCTTATGCCAACGTACCCACATTCCTTGCCAACGGTGACATTGCGGTGATACGTCGCGTCAGGCGTCAGCGTGAGCTCTACGGGTTCCGTTTTGAGGATGCCACCCTCTCATTCCCTGACTATGATGACCTGGAGATGGAGGTGACGCTGCTGCTTGATACGCTGCACAGTGAGGCTCCCTCACTTACGCGTGAGGAGAGTGACAAGCTGTTCAACAATGTGATGGAGGATTACATTGATATCCCTTCACGCAAGGAGAAGATGAAGAAACTGCGTGAGAATGAGCATTTCAATGCGCTCCAGGTAAAATATGCCTATGCTATTACGTGCCACAAGGCTCAGGGCGGCCAGTGGAAGAACATATTCATTGACCAGGGGTTTGTTCCTGAGGATGGACGGGATGAGGAGTATTACAGGTGGCTGTATACGGCTCTTACCCGTGCTACGGAGCGGGTATACCTTGTCAACTGGCCGGAATGAAAAGCCATGCGGCGGGTGCTCGCGGCTATGCCGCTCGGGATTTTTTGTTTACGTACCCGTAAACACCCAGCCAATGAATTGGCTGGCTACCATTATCCAATGCCTACGGCATTACCCTGTGCCGTTAGGCACATAATAGGGGTAGCCAGCCGTTTCAACGGCTGGATATTTCCAAATATAAATACGTTTCCCTGTGCGTGTACCTAATCCGTACAAGGTTTCCAGTTGCACACACCAACACGGTTTCCAGTTGCACCCAGTAAAACGGAATCCCGACAGCGAAGCGTTGTCGGGATTTCGTTTTACCCGGCCTGGAAGGCCGGCAGAGTGGAATGGAACGAAGTGGAATGAAACGGGTTTGGGGCGTCGCCGCCCCAAACTAAAAAAAGGTTGTTTCTAATACGCAGACTAACCCATCTGGAAGATGGGTGTTTCCGAAGGAAACTAAAATGAGGTCAAGGAATGTCTTGACATTCCATCCCGAGACTTTTAGGCCCGAAGGGCCACAAAAGTCAAAAAATACCGAGCGCCGCGAAGCAGCGAGTCCCCGCCGGATGGCTTACCCGATAGTTTTGAGCAAGGATTCCACAGCCGCAGATAACCCTTCCGGATTCTTACCACCGGCGGTAGCGAAGTGGGCTTGGCCGCCACCGCCACCCTGGATCAGCTTGGCAGCCTCGCGAACCATCTGGCCGGCGTTGAAGCGTGATGTCAGGTCATCGCTTACGCTTACGGTGAGCATGGGCTTGCCAGCCTCCTCACTGCCAATAACCACAATGGTGTTGGCGGTAAGTTCACCACGAATGCCAAACACAAGATCCTTGGCCATAGCAGCTGATGCTGAGAGTACGGCGCTTATAACCTTGATTCCGTTAATATCCTTTGCCTGAGCAATCAGACCGGCCTTGAGCTGTCCTGCTTTCTCTTTCTGGAACTCCTCAAGCTGTTTCTTGAGTGAGGCGTTCTCATCGATGGCCTTCTTGACCGATGCCTCAAGTGATGCGCCGGGCAGGAGAGCCTTGAGAGAGTTGATGGTATCCTGGAGTGATGCTACCATGTTCTCAACAGCCTCACCGGTGATAGCCTCGATACGGCGGACGCCGGCTGCGATAGAACTCTCTGATACGATCTTGAACATACCGATACGACCGGTTGATGAAGCGTGTACACCACCGCAGAACTCTATTGAGTTACCGAACTGTACTACACGTACCTTATCACCGTATTTCTCACCGAACAGGGCAATGGCACCAAGCTTCTTGGCCTCCTCGATGGGAAGGTCACGATGCTCCTGAAGGGGCAGGTCCATGCGGATCTTCTCATTTACCAGACGCTCTACCTGACGCAGCTCGTCATCGGTCACCTTCTGGAAGTGTGAGAAGTCAAAGCGCAGGGAGTCAGGGCTAACCAGTGATCCCTTCTGCTCAACATGTGATCCCAGAACCTCACGCAGAGCCTCATCAAGCAGGTGGGTTGCGGAGTGGTTGGCCTCGCAGGCATGACGCTTGTCGGTATCAACGCAAGCCATCATGGGAGCCTCGGGGTGCTGGGGCAGTTTCTTTGTGATATGAACGGGCAGACCGTTCTCCTTCTTGGTGTCAATTATCTCTATGGTCTCAAACTCACTTACAATGACGCCGGTGTCACCTACCTGACCACCCATCTCGGCATAGAACGGGGTCTTGTCAAGGACAATCTGGTAGATGATGCCGCTCTTCTGCTTAACCTCACGGTAGCGCAGGATAGAGGTCTCATATTCTGTGAAGTCATAACCTACAAACTCAGTCTCACCCTCCTTGAGCACAACCCAGTCACCGTTCTCAACGGCGGCGGCGTTGCGGGAGCGGGACTTCTGCCCCGCCATCTCCTCATTGAACTCATCAATGTTAACGGTCATGCCGTTCTCACGCAGTATGAGCTCTGTGAGGTCAAGCGGGAATCCGTAGGTGTCATACAGGGTGAATGCGTTGACACCGCTTATGACAGTGCTGCCGGCGGCCTTGGTATCGGACATAACCTTGTCCAGAAGCTTGATACCGGTCTCAAGGGTGCGCAGGAATGACTCCTCCTCCTCAATGATAACCTTCTCAATGAGAGTCTTCTGTGCCTGGAGCTCAGGATAAGCATCACCCATGTTGTCAATGAGCACGGGCAGCAGTTTGTAGAGGAATGCCTCTTTCTGGCCCAGGAAAGTGTATGCGTAACGTACTGCACGGCGCAGGATACGGCGGATAACGTAACCGGCCTTGGCGTTTGAGGGCAGCTGGCCGTCAGTGATTGAGAAGGCGATGGTACGGATGTGGTCGGCCACAACACGCATTGCAATGTCTACCTTCTCATCCTTGCCGTACTGCTTGCCGGTAAGTGCGCCAATCTCCTTGATGATGGGCTGGAACACGTCGGTGTCATAGTTGGACTGTTTGCCCTGCAGGGTGCGTACCAGACGCTCAAAACCCATACCGGTGTCAATAACCTTGGCGGGCAGGGGCTCAAGTGAGTGGTCAGCCTTGCGGTTGAACTGCATGAACACCAGGTTCCATATCTCAATTACCTGGGGATGATCCTTGTTTACAAGCTCACGGCCGGGAACCTGAGCCTTCTCCTCATCGGAACGTGAGTCCATATGAATCTCACTGCAGGGGCCGCAGGGACCGGTGTCACCCATCTCCCAGAAGTTGTCATGCTTGTTTCCGTTCAGGATATGATCCTTGGGCAGGAACTGCTCCCATATGGCAGCGGCCTCGTTGTCGCGCTCCAGACCCTCCTCCTTGCTGCCTTCAAAGACAGTGGCGTAGAGGTTCTTGGGGTCAAGCTTGAGTACATCGACCAGATACTCCCATGCCCAGCTGATAGCCTCTTTCTTGAAATAATCACCGAAAGACCAGTTACCCAGCATCTCGAACATGGTGTGGTGATAGGTATCGTGACCTACCTCCTCCAGGTCATTGTGCTTACCGCTTACACGAAGGCACTTCTGTGAGTCGGCTACACGGCGGCTCTTAGGTGCACGGTTACCCAGAATGATATCCTTGAACTGGTTCATTCCGGCGTTAGTGAACATAAGTGTGGGGTCATCCTTGACCACCATGGGGGCAGAGGGTACTATCAGGTGCTCCTTGCTCTCAAAGAAACTCTTAAAGGAATCACGTATTTCCTTAGCTGTCATCATATCTTGTTATTTGTATTTCATTTTGAAAGTGCAAAAGTACTATATTTTTTACTACTTTTGCGTGTTATACAAAGATTATGAGGAAGATTTACTATCAGTATGACCCCAATCACAGGGTTTACCGCAGGGTATATCCTACGTTTGGACAGAAGATAATCTCCTGGGCATGGCGTCTGTTGACGGCTTTCATTCTGGGCGGTGTATTCTTTGTGATATACTGGTTTGTGATAAACACACCTCAAATGGGTGACCTTATAACCGAGAACAGCCGCCTGCAGTCACAGTACCGTGTCCTTTCACGCAAGGTAGATGACGCGCTGCTGGTGCTCCATGACATAGAGGAGCGTGATGACAACCTGTACCGTGTGCTTCTGGAGGCCGATCCGGTATCGGAGATGGCACGTCAGGCCGGTTTCAACGGAACCAACCGTTATGCCGAGCTTACCGATATGTCCAACGCTGAGCTTGTGATAAACACATCACAGAAGGTGGATATGCTGGAGAAGAAGCTCTACATGCAGACCCGTTCATTCAACGAGCTGGTGGAGCTGTCACGTGAGCAGGAGAACAAGCTGGCCTGCATACCCGCCATACAGCCCGTGTCAAACAAGGACCTTAAACGTACGGCATCAGGTTACGGATATCGTAATGACCCCATATATCATGTACGCCGTTTCCATCACGGAATGGATTTTGCCTGTGACAACGGTACTCCTGTCTATGCTACAGGTAACGGTAAGGTGGTATATGCCAAGTGGAAGACCGGTTTTGGCAATCTGGTGGAGATAGACCACGGATACGGCTATAAGACCCGATACGCCCACCTGAGCAAGATCCTGGTAAAAGAGGGTCAGAGGGTGGTACGCAGCGAGGAGATAGCACTGTCCGGATCAACCGGAAAGAGCACCGGCCCGCATGTACACTATGAGGTCTGGATAGGAAACAAAGACGTGAATCCCATAAACTACTACTTCATGGATCTGGATGTGGACCAGTATGATGAGATGGTTAGTCTGGCCGAGAATCACGGTAAAGTATTTGACTGATATGGCACTTAATCCAAACAAGGTTCTTAAGAAATACTACTCCATAAAGGAGGTGTCGGAGATGCTTGAAATCCCTGAGAGCACCCTGCGTTACTGGGAGAAAGAGTTCAAGGAGATATCGCCCAAGAAAAACGCCAAGGGCGTTCGTCATTATACTGTTGATGACATTGAGCAGATAAAACTGGTGAACCACCTTGTCAAGGAGAAGTCACTCACCATAAAGGGTGCCAAGACCCGCATGAAAGAGAATCCGCAGAAAACAACAGACACCCATGAGATAGTGGAGCGCCTCAAGGCCGTGCGTGAGGAGCTGCTGGCTATTCTGGATGAGCTGAACGCTACTCCTCCTTGCGGACAACCGTTGTAATATTCTTGATTTTCTTTAGCTCCTTCTGAATGATATCCACATCATTCAGATTATGTACCATGATGCTTATGGTACCCTCAAAGAGGCCCTTCTTGGACTCAATGACCAGCTTGTTGATGTTTACGTTCATCTTCTTGGAGATGACCTCGGTAACCTTGCTCAACGTGCCGATGCTGTCCAGACCCTTTATGTAGATTGATACGGGGAACAGGCTGTTCTCAATCTGCCACTCTATGGTAAGGATACGGTTACCCTTGGCGGCCTTGAGTTTGTTGGCCACCTCACATTTGCGCTTGTGAATGGTGATATGGCCTTTCTCGTCGGCAAATCCCAGAACGGCATCGCCGGGAACAGGATTACAGCAGTGAGCAAAGGTGTATTTGTGCATATCCATGTCATTGATGATAAGCGTGCGCTTTACATCAACTCCACTCTGTGAATCCTCCTGGTTCTTCTTCTCTTTCTCCTTTGATGAGGACGATGATGAGAATGATGACCAGAATCTCTTGTACCAGCTGTCACTCTCACCTTTTATAATATTACGCTCGGCGTCACCCAGAATGATCTTTTTCTGTCCCAGGGCTATCATCAGTTCGTCACGGCTGTTCATGCCGTGCAGATGACATATGCGTTCCATCTTATCGGAATCAACCTCCAGCTCCTCATTCTCAAGGAACTCATGGAAGATGGCCTCACCGAACTTCTGGTTGGCGCGTTCCTCCTTGCGCAGTACCTGTTTTATCTTGCCGCGGGCCTTGGCGGTTGTGGCAAAATCCAGCCACTCGGGGCTCACTTTCTGGCTCTTGCTGGTGAGTATCTCCACCTGGTCACCGCTCTTGAGTTCATAGTTTATGGCCTCAAGCTTATGGTTTACCTTGGCACCTATGCAGTTGGTTCCCATATAGGTGTGTATGGTGAATGCAAAGTCCAGCACGGTACTGCCCTGAGGCATGGTACGCAACTCTCCCTTGGGGGTGAATATGAATATCTCCGATGAATAGAGGTTCAGCTTGATGGTATCCAGGAAATCCATGGAGTCCGGCTGCGGGTCTTCAAGTATCTCCTTGATGGTCTCCAGCCAGTGAGTGAGCTCAGACTCATCCTCCTCATAGCTGGAACCGTCCTTGTATTTCCAGTGTGCGGCAATACCCTGCTCGGCTATCTCGTCCATACGGCGGCTGCGGATCTGTACCTCAACCCACTGTCCGCTCTTGCTCATAAGGGTTACGTGCAGAGCCTGGTATCCGTTGGCCTTGGGGTGTGACACCCAGTCACGCAGACGGTCGGGGTGTGACTTGTATATTTTGGTGAGTGCCAGATAGATGTCAAAACATTCACTCTGCTCCTTATCGGGAGACTGGGGGTCAAAGACAATTCTTACCGCAAGGATGTCATAGACCTCCTCAAAGGTAAGGTTGTTCTTGTTCATTTTCTTCCAGATGGAGTAGGGTGACTTGATACGTCCGTACATGTTGTACTTGATTCCCAGCTCGTCCAGTTTCTCAACTATGGGTGACGTAAAGTCATCATAGATATTGTTCAGCTCCTCACGTGAGAAAGAGAGCTTTTGCTGTATGTCCTCATACTCCTGCGGGTGCTCATACTTGAAACTCAGGTCCTCAAGTTCAGTCTTGATCTTGTTGAGTCCCAGACGGTAGGCCAGGGGGGCGTATATGTAAAGGGTCTCACCGGCTATCTTGTACTGCTTGCGCGGCTGCATGCTCTGCAGGGTGCGCATGTTGTGCAGGCGGTCCGCAATCTTTATCAGGATGACGCGGATATCATCATTCATGGTGAGCAGCAGCTTCTTGAAATTCTCTGCCTGGGCCGATGCCTTGTCACCGAATATACCGCCGGCAATCTTGGTAAGACCGTCCACTATCTGGGCAATCTTGGAGCCGAATACGTTCTTGATGTCATCAGTGGTGTAATCCGTATCCTCAACTACGTCATGAAGCAGGGCAGAGCAGATGGAGGTGGAACCCAACCCGATTTCTGAGCACACAATCTGCGCAACAGCCAGAGGGTGCATGATATAGGGTTCACCTGAATGACGGCGCACGCCACGGTGTGCCTGGCGTGCAAACTGGAACGCCTTGGTGATTATCTCCACCTTCTTGCGGTGCTTGGTCTGGAGATATGATTCTATCAGATGCTGGAAGGCCTCATCAATGAGTCTCTCTTCATCGGGCGAAAAAAGATTATCCTCACTCATCTTGCAGAACGTTTTATCGGTTATATATTCTCAGAGTCTTGCCGGCTCTGATATTGTCACTCTTAAGGTTGTTCCAGTTCTTGATGTTCTTGACTGTGGTGTGATACTTGATGGCTATGCCACCCAGGGTCTCACCGGCCTTGATTTTATGGGTTACATAGGTGACACGGTTCTTCATGTCATCATCTATGTATGCCAGCTTGGACTTGGGGAAATATTTCTCCTTGTCATACTCATAAAGGGAATCTCCGGCCTCGATGAGCGGACGGATGTACTGCTGGGGCAGGGTGAGTATGCAGGTGCGGTAGGCGCCGGGAATCACCTCGGTCAGGTACTGCGGGTTAAGTGCGGTGAACTCATCCTTGCTTATGCCGCTGTAGTGCATGAGCTGTCCTATATGGAGATTGCGGTTTATGTGCAGGGTGTCAGTCTGAGGGGGACGGGTGGACTGCATGGGGCAGATTCCGTGCTCCTTGTAGTAACTCATGGCGTAGTTCACGGCGATGAATGCCGGCAGATAGCCACGGGTCTCGCGGGGCAGGTAGGGGTAGAGGTCCCAGAAGTCACGCTTGCCGCCTGAACGTGTGATAGCCTTTGTGATGTTGCCCGGACCACAGTTGTAGGCCGATATGGCCAGTGACCAGTCACCGAACATGTCATACAGGTCACGCAGGTGGCGTGCTGCGGCATCGGACTCCTTTATTATGTCATAGCGGTCATCGACCAGACTGTTCACGTAGAGGTCATATTTGCGTCCGGTGGAGTAGATGAACTGCCACATTCCGGCCGCACCGGCACGGGAGTAGGCCTTGGGCTTGAGGGCCGACTCAACAATAGGCAGGTACTTGAGCTCCAGGGGTACGTTGTATTTCATGAGCGCCTCCACGAATATATCCTCATAGATGGGCATCATACCCAGAGCAAATGATATGACATTGCGGTTGCGGCCCATATAGGCGTCGATAGAGTTGCGGGTCACGTAGTTGTAGGGCATCTCCACGATTGTGGGCAGGGCGCTCAGGCGCTCTGCATATACGGTATCGCTGAATTTGGGGTTTACAGAGCTCTCCAGGCAATCCTCATCATAGATCACGTAGTGTTTGGCAAACCACATCTCCATCAGGCTGTCCACGTCATAGCTCATGCTCTCAGGGAACTCCATGCTCAGCGAGTCAGTACAGATTGCAGTACTGTCAACCGGAGCCTGTATGGTGTCTGCAAGCGTTTCCTGTGCGTAAACGGTATTCACGGAAATCAACCCTATGGCCAAAGCCATTGTCCTCATCACTCTGCTTGTGCTCATTTAAAAATTCAGTGCTAAGGAGAATCCTGCCGAAGGAGCTCCCCTATGGTCCAACAAAATATTGGGCTGAACCCTGAGGCTCAGGTCGCGGGATATGTCAAAATGTGACAGCTCCGCATCCACATAAGCGTCAATGGCAGCCACTATATACATGCCGGCAAACGCGAAAATACTAAGGTCGCGATAGCGGCGGTACTTGTTCTTTCTCTGCTTGAAGACATCCTTTAGCCAGTTCTCCATATCCGTATCTATCTCATAACGGGGAGGCAGGAAGTCTTCATAACTCTTGGTATTGGGATCGTCATCCATGATATCCACATATGCATTCTGATAGTCTGTATATGTGGACTGGTTCCATGTCAGGGCATAGATGCAACCTACGTAACCTCCGTAGACAATGGGCAGTTTCCAGAATTTGCGGTTGTATATCTGCCCGCCACCCGGTACAAGCAGTGACATCCAGACTGCTACGCGGGGCTCGGGCTCCCAGAGGGTCTTGTCACGTTCCATCTCAGCTATGGCCTGGCGCTCCTGCTCCTTCCAGGTGGGGCGTTTGCGCTTACGGGGGGCGTCAGTCTGTGCGGTCTGCACCAGGTCTGAGTCATTCAGCTCATCAAACTGCAGGTTCCTTACAAACTCCAGCTCCTCACGCCATGTGGCCGAGTCATTGAGAGAACTGTAGATGCTGTCTATACGGGCGCTCCTTTCATGTTGACGGTATTCTATGCTGTCGGCTGACTGTGACCTGGCCGTAAGCGCGGTCATTACAGCCATGGCGGCTAAAAGAAACCTTCTTATGGATCCGGAGCTGATGGTCATTTCTTGAGTTTGTCAAACATTTGCATTATACGGGCCAGGTCATCCTCATTCTTGAATGAGATGCTGATGCTGCCCTTTCCGCTGGCCGATGTCTTGAGCTTGACGGGGGCACCCAGGAACTTGGAGAGCTGTCCGGCCAGAGGTGCCAGGGAGTCATCGGCTGCCTTCTTACGGGTTGTGGGCTTGGCGTCATTCATCTGGCGGGCCTTGTCCTCGACCATACGTACTGAATAGCCGTACTTGGTAAGCTCATGGAACAGCTGCAACTGTTTCATGGGGTCATCAATTGCCAGCAGGGCGCGGGCGTGACCCATGTCAATCTGCTTGTTCTTGAGTGCTACCTGTATCTCGGCAGGGAGCTTGAGCAGACGTATGTAGTTGGCTATGGTGGCGCGTTTCTTACCTATGCGTGATGATAGCTGCTCCTGTGTCATGTCATAGACCTCCAGCAGGTTCTGGCAGGCCAGCGCAACTTCCATTGAGTTCAGATCCTCACGCTGGATGTTCTCTATAAGGGCCATTGCCATGACGTTCTCGTCATCGGCAGTACGGATATAGGCGGGTATGGTCTTGAGTCCGGCCATGGCTGTGGCACGGAATCGGCGCTCACCGGCTATGATCTGGTAGTCACCCTCCTTGATCTTACGCAGGGTGATGGGCTGTATGATGCCTATCTGGCGTATGGAGTCTGACAGTTCCTGCAGGCTGTCCGGATCAAAGTCGCGGCGCGGCTGGTCAGGATTGGCATGTATCTGGTCTATGGGAACCTCATTGATGGATGATGATCCCTGTGTCTTAACAAGATCTGTTGATATCAAGGCATCCAGGCCGCGACCCAGTGCCGATTTCTTGGGAGGTGTCATTTATTTCTGATTTTTTTTGAGTATCTCCTGAGCCAATGCCAGATAGTTCTTGGATCCTTTTGACTCGGCATCATAAAGGATGGCCGGCAGTCCGTAACTGGGTGCCTCGCTCAGTTTTACGTTACGTGCAATGATTGTCTCAAATACCAGCTCCTGGAAGTGTTTCTTGATCTCATCGTAGATCTGGTTGCTCAGACGCAGACGTGAGTCATACATGGTGAGCAGGAATCCTTCTATATCCAGTGACGGGTTGAGTTTGGTCTTGATGATACGTATGGTATTGAGCAGCTTGCTTATGCCCTCAAGTGCAAAATACTCACACTGTACGGGGATGATGATGGAGTCCGCTGCTGTAAGGGAGTTCACGGTGATGAGTCCCAGTGACGGCGAGCAGTCTATCAGGATGTAGTCATACTCATTCTTGATGGCGTCAAGCATCTTCTTCATGACAGTCTCACGGCCCTCCATGTTCATAAGCTCAAGCTCGGCACCGACCAGGTCTATATGTGACGGCAGCACATACAGTCCGTCAATACAAGCCTTGATGATTGCATCATGCGGATCATTACCGTTAACCAGACATTCGTAAACGGTACACTTCAGGGTCTGGATGTCAATACCCAGTCCCGATGAGGCGTTTGCCTGGGGGTCTGCGTCAACAACAAGAACCTTTTTCTCCAGCGTGGCGAGTGATGCGGCCAGATTGATAGTGGTTGTGGTCTTACCTACGCCTCCTTTCTGATTGGCTAAAGCAATGATTTTTCCCATACGTTTACATTTTAGGGTGTGAAGTTACTGCAAAAAATCGGGATATTGGAAAAATATTGTAATTTTGACATCCCAAAACATCGCGCATGAAGTACTACCTTGTAGCAGGTGAGGCATCAGGTGATCTGCACGCCTCAAACCTGATGAAATCAATAGCCCGAACGGATTCATCCGCTCAGTTCCGTTGCTTTGGGGGTGACCTTATGCAGCAAGCCGGAGGAACCCTGGTCAAACACTACCGTGATTTGGCCTTTATGGGCTTTGTTCCCGTCATCACTCATCTGGGCACTATTCTGGGAGGCGCAAAACTCTGTTTCAAGGACATAAAGAAATGGAAACCGGATGCAGTGATCCTGGTTGATTATCCCGGTTTCAATCTATCCATAGCCAAGAAGGTACACCGTCATCTGGGCATTCCTGTCTATTACTACATATCACCCAAGATATGGGCCTGGAAGAGCTGGAGGATAAGGAGCATACGCAATCATGTGGATGCCATGTTCTCAATCCTGCCGTTTGAGGTTGACTGGTTCCGCCGTCACAATTACGCAATCAACTATGTGGGCAACCCCACCGTAGATGAGATAACCGCATACAAGGCCGATAAGAACCGCAAGCCGCCGTTTGAGGATGACGGCCGCCGCGTGATTGCTCTGCTGGCCGGAAGCCGCCGTCAGGAGATAACCCGTAACCTGCCTGTCATGCTTGAGTCCATCAAGGATATTGACTGCATACGTCCCGTTCTGGCATGTGCGCCCGGAATAGAACCTGAGTTCTATGACTCCATAATAGGAAACCAGGAGATAGAGAAGGTCTACGGAAATACCTACGGCGTACTGGAGTCTGCCTATGTCGCTTTGGTTACATCGGGCACGGCGACCCTTGAGACCGCCCTGATGGGTGTCCCGCAGGTTGTATGCTATAAGGTGCCGGGAGGTCTGTTGGCCGATCTTTTCCGCCGATTCTTCATCAAGGTCAAGTACGTGTCACTGGTTAACCTTATCTCATTCTCGGAGGTGGTTCCGGAACTGCTGGGTGATGACATGAACGTGGATAATGTAAAGCAGTATCTCAATCCGCTGCTCTCAAATACCATCGAACGCCGTATGCAGCTGGAGGGTTACACCCAGATGAAAAACATACTCGGCCCAGCGGGTGCGCCGGACCGGGCTGCTAAAGAAATTGTAAACCTCCTGAAAAAGAAATAATACCTCTATACCCTGTAGGGGTATGATACGGGTAGCCAGCCATTTCAATGGCTGGTTTTTTAATACATGATTCTGTTATTAAACAGCGTAAAACCCAACCAAGCTTAGATAAACCACTGTAGCCGGGATTGCCAGCAGGGCGCTGTCAAAACGGTCCAGCATGCCTCCGTGTCCGGGCAGGATCTTGCCTGAATCCTTTATTCCCATCTCACGTTTCATGAGTGACTCGATAAGGTCACCCCATGTGCCGAACACTACCACTACGAGTGCCATGCCTATCCATACCCATACGGGCATGAAACTGTACCAATCAGGCAGGAACTTGTGCAGCAGGAAAGCGGCCACCATGGTGAATACGGCACCTCCTGCAGAACCCTCCCATGTCTTCTTGGGCGATATGCGCTCAAACAGCTTGTGCTTGCCTATGGTGCATCCGGTGCAGTAGGCGCCAACGTCATTGCACCATAAGAACACGAACAGGGTGATGGGGATGACGGGGCTGTAACCTGTGCCGGGACCCTGCGCATCAAATGCCAGCATTGATGTGAGTGCAAAAGGCAGTGCGATATAGATGACCGGGAACAGGGTATGCACCCAGTCTGTTATGGGACTTGGCTTCTGGAAATAGAGCTCACGTATCAATATCACTATCAGAGTGAATATGAACGGCAGGAACAGCACGGCGCTGCTCTGCATTACAGAGAGCCCTACTATTGCTGCATAGAAGGTGAATGCGGCCACGGTAGCCCAGAGACGACTGGTGTTAGCCTGCATATGCTTGTTGGCCAGACCGGTATACTCAATGGTCGTAAGTATGGTTATGAGGGCAAACAGCGCCACAAACCATGGTGCACCCTTGAGAATGCAGAACAGCATTATGGATGCAAATACAATTGCGGTTACAGTCCTTTTAAGAAATTGCATTACGGTCAGTTATTAGGGTTCAACATGATCATGATTCTCAGTCACGCCGGTGCTGTCAGCAGCAGGTTTATTCTCCTCAAGGATCTCCTCACTGCGTGATGCCCAAGGACGCTTGCCGAATATGCGCTCCACATCCTCGGCCATGATAACCTCACGCTCTATGAGCAGCTGGGCCAGCTGATGGTGTCCCTCCTCATGCTCCAGCAGCAGCTTCTTGCCGCGCTCATACTGCTGGGCTATAAGAGCCTTGACCTCACTGTCAATAGTCTCGGCCGTCTTGTCAGAGTAGGGTTTCTGGAATGCATACTCATCAGTGCTGCTGTAGTAGCACAGATTGGCCAGCTTGTCACTCATGCCTGCATATGCTATCATTCCGTAAGCCTGCTTGGTTACACGCTCCAGGTCATTCATGGCGCCGGTTGATATGTGGCCGGTAAAGAGCTCCTCGGCGGCACGTCCGCCCAGTGTGGCGCACATCTCGTCCAGCATCTGTTCCTTAGTGGTTATCTGACGCTCCTCGGGCAGATACCAGGCTGCTCCCAGTGCACGGCCACGCGGAACGATGGTAACCTTGATGAGCGGGTTGGCATACTCCAGGAACCATGAGAGTGTGGCATGACCGGCCTCATGCAGGGCTATGGTACGTTTCTCTTCGGCGGTAAGTACCTTGGTCTTTTTCTCAAGACCGCCTACTATACGGTCTACGGCCGACAGGAAATCATCTTTCTCAACCTTCTTCTTGTTGTGACGGGCAGCTATAAGGGCAGCCTCGTTGCAGACATTGGCAATATCGGCACCTGAGAATCCGGGTGTCTGGCGTGCCAGAAGGTCTATATCAACATCCTTGCTCAGCTTAATGTTCTTAAGGTGAACGCCGAACACCTCCTTACGCTCGTTAAGGTCGGGCAGGTCCAGATGTATCTGGCGGTCAAAACGTCCGGCACGCAGCAGGGCCTTGTCCAGGATATCCACACGGTTGGTGGCTGCCAGTATGATGACACCGCTGTTGGTGCCGAATCCGTCCATCTCGGTGAGCAGCTGGTTCAGAGTGTTCTCACGCTCGTCATTGCCGCCCATGGCAGGGTTCTTGCCGCGGGCACGGCCTACAGCGTCAATCTCATCTATGAATATGATGCAGGGTGCCTTCTCCTTGGCCTGACGGAACAGGTCACGTACGCGCGATGCACCCACACCCACGAACATCTCTACAAAGTCAGAGCCGGAAAGTGAGAAGAAAGGTACATCGGCCTCACCTGCTACAGCCTTGGCCAGCAGCGTCTTACCGGTTCCCGGAGGGCCTACCAGCAGGGCTCCCTTGGGTATCTTACCACCCAGGTCAGTGTATTTCTTGGGGTTCTTAAGGAACTCAACTATCTCCTCAACCTCGGTCTTGGCCTCGGCCTGTCCGGCTACATCCTTGAATGTAACGCGGTCTGCCTGACCCTTCTCATAGACCTTGGCCTTTGACTTGCCTACGCTGAATACGCCGCCGCCACCGCCGGCTCCGCCGCCCATACGTCTGCTCAGGATAACCCAGAACACAATGATGAGAACAAACGGGAATACGCTGACAAGTATATCGGTAAAGGTGTGTGAGCGTTTGCGGTACTCAACCTCACCGGTAAACCGGCCGCTCTCCTCGAGAGTGTCAATGAACTCCTGCAGGTTGTCAAGTGATCCCACTCCCACGTTGAGCATGGGCTTGACC
>Ga0310786_10006232_pt1 | contig 15954 bp, 11 predicted proteins | sample AusTroGonzalo_MG_FD_203881 | JGI IMG/M metagenome (GOLD analysis project Ga0310786, IMG submission 203881) | Bovine rumen microbial communities from tropical cattle in Woodstock, Queensland, Australia - Gonzalo_03 (v2) (version 2) | ecosystem: Host-associated > Mammals > Digestive system >... | reverse complement strand
CGATTATAATTCTGGTTTGTTCGGCGTAATCAAAAGGTGAATCAATGCTTTTGATGTCGGTTGCGTTTTTAAAATGTGTTCCACCCGACAATCGTTTGGCGGTAAGCTGATTGTAATTTTCATCCGTCGATTTGTCTTTTAAAGTCGCCGACGTGACGGCAACTCCTGCTGCCGATGATTTAAGACATTCCGCAAAGGCAATGGTAGGATCGACAAGACGTCGCTGAAAACAAAAATCAATATCGTTCCCGTCCTGATTCCTTGCGATTTCAAAAAAATCGATGATGCCCTGGCGGTTATCTCTTCCCAAATCGTCCAACATGTCTTTCCATGTGGATACCGTGTCGACGATTTTAGTTTTTATCGTTTTTTGCATGGATTCAATGCACAAACGTTCCGAGCTTTCCAAGGTGTCGGAATGCTCTTCGATTAATTTTTTCGCGGCGCTTTCCAGTGCCAAAACGGCTTCCAGAATTTTAGCCAGTTCGGTTCCGACTTTGCGGGCTGAGGTAATGATTGTCGACGGCAAATCGACAAGTTCGCATTCCAAAGAATATCCGTCATCATTTTTGACGTTGCGAGCCAAAACCAATTGCCGCAATTCGGCAAAGAATTTTTCAATGGGACCGTTGACAATGCCTCCCTTGATCCCCGCCAAAGTCATCGATTTTGGAAAAATACCAGCACGCGTAACGATTAAGTCGATAAATTCTTTTATTTCGGGAAACAGGGTTATTACTTTTTCCGTTCGTTTAAGCAAACCTTTTGATCTGTTTCTGCGTGAACCGTCTTCGGTCCCGATTATCCAACGTCTTAATTCGGAACACGAGTTAAGCGAAAAATTGGCGGAAAAAGCGCCGTCGGCGGCGTTAAACAAATGATGTCCCTCGTCAAACAGATAAAACAGGGGACTGATGCTGTTCGGTTCGTCAAGACCGGATGCGGCGCATGCCATTGCAAGAGCGTGATTGGTAATGACAAAGGTTCCGCTGTCGGCTTTACGGATGCTTTTTTCGATGAAACATTTGCGGTAATAAGGACACGCCGAGTACATACATTCGAATCTTTTATCCGAAAGAACGCTTATAACGTTTTGATCGAAAATGTCGAACATCCAACTGGGAAATTCTTCTCCGGTAAGATCTCCGTCTTCGGTATGGAGAATCCATCTTGCCATCAGACCTGTCATTTTGTAATTAAGCAGGGTAGGCGTGTTTAAAAGTTCTTCAAAATTCAGCAGACACAAATAATTTTCCCGTCCTTTTCGAACGGTGACAAATCGCCGTTTTTCATCTTCGTTGTCGAAAAGGTATGCTATTTCACGGTTTAACTGTTGTTGCAGGTTTTTGGTATAGGTGCTTATCCATACCGAGGCGTTGTTTTTAAAGGCGTAACAAGCGACTGCGGCAAGATAACCCAACGTTTTTCCGACACCGGTTCCCGCTTCGACCGCGGTAAAATTAGGCTCGTTTTCATCGTGTCCCGGTGCGAAAGCGTGCGCTATGGCTCGCACGTATTCTTCTTGTTCGTTTCTTATTTCTCGGTTTTTCGGCAAGATGGCCCGCAGTTTTTTAACGGCTTCTTCTTCGGATACGCTTTCGGTTCCGAATTTGACCGGGGGCAGGATTTCACCGACATCGCTTAAAAGCGGAAATATATTGAGACCGTGTTTGGACGGCATATAACCATCAAGTTTTTCGGCGACTTCATTTCCAAAATCCCAGTTGTTGGAAGCTAAAAATTTGGCAATACTGACGGTTTCCGGATCTTTATCCATTATTTCTAACAATCTGTCCATTATTAAATATAATGATAAAGCTTCTTCCTTGATATTACCCGGTTCCGGCAGCTGCAAATCCGAACATAACGCTTTTATTGTCGGATTAACGTAACGTGCCGGTTTCACAAAGGCGTATAGTTCTAAAATATCCGCCGCCGAACGGAATGTTTCTCCAAAACGTTTTTTATGGCATAACAGCACTTTTTGTTGATTTATGCTTCCGGTAATCGGTTCGCCTTTTTTATTGAACACCAATATCTTGTTTTTATTTTTAACGGCTACAAGAAATGTTGACGAACTCATAAAAAATGATACCTTAATAGAAAACTATTTTTACCAATTTTATCAGGAAAACTGTCAAATGTTAAACCCAACTTCGGAACAAAAACAAGTCAGAATTGAGAAATTAAAAAAAATCGAGGAAATGGGGATAAATCCTTATCCCAATATTTTTAAGCCGAATATAACGTCAAAAGAACTGAATGAAAAATACAAGGATTTGCCTAACGAAACGCAAACTTTCGACGAAGTCATCGTTGCGGGCAGAGTCAAAGCCGTTCGCAATTCCGGCATGTTCATGGATATTTATGACACTACCGGAAAGATCCAGATTTTTTCATCAAAGGAAAATTTGCCGGAAAACGAAAAGGCTAAAATTGCGTTGCTTGATATAGGCGATTACATAGGTATTAAAGGCTCGATCAAAAGAACCAAACGCGGAGAGTTGTCCGTTTCCACGTCAGAGGTTACAATTTTATCGAAATCTTTGCAGCCGTTGCCCGAAAAATTCCACGGACTGACCGATATCGAGATGAAATATCGCCAACGTTATGTCGATATGATCATGAACGAGGAAACCGTCAACACCATTAAGAAAAGAAGCGCAATAATTTCCGAATTTCGCAAATGTCTGACCGAAAAAGGTATTTTGGAAGTCGAAACTCCTATATTGCAGCCGATTATGGGCGGAGCCAACGCAAAACCGTTCATAACTCACCATAATACATTGGATATGGATATGTATTTGAGGATCGCTCCCGAGCTGTATTTGAAAAGGCTGATTGTCGGAGGTTTGGAAGGCGTTTTCGAAATCGGACGTTTGTTCCGCAATGAAGGATTGGATATCAAACATAATCCCGAATTCACGACTATGGAGGTATATTGGATTTATAAAGATTATTTCGATATGATGGATTTGTGTGAGGAACTAATAAAAAGGGCGTGTATGGTGGCCAACGGTACTTTGCAAATCAAATACGGAGACAGAGAAATCGATTTAAGCAAACCGTTTGAAAGACGGACGATGGCGTCTCTGATCAAAGAACATACGGGTCTTGATTTTATGGCTTTTGCTGATGATGCCGAGGCAAAGGACAAATGCAAGGGAATTGTCGAAATAAAAGACAACGACACTTGGGGCGATTTGATGGTCAGGGTTTTCGAAGAAAAATGCGAGGATAAAATCACTCTGCCCACACACGTTATGGATCATCCCGTTTCTTCGTCTCCTCTTACGAAAACGCATCGTTCCGATAAAAGGGTTGTCGAAAGGTTTGAAACTTATATTAACGGATGGGAAATTGCCAACGCTTATTCGGAATTGACCAATCCTATCGACCAGTACAATCGTTTTAAGGATCAGGTGGCCAGGCGCGAAGCCGGCGATGACGAGGCCAATATGATGGATGACGATTTTTGCACGGCGTTGGAATACGGCATGCCGCCTACCGGTGGAATGGGTATCGGTATGGACAGACTGTGTATGATTTTAACTGATTCCCCGTCAATCCGCGATGTTATAGCTTTCCCGACGATGAGAAAATTAAAGTGACGAACAATCCTGAAATCACAAGCGATAAAAGTTCTTTAAAGTCGAAAATATCTTTGGCTGTTGCCTGCGCGTTGTTGTTGGCTTTTGCCGCTTACCATTTGTATGTCTTTATGTCGCGCACACCCTTGCGCGAACATTTAAACGGAAAATGGGCCAACACGTTTGAAAGCTTTTCTTTCGATACCAAGGAAAAGGTCATTACCTATTGGGATATCGGAATAGAACCAGTAAAAAGGGAATATGAAATCGTAAACGAAAACCGATGGGATATAACTTTGGATGTCATGGGTGAAAAGTATGCCATAACCTTTGATAAAAGCCATCCCGAACGCAAAAAAATGATGTTAAGCAAAGGGGGAGCTCCGGCGGAGGAATATATCTTGGTATTGCCGGGGGAAAAAGATCCCAGCGTTCATGAAAGAATTATTGACGATCCCGATGAAAAACTGAGGGAACTCAATCGGCGGCGTCGAAAAGGAGAGATATAGCCAAAATGACGAAAGTTGTGACCATCGGCGAGGCAATGGGACTTTTTACCGCTGAAAAGATATGTCATTTAGATGATGCCGATGTGTTTGTCCGTTCGTTTTGCGGAGCGGAACTGAATTTCAGTATCGGAATGCGCAGACTTGGTCATGAGGTTACCTATATCACTTGTTTGGGTGATGATCCTTTGGGAAGGTCGGCAAAAAGATTTATGCTGGCCGAAGGAATTGATTGCCGTTATGTCTTTTTTGATCAAAGACATAACACTGGTTTTCAAATGAAAGCGAAAACCGATCGCGGCGATCCTGAAGTTGCCAATTTCCGCCGTCATTCCGCTTTTTGCGATATGGACGCTACGGTTATTGATAAAGTAGCCATCAACGAATATGAACATTTGCATATTACCGGAATTCCGTTTGCGGTTTCGGAAAACGCCCGAGAGGCTGTTTTAAGATTGGCGAAAAAGGCAAAAGACGAAGGTGTGTCGATATCTTTCGATCCTAATTTAAGACCGGCTTTATGGCAGGACAGAAAAACGATGGTTGATATTATCAACGATGCGGCCAACTATGCGGACGTTATTTTGCCGGGCATCAAGGAAGGTGAGATCTTGACCGGCAGTAGCGACAAAAATGAAATCGCCTCTTTCTATTTGGCAAAAGGTGTTAAAAAAGTAGTTATCAAAGACGGGGCTACCGGAGCTTATCTTTACGACAAAGACGGAAATGCGTATTTTGAGCCTTCTTTCAAGGTCGAAAAAGTCGTTGATACCGTGGGAGCCGGTGACGGATTTGCGGCGGGAGCAATATCGGCAATGTTGGAAAAATTGCCGCCGCAGGAAATGCTGAAAAGGGGAAATGCCATAGGCTCTTTGGTTGTTCAATATCCTGGCGATAACGACGGTCTTCCCGATCGAGGAAAACTGGAAACGTATATCAAACAGAAAACGGTAGCCTGAAGTTTATCGTTTATTTGGCCAGATTTTGCTTATAACTGTCCAAGAATTCCTTTACCGATTGAGGTATCTTTTTTATCAAATCGTCGTAGAATTTGGCTCCGTTTATACTGTTTATGATGCTGACGGCTTGTTGTTTGTTGCGTGAATACATGTGCAACAGGTTGTCAGAACCCATGACATAGGATACTACCATCAGTTGTTCAAGGATTTCTTTATCAAAAATTCTTTTAAACTGGTTGTTTTTTAATGACGAAAAATACCGGCACGCATAATCGATGTTTTTTTCAAGATCCGTCAGTTCCAGAAAAGATATTTCTTCGTTGTCGTCTTCTTTGACTATTTGATTTTCCCCGATAGCGAACAGTCCGAATTTGTAACCGTCGCTGTCATAGTAAAGTGAATTGAACGAGGTTGCGGTTCTTGCCATCGCCTGCATAAAATTTCTGGGAAGTCCGTATTTTTTAGCATAAATAGCCAACAAAGGATCCGCTTTCTGAAAAAGTATGTTAGTGACTTTGATGTTTTCGTTAAACGGTATTTCAACCCGATAATACGGTTTTTCGTTGTTGCTTATTGTATAAATCTTTATCTTGTCAATGGAATCCGGTTTTTTTACAAGACCGCTCAGCAAAAAAGGAGAGGTCCCTTTTTTTAATTCAGAGGAAAATATAGGGCTGTTTTTACTTTTCAAGTCAATAGTAAACGCATCCTCGACGGCTTTTGCCATATCGCTTTTCATTTTGGTGTCAATTCGTACGCGTTTGGAGTTATAGTCGACAATAAGCCTTGATTGATAATCATTGAAATATTTTATGATTTTATGTTTGGCGGTTATCGCGTTTTTTATATACCAATTTTCATCAACTTTTTGTCTAAAATCATTGGTGGCGTTAAAGAATTTAAAAGCCAGACTTTCATCTTGGGCATCGTTTTCTGAACCTGATTTTTCTTGATTGTCGCCGTCGGTTTGATTTTGAGTTTCGGTTTTCGCCGTTTCGTTGCTTGTAAGCAAAGTTTTTTTATCGGTAACGGTGTTTTCACACCCTGTGACAATAAACAGTAAAACGGACAACAGAAAAATCTTTTTCATGTTATGATACCTCATTTGCGGCAAATACCTGTGTTTTGTTACAAAGTCTATATATATTGCTTTGCATAAATATTCAATGTTTTTCTTATATGACTTTTCTTGTCGTTGTTTTATAGACAAAAATATTATAAAATATATATGATCTCCTGTTTAAAAAAGGAATTTCCGATGAGTGGCGATATTTTAGACATGGAAGAAGGCGCGATTTACGATCGGAAAAGGAACGAGACACGTTTTGGCGTTTTTTCCGAACATGCCGAAAAAATAATGCTTTGCTTGTTTGACGAGCATGGCAGAGAAACTCAAGTTCCGATGAAAAAGGACAAAGAAAACAATATTTGGAAAGTTAATTTAAAAGGGATAAAACCAGGACAAAAATATGCCTATAGAGCGTACGGCGAATACAATCCCGATAAAGGTTTATATTTCAATCCCCATAAACTGTTGGTCGATCCTTATGCATATGAAATGGAAAGGTCGTTTGAATGGGATGAATCGTTAAGAGTCGGAAACGATACGGATTCCGCACCTCATGTCCCGAAATGTGTGGTTGTCGATATGGAGAGTTTGTTAAAATCTCCGAAAGTTCCGTCTCCGAATATTCCGCGACAGGAGTTGTTCATCTATGAAGCTCATGTCAGGGGAATGACCATGAAAAATCCCAACGTACCGCAGGATGAACGAGGAACCTTTGAGGGAATGGCGCATCCGTCCGTTATAGGTCATTTTAAAAATCTTGGCGTCAATGCCATTGAAATCATGCCGACGCAAGCTGTGTCGGTACCGCCGCATCTGGGAAGTCAAAAGGAAAGAAAAATCGATTATTGGGGATACAACACGATAGCCTATAACGCGACTGATCCGAAATTCGGGGATCTTAAAGATTTAAAAGAAATGGTCAACGCTTATCACAAGGCTGGCATTAAAGTTATTATGGATGTGGTATATAACCATACGGGCGAAGGCGGAGAGGAAGATTTTTCGCGTTCGGTTTCCCTTTCGATGAGGGGGCTTGATCACCCGGCGTATTATCGGACGTATCTTGAAGAAAAAAAAGATCAACAAGAAAATGTTCTGCATGATATGAACGGTAATTCCATAATGCAGGAAAAAGCCGATGACGCATCAGGTTGCGGTAACGCTCTTGATTTGAATAAACCGAAGGGCTTCCAAATTATGGAAAAATCATTGGAATTAATGGTGGCACTGGGGGTCGACGGTTTTAGGTTCGATTTGGCTTCGGCAAATGCCAGGGATGAAATAGGCAATTTTAATGAAAAAACGGCGTTTATGCGCTTACCGGTTGATAATCCGAAATTTGCCGATATATTGTTTATCGCCGAGCCGTGGGCGGCGACGGGCGGTCACATCAAGGCCAACCTGTATCAATGCGATGGTTTCTCGAAAGCGGAAAAATGGCTGTATTGGAATGATAAAAAACGGGAATACATTCGTAAATTCGTATCGGGAAAAGGTTCAATAGAACGGGAAACCAACGAAATGGGGCATATACTGTCACATCGTCTTTCCAAAGAAACCGGCATTACTTTTGCCACCTGCCACGACGGATTCACTTTGTATGACTATTTTAAATACAAGGAAAAGAATAATTGGTCAAACGGCGAGGAAAACAGAGACGGCGACGGCAGGGAAGGCGCCGGTTTTGGCGAGAACCCAAAACATATTGCAAGATGTATGGCTAACATGTTTGCAACGGTAATTTTATCGGGAGGTATTCCGATGCTGTCGATGGGGGACGAATTCGCCCGCACCCAAGGGGGAAACAATAATGCTTATTGCCAGGATAACGATATTTCTTATATGAACTGGTATCCATTATGCGACGAATTTCGCGATTTGCCGAAATTGATCGGTGTATTGGCCAAGTTGCGCAAAGAACATCCTCTTTTAAATGAAAGATTGTTTGCCAACGGGACGCAAAGCAACGATAATTGCGTATACGGAGAAGGCAAAGATGGGGAATTTGCGTGGCTCCGCGCCGACGGTCAGCTTATGGAAAGTTGTGATTGGGATCGGAATTTACGATCGCTTTCGTTTTACTTAAAGAGTGACGATAATGATGATTTGATGATTATCATGAATATGAATGAAAATCCTGCGGATTGGCGTCTGCCTTGGGCGTCGGACGGCAAGCCGTGGCGTGTGGTTTGTTCGACACGGGATATCGGTATGGAGCCTTATATCCATGATGTAAAAGGTAATAATTATCTGGTTGACGGCTGTGAAGTCGTGGTCTTGCGTTCGCAAACCGGAACGGAATGTTCTATGAAAATGAACAGATCAAAATTCGATCGTGGCGGACGATAAAGGTCGGAAAATCATTTAATTTCCAGATTAATCGTTTTTTCTTGTTTTTTTAACGGCTTAGGTCCTTTAAATTCCGATTTTATCAACTTTTTGTCTATATGGGTATAAAAGTTGATATTTTTCTCGATACTTGTTCTATTTATCAGTTTTTTTGTATTGTTTTTTAGACAAAAATATGCTATAAATTCAAATACTGAGGTTGATTTTCATTATTTATGGAGATTTTTAATGAGCAACGGCATTTTGGATATGGAAGAAGGCGCAATTTACGACCGGAAAAAGAATGAAACCCGTTTTGGCGTTTTTTCCGAACACGCTGAAAAGGTGGAACTTTGTCTGTTTGACGAACACGGCAAAGAAACCCGGGTTCCGATGGTAAAGGACGAAGAAACCAATGTTTGGAAAGCCAATTTGAAAGGCATCAAGCCTGGTCAGAAATACGGTTATCGGGCATACGGCGAATACAACCCCGAAAATGGGATGTATTTTAATCCCAATAAACTGTTGGTTGATCCCTATGCTTATGAAATGGAAAGATCGTTTGAATGGGATGAGTCGTTAAGAGTCGAAAACGATATGGATTCCGCACCGCATGTTCCGAAATGCGTGGTCGCCGATATGGAGAGTTTGTTAAAATCTCCGAAAGTTCCGTCTCCTAATATACCGCAACAGGAACTTTTCATTTACGAAGCTCATGTCAAAGGTTTGACGGCGCTCCATCCTGCCGTACCGCAAAGCGATCGCGGGACGTTCAAGGGAATGGCGCATCCTGCCGTTATCGATCACTTTAAAAATTTAGGCATCAACGCCGTTGAAATTCTGCCGACGCAGGCCGCTTCCGTTTCTCCTCATCTTGGCGAAAAGGGAATGACCAATTATTGGGGATATAATACGGTTACTTATAACGCGACCGATCCGAAATTCGGAAATCTCAAAGATTTAAAGGAGATGATCGATACCTATCACAAAGCCGGCATAAAGGTTATTATGGATGTTGTGTACAATCACACCGGCGAGGGCGGAGAAAAAGACTCCACTCTTTCTATGCGCGGTCTTGACAATCCCGCCTATTACAGGACATGTCCCGGTCATCCCGGATGGGCGGATGACGCGTCAGGATGTGGTAACGCGCTTGATTTGAACAAACCAAAAGGTTTCCAGGTTACGGAAAAATCATTGGAATTGTTGGCCGATCTCGGCGTCGACGGTTTCCGTTTCGATTTGGCGGCAGCCAATGCCCGCAACGAAGCCGGTCATTTCGATAAAAACACCGCGTTTATGCGTTTGCCAGTTGACAATCCCAAATTTGCCGATACGCTGTTTATTGCCGAGCCGTGGGCGGCCACCGGCGGATGGGCCCAGGCTAATTTGTATCAGCCTGAAGGTTTTTCACAAGCTGAAAAATGGCTTCATTGGGCGGGCAATAAACGTGATGACATTCGCAGGTTTACATGCGGTAAGGGAGATTTAGCGGGGCAGATAGCCTATTATATGGCTCGACGCGGACCGGACGATCCTAGTGTTACTTTCGCTGCCTGTCATGACGGTTTTACGTTGCATGATTTCTTTAAGTACGGCGGTAAGCAGAATTATGACAACGGCGAGAACAATCGTGACGGCGATAACGAGCCGGGTGCCAATTTCGGTGACAATAATCCTCATATCGCCAGATGCATGGCCAACACGTTTGCGACTTTGATTTTATCCGGAGGCATTCCGATGTTGTCGATGGGTGATGAATTTGCTCGTACGCAAAACGGAAATAATAACGCCTATTGCCAAGATAATGAAATCTCTTATATGAAATGGGAACCGTTAACCGACGATTATCGTGATTTGCCGAAATTGATCGGCACGTTGGCGAAATTGCGCAAAGAACATCCGGCTTTAAGCGATAAGTCATATACCGACGAGACGGTTACTTGGCTGCGTCCTGACGGTCAAACAATGACACAGGGCGATTGGGCTTCATCGTCGTTCTCTTTCCATGTAAAAGGAAAAGACAATGAAGATTTGATGGTTATCATGAATTTGGATGGCAATCGTAAAGAATGGCAGTTGCCCGAGGCTCCGAACGGCAATCCGTGGAAGGTTGTCTGTTCTACCAGTCATATCGGATTAGAAGCCGATAAATATGACGTGAACGGTAATAATTACGGTGTCGACGGTTGCGAGGTCGTCATCCTGCGTTCGCCAAAGGAATTGGAACGCACTATGGAAATGGATCGTCCGAAAACTCTGGTTAAAAAGCCGCGTCCATACGGCGGTCATGGACGGTAAAACCGTTCGGTTGTTAATAAAAGCGGGACGTTAAACGTCCCGCTTTTTAAATGTTTTTTTTCGTCTAAGTTTCTTTACCGATAAATCATGCTTTGCTTTCGTTAGAAGCAACATCCCTAAAAAGGAAAACGTAAAAATAACGGTTTATTGTGATGAATTGTTTAACCTGCGACGGCGACGACGGGGAGGGGGATTATTTTGTTGAGGCTGTTCGCTGACGGATGTATTTGTATCGCTCTTGACGTTGTTTACAGGGACGTTATCGGTTTTCTGCGTATCATCGGCGGCAAGCGTTTCTTGATATTTGCTGCGCAGGGCGGCTCTTTCCATCGCTTCTTGTCTCTTTTTTTGCAAATCGTCTTGGATTTTTTGATAACGTTCATACTGGGGATCGTTTACGACTTTTCCGCTTTTTCTATCGATGTCAAAACTGTAAAATGGAGACCCGTCGATTTCAACGATGTTGACGGTGATGAGGGCTCCGTTCCCTGATGGAACGATTACGGCGCGCCGAGTAGAGTTTTGCAATTTTTTATCATAATAGTTTTTAACTATATTCGTCGCCTGCTCCATATTCATGACTTCTTCGCTGATATTGCCGAAATAAGCAAGGTCTTTCCTGCCGCTTTGCGCTTTTTGCGAATATGCAGAATTGATTGTCAAAAAAGAAAAAACGAAACAGAAAAATAAAAATTTCAAGTTAGTTCTCCTTGATAATAATCTTAATTGGTATATCATTTTATACTAATTTATCACTCTTTTCAAAAAATAAACACAAGAAGGAAAAAAAACGAAATGAAAAAAGTTTTAGTTGTCGCCGGTGATGGTATCGGAACCGAAATAATGGATGAGACAAAAAAGGTAATCAATTTTTTGAATAGCGAAAAAATTACGGATATCGAAACCGAAGACGCTTTGATAGGCGGAGTTTCCATTGATGCTTATGGTGTTCCTCTTACCGACGAAACCTTGAAACTTGCTCAGGAAGCCGATGCCACCATGTTGGGCGCTGTCGGAGGCCCAAAATGGGACAACGTTCCGCAGCATATTCGTCCCGAGGCAGGACTTTTGGGCATCAGAAAAGGGCTCGGCGTATATGCCAATCTGCGTCCCGCGACCGTGTTTCCCGAATTGGCCGATGCATCGACCTTGAAAAAAGAGGTTATTTCCGGTTTGGACATCATGATAGTCCGTGAGCTTTTGGGAGGCATCTATTTCGGCGAACCGCGCGGAATGGAGGATTTGCCGAACGGTGAAAAGAAAGCGTGGAACACGTTGGTTTATTCAACGCATGAAATCGAACGCATCGCCCGCACCGCTTTTGAAATCGCCAGGGTCAGAAACAAAAAGGTTTGCTCGGTCGACAAATCGAACGTCCTGATTTCTACGCGGTTGTGGAAAGAGACTGTTCAGGAACTTCACGACAAGGAATACAAAGACATCGAGCTTAATCATCTGTATGCCGATAACGCCTCCATGCAGTTGGTCAGAAATCCGAAGCAGTTTGACGTTATCGTGACGACCAATATGTTTGGTGACATTTTGTCCGATTGCGCCGCCATGGTTACCGGATCTCTCGGCATGCTGCCATCCGCGTCCATCGGTGCGAAAGACAAAAACGGCTTGGCCAAAGGTTTGTTCGAGCCAGTTCACGGTTCGGCGCCGGATATCGCCGGCAAGGGCATAGCCAATCCGTTAGCGACTATTCTTTCATTTGCCATGATGCTGAAATACTCGTTCAATCAGCTGAAAGAATCCGACATGATCGTCGCTGCCGTACGCAAAGTTTTGCAAAAGGGATATCGCACCAAGGACATCATGCAAAGCGGCATGACCGAAGTCGGCACCGCGAAAATGGGCGACGAAGTCGTGAACGCGTTAAAAGAAAACCTTAACTAGAACGGGACAAAAATAAAATGGGATACAGAATCGCCGTTGTAGGCGCAACCGGAAACGTCGGCCGCGAGATGTTAAGCATCATGGCCGAAAGAGAATTTGATAAACAATTTAAAATTGACGAAGTGATCGCTTTGGCGTCGTCGCGCTCGGTGGGCAAAGAGCTTTCCTATGGCGATGACAAGACTTTAAAGGTAAAGGATTTGGCTAAATTCGATTTTACGGGTGTCGATATCGCTTTGGCTTCTCCCGGGGCGAAGGTGTCGGCGGAATATGCGCCGAAAGCGGCGGCCAAAGGTTGCGTATGGATCGATAACACGTCGTTTTTCCGCACGGATCCCGATATTCCGTTGGTGGTTCCCGAAGTCAACGCCTATGCCATAAAGGATTACAAAAATAAGAACATCATCGCCAATCCGAATTGCTCGACCATTCAGATGGTCGTCGCGTTAAAACCTTTGCACGAGAAATTCAAGATCAAACGCATCGTCGTTTCCACATACCAATCCGTTTCCGGCGCCGGCAAAGAGGCGATGGACGAATTGTTCGAACAGACCCGCGGCGTTTACATGGCAAAATCGGTCGAAGACACTCGTCATAAGTTCACCAAACAGATAGCTTTCAACGTAATTCCGCATATTGACGTTTTTATGGACAGCGGCATGACCAAGGAAGAATGGAAAATGGTTTTCGAGACCAATAAAATTCTGGATCCGGAAATCAAGGTTTGCGCGAATTGCTGTCGGGTGCCGGTTTTCATCGGCCACGGCGAATTCGTCAACATAGAAACCGAAAAACCGATAGATGCCGACAAGGCTCGCGAAGTGTTGACCGGCGCTCCTGGTGTCAGCGTGATCGATCACCGTGTTGACGGCGGTTACGTAACCCCGGCCGAGGTAAGCGGCGAGGACAATGTTTTCGTCTCGAGGATTCGTGTTGACGAATCGGTTAAACACGGTCTGTCGTTCTGGTGCGCCGCCGACAATCTCAGAAAAGGCGCCGCTTTGAACGCCGCGCAAATCGCCGAGATCGTCATGAAGGATTATTTAAAGAAATGAAGCAGGTATATCTGACCATTGACGACGCCGTTTCGGAAAATTTTACGTTCAAGACGGATATTTTAAAAAAACACCATATTCCGGTTATTTTCTTTTGCCGTGGTGATCGGCTTGACGCGGGCGAAGATCGCATTACCAATGCCGCAAAGGCTGTAAGCGATGGTTTCGTGCTGGGAAATCACCTGTATTCGCACACCCGAGTAACGACATTGGATTTTGACACCGTAAAGGAAGAATTGCTTAAGACCGAACGCTTGTTGGACAGAGTGTATAAAAAGGCCGGGGTGGAACGTAAACACAAATTCATGCGTTTCCCGTACATCGACCGGGGTTGCGGCGCGTTTCCCGCCGACAAAAGCAAAATGTCGGAGCGTCATATCCGCGAAATGGGGGAAGCGATGGGATTGATACAGATAACTTCTCCTCTGCCCGAAGCTGACGAAAAACTAATCGCCCATAAAAACAAAATTCAGGAATTGTTAAAAGCAGAAGGTTTTACCAATCCCGATTTCGGCAAAGTCACTTATTCATGGTTCAAGGATACGGAATTTTACACCGGATGCGACGTCAATTTCACGATGGCTACGGGGGATTCGAATCTGCTGCCTAAATATCGGCACAAAGGCGTGACCATGGACGATCTATTCCGCGATTTGGAGAAAAATTTCGCCCGCGATCCGAATTCGGCCGAAGTGGTGGTTATGCACGATTACGACCAGGAAGGAATGCCGCAGGTTTTTGAAACGATTATCGAGCATCTTGTTAAACAAGTTCAATTTATAGGAGCGACCAACTGATGAAACTGTTGACTTTACTTTTATTGATGAGTGCGGTTCCGGCTTTTGCCCAGACCGGCGATCCCAGTCTTGACGCCGACGCGGCCAAGATCCGTAGCTCGTACATATCTCGCGATCAAATAACGCAGGGGGCCGTGGAAAAGTCGTCAGGCGCTTTTGACGATGCCTTGAAAAGCATTTCGGATAGCATGAACAATTTAAAAGACGCAGCCGCGCCGACTTTGACCAGTATCAAAGACGCTGTGGCGCCCGCCATCAACAGCGCCGCCGAAACTTTGGGTATCGATGCGCATGTCCAGACCGAGGCGGAAAGGGCGGCTTTGATGAAACCAGTTGTCGTCAAACCGAAGGATCCATTGGATATTGCTTTGGACGAGATTAATTTGAAATCGGAAATCGCCAAAAAGATGAACAAAAAACTGGCGCCGGCGACCGAAGAATTGGCAAAGACGATTTGGGAAACCATTCCCGCCGTGATACCGGCTTTGAAAGAATCCGCCAAAATAACCGTGAATCCCACAGCCAACACCTTTACCATCACCGCATCGTACGCCGATAAAAACAACAGCTATAATTTGACCATTCATCGGGATTTGAATTACAGCGTGGTCAACACCGTTTTCTTTAACCATCTGTTTTTCAGCCCGGAATCTCCGCTTGGTCTGCGCGGTTTGGCTGGTGAGGAATACTACAGCAAAGACTGCCGCGAAGGGGTGATCAACGGAACCATTGCGATGGTGTGCTATAATCAGGGAACGTTTCACACTTATCTGACTATGGATATCGCGCCCAGCATCTGGTTCGGCCTGACCGTAGGGGGCAAGGAAAGCATGAAAAAGACAAAGGAATTCATCAGCCGGATCAATCCCCCGAAAATCGCCATTCTGGCAAAAGATACCAAAGACAGCAGTCTTGGTTATGCCGAAGATATCAATAACATTTATTTCAGCGAATATAAAAACAGCAAAACAGAAGTTGCTGCGCCAAAAACGGATACGGCCAAGCCTGCCGCACCCGCCGAAAATAAACCTGCCTCTAATCCGGAGGCTGAAAAATCCAATATGGATAAGAATCCGGATGCGGTAAAACCCGCAACTCCCGATGCGGCGAAATAATTCCGGCGTATGAAAAACCTTATCCCCCGTTTAGCGATAGACGGGGGACGTTTATTTTGTTGCGCGGTTTTGCAATATGATGTAAAATACAGCCGTTCTTTTGCAAAGGTTTTTTTAGCGTCTTTATCATTCTTAGATTAGCTTACTAATTCCTGAACATAAATATCTTATAAAACTTTCGCAAAAGGGCTCTCGGGAAAACTTTTTCGCGGGAATTGTTTATTTGAATAATTTAAGGATTAAATACAATGGCTACAGGAACAGTAAAATGGTTTAACAAGAAAAAAGGCTATGGCTTTATCATTCCGGATGAAGGCGGCAACGACGTGTTCGTT
>Ga0310786_10006231_pt1 | contig 15955 bp, 7 predicted proteins | sample AusTroGonzalo_MG_FD_203881 | JGI IMG/M metagenome (GOLD analysis project Ga0310786, IMG submission 203881) | Bovine rumen microbial communities from tropical cattle in Woodstock, Queensland, Australia - Gonzalo_03 (v2) (version 2) | ecosystem: Host-associated > Mammals > Digestive system >... | reverse complement strand
TTTTTGCTAGATCTCACACCAACATTTCATCTCATTTGATGTAAACTATTGATGGAGTAGTCCTAGCTCATTCAGAATTTGCGATAACTTCTGATTTGTCTCATAACATATATGATACACAAGAGTTAGTTGTTCACAAATCGATTCAAATAATTTTTCACATAATAATTAATAATTAAGGGTTAAAAATTGTGATGATTTGAATATCACCAAACACGTCTATGTGCTACTATAATCATTTTTACCCAAATTGCAAGAAAATAGCACCACTTTTTTTTGGGTGCTATACTATTTATTGAAATATTATGTATGTAATATGTACTTTATATAAAAAATATATAAAATCGTATTGATATTTTTTTTTGTATGATTATATATTGTCTTACTGTATTTTTATTGTATAATAGAATTATTATGGCTGAAACATGAGAAAAGACACCAAATGTTGAAGGGTTATCTCAAAGTAAGTGATCATCAAATCGTGTTGAATTATCTGAGATTCAAAGTGAATTGAATAAGGCTGTTTCATCTCCAAATCCATCAAAGGCGCCATTAAATTATATAGATAATTTGGATGAACGAAAAGTTGTACAAAAAGAGTTATTAAGGCAATTGGCGAGACAGCAAAGAGAGTTGGAAGCTGTTTTGCAATTATCTGATGATAAAGAAACAGAGATTGCATTATATAGGGAAGAAAAAGCGAAATTAGATATTGAGTTGCAAAAAACAATATGATCAATGGAGTTTACTTTGGTAAAAGATGCAAAATTTCTTAAGTATATAGAAGAGAAAATAACTAAGGCTGCGGAAAATAAACTTGTAGAAAACCCAGATAATAACCAAGAAGTAGATACTGAAAATGATGTGTATGAAGAAGGTGAAGAAAATGAGGAAGAACAAAATACAGTACAGTTAAAACTATTTTTACTTGAGAAAAATGGCCAAAAATTTGCGAGAGCTGTCAGCCCTATTGAATTAACAGATGAGCAAAAAGAGGTAATGACGCAAAGTATTATAGAATGATTTTTGGAGAAATGAGAGAATATTGCTGGTGTTGAATTTGAGCTTGAAAGTGAAAAGAATCCTAATACGATACAATTAAAATTATTTACAATAGAAAAAGATGGTCAAAATTTTGTGAAAGCAGTTAGTCCTGTTGAATTAACAGATGAGCAAAAAGAGACAATGACACAAACCATAATAAATAAATTTTTGGATGAATGAAAAGAAATAGCTGGTGTTGAATATGAAATTCAAATTGATGATGAAGATCCTGATGAAAATGAGGATGATAATTTATCATTGTGAAGTGATATTATGTCTCAGGAGGATCTTTGTGATTTAGAAGAACTTCCACCAATTTTGCAGTCATTCTTTTTACTTACCAATCCTATAATAATAAATTGTTTTGAAAATATATTGGATGATAATGATAAAAGATGATTAAATAATTTAAGAGAGAATTTGCAAAAATTATCAGATAAATATAATGAATTAAAGACACAGATAAAATATCTATCAAGTAAAATAGATTATTTGGAAGATGAACAAATAGCAATAGATGATAAATCAGTTGAATATGAACAGAAACTTTCTGATTTAGGTGAAAATATATGAAAGATTAATCAATGATATTTCTTGGATTCATATCAGTCAACGAAAAAGGTTTCTTTGGATGATTTTGTTGCTACGCCAACAGTTGAAAAACAAATTAACTATATATTGGAATTAAATAAAAGGTGATTATCTGTGCCAAAGACAATATTGTTGTATTGATGACATAATTTATGAAAGACTTATACGGCGAATGTATTGGCAACTGAATTACATCGTAAGATGTATCATATAAAATCTTGTGATATTAAAAATAGTGAATTTTCTGATGCTGGAGCGATGTTGGATGCAATATTCTCTTGAGCTATAGAAAAAAAAGAGCCATGTATAATATTTTTGGATGAGATAGAGAAATTTAGTAAATGATTAGAATGATCTATATATCAAGATGAAATAGAAAATACAATTAGGCATCATATCTCTAAAATAAAGGAATCTAGTTTGGATATTATGATAATTTGAGCTATTTCAGATAAAAGTAAGATTGATACTAGTTTGATGAAGCAAGATGTCTTTTCAAAGCAAATAGACTTTGAACCATTATGAGATGATAGATGTATGTTATTATTCCAAAAAATAATGAAGAAAAAAAATCTAGTATTGTGAGATGAAGTTATTTTACAAGAAACTATTTCTAAGCTTTCGGAAAAGAATCCAGAGTATATAAAGAAGTTTGTGGAAACAATAGCAGATTGTCATCTTTTGAATACTTTAGATTCAGAAAATAATATAGTGTCACAAGAAGATATTGATGAAGCAATAAAAATAATGTGAGCATATTCTCGTAATTCATCATGAACACCTGGTTACAATAGGTAAAAATAGTTATTAGAATATATAAAAAAGACGGCTTTAAACCGTCTTCTTCATCAATTTTTCTAATCCTTTTTTACACTTTCATCTGGTTGTGGTGTATTTGGATTGTGAGATTTTTTTACATCGCTTAATATTTTCGTAATTACTTCACCTGGAAGATTTAAACTATTTAACTCAACAGAGAGTTCATCAATATTCTTATTGAGATTTATCTTGTGAGTTGATTGAAAAAATGGCCAAACAAATCTCAATCCTGGTTCTAAGATTGTTGTGTACTTTCCTAATGTGAAAACTACACGTCTTTCAAATTGATTTACAGTTCTCAATCCAAACATAAGGTATATCGTAAATACCAGTATTAGTACAGAGAAAACTAGCATGATTCTACTTATTTAAACAAAATTATTTTTCTTTTTTTATCTTATCTCCAAATCCTTTGATAGCATCTAATACTTCCATAGGAATCATCCAAATAGTAGTATTACTTTGGTCAGAACTGATATCATTGATAGATTCCAATGTCCTTAGGTGTAATGCTCCTGGAGCTTCAGCTAATGTTGCTGCAGCTTTTCTCAAGTTTTCAGCTGCCTTAACTTCTCATTCAGAAGAAATAATTTTAGCTCTCCTTTCCCTTTCTGCTTCAGCTTGTTTTCAGATAGTTCTCTTTAATTCATCTGGTAGAGCAATATCTCTTAATTCTACTGACAATACATCTACTCATCGACTATCAGATTTTTCATCAACGATTTGTTTAATTCTTTTACTAGCTTCTTCTCTATTTTCCAATAATTGATCCAACTCAAATTGTCAAACGATATTTCTCATCGTAGTCAAAGCAAATTGAGTCATAGCATAATCAAGATTTTTAACATTAATAACAGCTCTTTCTACTCGTTTTTCTTCAATTTTGTAATAAATTACGGCATTTACATTACAAGAGATGTTATCCTTTGTCATAGCTTCTTGACTAGGAATATCTACAGCTTTTTCCCTAATATCTACAGTATAAGTAGTTTGGAAAATAGGCCAAACGAATCTCAAACCTGGTTCTAAAATTGTTGTGTACTTTCACAATGTGAATACAACACGTCTTTCGTATTGATTTACAACTCTTAGTCATGATAAGAAGTAAATCAAAAGAATTATTACGAATATTCATACACCCATAGTAATATCTTAAAAAATAAAATTATTAAATTTTAACTTCCATTTTTGCTAATGGTTGTTTAATTTTTATATTGTTTTTTGATCTGATAAATAATCACAATGTGATTACTTTCCTTACTAATGCGATTTCTTGAATTAATTCAGGATCGATATATCTTTCTGATAAGATTGGATAGAATTTCAAATGAACTGAATCTCATTCGATCTTTCATTTATTCGTGAATTGTTGTAATTCCAAGAAGATGTGTTCACTAATAAATGGAGCGAATGGTGCAGCAATTTTTACAAAAGTATTCAACACATCAAATAAAGTGCTATATGCTGAAATCTTATCAGCATCCATTCAACTGGCTCGGAATCTTCTCCTACTTCTCCTGATATACCAATTAGTTAAACTATCTACAAATCACATCATAGCTTTTGTTGCATTATCCAAATGGTATTCTTCCATTTCTTTTTGTACTTGAATTCCTGTTTCATTCAATGTAGCCAAAATCCATCTATCTAGGTCGTTTGTGATTTTGTAACTTGGTAATTTTATGATTTCTCATTTTGAAAGATTGTTTTTCTTTCAATATAAATTTTTCCACAATTCTACAAAATTTACATCATGAGAGACCATCAAAATATTGTTTCCTTTTTCTTGAGCTAATATTTCATTGTAATAATCTGTAGTCTTTTCGTATCATTCTTGCCAAAGTTTTTCGTTTTCAACTATTTCAATGTCTTTGTTTATGTATTCTTTGTAAACATTCTTTATTTTTTCTGCTGTTTGCTTTGCTCTTTTTGCATGAGAAGTATAGATTTTATCTAAATCTAATCTCAAAACTTTTGATGCAAATGTATCGCTTTCCATGCTTGTAATTCATTCAGCTGTTAACTCGTCATCAAGTTCGTATCATGTAGCTGTAGCGTGTCTCATAAAGTAAATATTAGTATCATCTGTCTTGAAATTATCTACTTTTGCATAAGTTTCAAAGAATTTATAAGCATTAGTCAAAGAAGATGTGAAATCTTTGTAAACTTGATCAACTCATTTTTCTGCAAATCTCATTGGTTCAGCTTTTACAGCAGGTGATGATAACACATAAAGCCTATAAGCATCAGTACCATATCTTTCAAATAATTCTTTTGGATCTGGGTAGTTGTTCAAACTCTTTGACATTTTTCTACCATCTTCAGCCAAAATAAGTCAGTTTATGACGACATTATTATATGAGTTCTTTCACATCATAGCATTTCCTAAGACATGCATTACTCTAAACCATCATCTTGTCTGATCCAATCACTCCATAATCCAATCAGCTGGATATATGAGAGGTTTCATACTTCTTGTTGTACCATCTTTTCTCCTAATATATCATACTTGTCCAAAAGGCATAGATCATGATTCAAACCAACAATCCATAACTTCAGGTATCCTATGGTATGTCTTTCAATTTATATTAAATCGATAATTATCTACGTGAGGCCTGTGTAAATCTAATTCTTTACCTGTATCATTATCAAAATAATGGATTCTCATTTTTTGCGAAATTGGTCAGTTTAGGAATGGGTAGAAAGACATCCTTCTGGTACAATAATCAAAGTTTCTGAAGAAATGTACAGCAGATATTACTGGCTCTCAATGTGTATAAGTAATGATTGTCTTTGTCCTAAATTTTTCGTTTATATCTTTGATGTAAGATTCAACTCTTTCAAATATGTGATTTAATGATTCGCCATCTGGGAATAATTTTTCATTTGTAGGCACAGAAGTCATATTTGAACAATGGAATTCTACTCATTGCATACTAGGGTAGTATGTCTCGTGTACTCTCATATCTACATATATTCAATCGTGTAGTTCGAATAATTGTTGATTATTTGGATTTGTAGTATATTCAATCAAATCTCAACTATGATATAATGATTGAAATTTCTCTACTACTTCATTGTATTTTGGAGTAATCTCATCAATAATATTGGCTCCAAATTTTTCAATTAAGAATGGAGTAGCTGTTTGGAATGTCCTTTTTAATGGTGATAGAACTACTACAAATTCATTTCATTCTTTTAATTCATAATTTAGATTTTCTTTTACAGTTTCTGCTCGTTCTTTTCATTTTTCTGTTAAACTTCATTCTCATAGACAATCTCATTTATGTGCAACATTGAATTCTGTTTCTCAGTGTCTGATGAAAATATTTTTGGTCAAATTCTTTGATCAATTTATTGTATTTTGATAGATCTCATCTAATGTTCCAATTGATAGTCTATCTTCGCTGTCTGTATCATTTTGCCAAATAGGTATAGGAGATCATCGATATCTATTTCTACTCAAATTTCGATCTGGAGCAGAATCTAAAACATCCAAAAATCTCTTTTTTACACTTTCTGGTACAAATCATATTTCTTTTGCATTTGCTATATTTTGTTCTTTTAATTCAGGCTCTTTGATAAACCAAGAATCCATAGCTTTTGATATCAAAGCAGTATGACATCTCCAACAATGAGGATATGAGTGATTATGTGATTGTAAAAGTACTAATTTTCATTCCTTTTTTAGTCTATCATTTATATCTTTGTTTACATCATAAACTCTCCTTCATTTATAATCAGGTACATCATCAGTAAATTCTCCATAATCATCTACAGGTAAGAATAACCAATCTTTTGCAAATTCTCTTGGAAATATAGCAGCAACAACTTCAAAGTCTTCTACTCAGAAAGATGGAGCGATATGTACAATTCAAGTACCATCTTCTGTACTTACATAGTCTCAAGGTATGATTTGGAAATATCTATTTTTGTATTCATCAGGTATCTTGCTCTGGTTGATGTATTCAAATAATGGCTTGTAGAATGTTCAAGTCAAATTTGTTCATTTGATTCTGTTTATTAAAAGATATTCATCGCTGTTTTTATAATATTTTTTCAATAAAGCTTCTCATAATACGTAGTATTCATGGCTTTCTTTATCGTATACCATGCAGTAGTAAATTTCAGGTCAAACAGCCAAGAAACTATTTGATGGCAAAGTCCATGGAGTAGTTGTCCAAGCTAAAGCATAAACTGGAGCATCTTTTTCGATTTGACCAGCAAAATTATTGTGATATGTATATAAATCATAGAATTGGTTAATTATCTCGTCAGCATCATCGATTATTGTATTTTCAATTTTTACAGCCATTCAAATCTTGTTTTCACTTTCGATAATTTCAGCCCATTGTAAATGAGTTGTCTTGTCTGGCTCCATAATTTTTGGTTCTCACTCGATTTCTGTCTCTACATAAATTAAATTCCAGATATTTCATCTTAATAATTCTTTGAATTCTCATAATACTTTTTGGCTTTTTACTTCAACTCACAATTCTTCCATAATTTCTTTGCTAACTGTTTTTTCTATACTATCTCATTTTTCTACTTTTCATCCTGGGAATACATATTTTTGTCCTTTTGTGTGATATCATATCAAAATCTTTCATTCTCTTTTTATCAAACAACAAACTACATTTACAGCTCAGTCACTTACTATCTCATAATTTTTTCTTTCTGCAAATGCTTTGTTTGATAATTGGAATTTAATTGTGATTGCTGGATCTTGTCTATCTTCGTATCACTCATTTACTTCAGAATTTGATAGAGCAGTAGCACAAGATGGACAGAACCACTGAACTTTGAATCATTTATAAATCAAATTTTTGCTGTATAGGTTATCAAAAACATTGATTACTGATTCCATGAAATCCAAATTCATAGTCATGTAAGCATTTTTCATATCTGCCCGTCTACCAATGTGGTCTACGAACCAAGTCCATTCGTCGCTTACATTACTTACATAATTTCTACATTCTTGTGTAAATTTATCGATTCAAAGTTTTTCTTCTATATCTCTTTTTCAATCGATTCCTAGTTGCTTTTCTACGGCCTTTTCTACAGGTAATCAGTGACAATCTCGTCACCAATCTCTGATAAGTTTATATCATTTCATACTTTTGTATCTTCATACTAAGTCTTTCATGACTCAAACTAATCCGTGTCCAAAGTGTGGAGTACCACTTGCAAATGGAGGTCCATCGTATGTGATAGCTTCCAATCTATCTGATCTTTCATCGATTGATCTTTGAAAAGTGTTGTTTTCTTTCCAATAGTTGAGTAAAGATTCCATTAATTCTTTCTGATTCATAATTTTTTGGTATACAATAAAAAAACAATATTACATCATTTTATATGAATAGTTTTTTATCTTTTATTTGCAAGAAAAAATGGGAGGTTTTTTGGTAATATTTTTCCATTTAATATAAAAATTTGGTATACATAAAACCAATGTTGTATATTGTATTTTACCATAGTCAATAATTTTATAATAAATATGTAAAAAATTATTAATTCTATCTGTAAATTAATGTTCATTTTTTGATAAAAATTTTTTTTTGAATAAAATTAGGTGTTTATCAATTTATATTGATTTTAAATTTTGTTATGTCGAGACGCGGAAAACAGATATTATGATTTATGTTATTATGTGGATGGGTAGTGTTTATTTTTTCTGATGCTGTAACTTCAGTTAATCCTAAACAACAGTTAGATGATTATTCACAGGAAAATTACTCATTAAATGCACATAATTCTGCAGGTGATGATATAAAAATTATAGAAGATAATTCACAATTTGGTCAAAAAGATTTCCTTATAAACCAAAATATTTCAGGTAATAAAATAGATCAAGATCCTGATGTAGAGTTAAAAATACAAGAATCAAATCAATTGGATTCAGTTAATCTTGAAAAATTATCATTAGAAACTTTGTCTTCGAAGGTATCTAATAGGACTGAGTTGTTAGAATCATTGTATGATAAAACAAAAGATGAGAAGGTTTTAAAAGTTTTGATAGATAATTTATTATCTGATTATCAGTTTGATAAAATTAAATTGTATTTGTCAGATGTTGATATTTTTACCACTCAAGTAATAGATAAACAAAGTTATATATATACTTATCTAAATACGTTACAGGTTACAGATCCAAATGGGATGGAGAAATTTATGAATTTTATTGAACAGTTGAAATCGAAAAATTTGGTATCATCGGATGAGTACCTATTTTATAAATGATTGCAAAAAGTTTGGAATTGAGAGTATGATGTAGCGTTGGAAACACTGAAACAGATATCTAATCAGACATATTCAAAATTTATAAATCAGTTAGAATCGACAATAAAGAATTATAAGAGTCAGAAATGAATGCCTAGTTATTATGAGGATGCTTTAGTTTCTTTGGTGGCATTAAAAAATGGGTATTTTTCTATAGCTAATAAGCTTGCAGTATATACAATATTGGAGGATAGTGATTATGTTTTACCTTATCAAGTTTTAGCATATTCAAATTTCTTAACTAAAAATTGGGATAAATCTATTTCATATTTTTATAATTTATCGTCTTTAGATATTGAAAACAAAAATAAGTATGATTTTTATTTATGAATTTCTTATTATCGAAAATGAGAATATGAAAATTCAGTGACAACATTGTATCAATTGATAAATGATTCTAAGTATAAAATTGATGTGTATAGATATTTATTGTTGGATTATGAACAAATGGGTAAATTTGAAAAGATGGTTCAGATCTGGCAAAAACTTTTGTGAGAGTTTAATTTAACAGAATCCGATTTTAAATATTTTTATGACATAGTATTTTTTAAGCCATTTTCAAAGTGAGAGAGTAGTACAATTTATGAAAATTACAAACAAATTTCATATGATATGGTGTCGATTTGTTACGATAAATTTGGCTTCAAAAATGATACATGTATTTATTGAGAAGTTTGATTTAATCTAGCAAATTGATTTTTGACTTCAGTAGAAGGTAATTTATTATATTTGGCAGAAAATTATCCACAAGCAAGTATCTATCAAGCTTTGTGAGATTATTACAAAAAAATAAACCAAAAAAGTAATGCAAAATCTTATTATATTAAAGCTATCGCGTTAAGCGATGATTCTACACAAAAGACAAATATTCAAAATATTTTATTGAAATTGATGGACTAAATTAAGCAGCTGCACTTTTTGGCTTTTCATCATATATTTTTACAGTTTTGGCTTCTGTATCTAATCATGAGATTATATTTTCGCATAAATCTTTTAATTTTTTAGCATCAGATTCATTTATTTTTGCAAGTTTTGTGTTCTCTCCACTTTGTAATTTTTTCATGTGTTTTTCAAAGCTTCAATCATCTCTAGCGTACATAGCAATTATTTCACAAACATCTTCGGTGGCTTTTTTTTCTTTAGTATCATATTTCTTATCATTGTTTGATACTGGAAACAATTGTCTTTTGTATCTCTCATTTAATTCTTTTATATTATCTTTTAATTCTTGGATTCATTGAACCTTGTCTTGATCTAATATGTGAGCTATTTCGTGCAATAATATTTGTGGAGCATTTTCAATATTTTTAGTTCCGACAATTATTTTGTTTCAGCTTTTTGATCAACATAATTTTCATTTTTCTGTTGAGCTGTCTGTCTCTATTGTTATTTCTGGATGAGTTTTTTTTAGGTAATTAACCATCTTTTTTCATTTATCACTTTCGACTAATTCAGGAGCTCTATCGGCATCTTTTACTTCTTTTCCTTCAGCTTTTTTCTCTTCTGTTTTTTCTTCTTTCTTTTCTGGTTTAGCTTCAGCAGGTTTATCTTCTTTTTTTTCTCATTTTCATTCTTTTTTCTCTGGTTTAGCTTCAGCAGGTTTTTCGCTTGATTTTTTATCTTTTTTCATCGTTTCAACTAATTCTTTTATGCTTTTTTTGAGTTCGGCATTTTCTTCTTCTAATTTTTTATAATTTGATAATACATCATTTAATTGTTTCTGTGTTTTTGCATTTTCTTCGGCTAATTTACTTATTTTTGCATTTAGATCAGAAATTTCTTTTGCTCATACTGCAGCTGCAGTTGTGGCAGCTGCGGCTGTAGTTGCTGCTGCAGCAGTAGTAGCTTTCTTTGATGGAGTTTCAACCCAAACTCATTTCTTTTTACCGAATTGTAATCTAGAGAATCGGTTCTTATCTTTATTTATGAAATTGGCTGTTTTTACTTTATCGTAAGAAAAATCAGATAAAGGTTTTTTGGAAAAAACTCTACCAAATGTTGATCTTCGAGCATTGGTAGCTGTGTTTTTTAATGTGTTCCAAGTGTTTACTAATCAGTGTGCGACTGGAGTTACGGCTGTTCTTACAGCTCATTCTAATACTGTTCCAGCTGCAATAACAGGACTTAAAGCAATATTTCAAACTCTTTGATACCATTTTCATTTGGTTCGTGCTTCTACCAAGACATCTTTGGCTGCATGACCTGTGGCTTTTATGACATCTAAAGCATCTTTTGGAAGAGCTACGGCAGTATCTATGGTGTCTGTGACTGTATTTAAACCAGTACCAATAGCTCTTGGCCCAATCATAGCAGTATTTCATAATCTATTTCAAAAATTTCTTAATTTTTCTCACATGAATGACATGTTATATATAAAATCATTTTTATTATATATATTTTTTATTATTTGTCAAATAAATGTGGACTTTTTTGGGATGAAATTTTGACATAATTAAAAGTTTGATGTATAATGAAGTATGGAATTTTATATTTTAAATCCAAAAAATGGTTGATAATAGTGCAGCAAAATCTCGTTTAAATACAATCAATGAAGCATTGGATCGTAGAACGAATATAGCAGAATTAGATTCTTTGATAACTAAAACATCTTTGGATTTGTGTAGTTGTTTGTCGGATAACACACTTTATGTAGATGATATGATTATAACAAAATTGCAAGAGGTTTATGATAGATTGAATAATATGTGAGGAGGTTCTCTTTATGAATATTGTACACAGAGGATGGCTGAATTAGATGCAGCAATAACAGATGTAAGTACAAAAGCCAAAGATAAACCGCCATTGCAAAAAGAACGTGCTGACTATTTGAGGATAAGAACTACTATAGGAGCTAGAAAAACTAATTATGAAAAGTTGCTTGAGAACTCAAATAAATTTAAAAATGATAATTTAGAAAATTTTGATTTTAATATAACGCTTCCTACTCCTAGGGTAGCTGGAACTGTAAAAATAGATTTGGATTCTAAATTTATGAGAATAGGGTGAACTACGGTTGATGATTATGTTTTGTGTGATAAGGATTGAAATAAATTAACATCCACACCTAATGTGTCTTGATGAAAAGATTATAAAATAAATATTTGATGAAGAGAATGTACTTTAGTTGATGTCAGAATTGTTTGAGGTGCATGAGCTAAACAGTTGGATTGTAGTCATATGACTATAAATCCTCCATTGTCAGATTTTCCACAAACAATTGATTTATCTATTAATGGAGTCTTTAATGCTTTGACTGTATCTGCATGAGATATAAATGTGGCTTATAATAAGAAATTTCAATTAAAGTTGAATGATTGAGGTTCTTTATTAGTGAATCATGGAGATCGTGAAGATACTTTTGATGAATATAATAGGTGATGAGTGTGATGAACAGCGACAGTAATAGAAGATTATTTGACTACAGAATTAGATGAAGAACAAAAATGATGAAAGCGGAAGTTACAAAGGGATGCAATAGAAAAAGCATTAAGACATAATTGATGAACACTTTATGACACTCTGAGTGATAGTCAAAAAGCTCAATTTTTACAGGAAATGCTGAATGACATAAATATTATTAATTTTGATAATATTCGCAGAATATATTTAAAATATAATATGTTTAGAACGTGGTTTGCAGCGGATGCTAGATCGCGAAATAAAGATAATAATGTCATAAAATCTCAATGAAAATATAAGGCGTTTATACACAATAATTTGCCAGGAAAAATTAATGAGTTTATTTCTGGTGTATTGGATAAAATGTTGCAAGAGGATTCAAAAAATACAGAATTAAAATGAAGACTAACTGAATTTATGGAAAATATTGAGGATAATAAATTGGATAATGGTTTGAATAAAAGAATATCATCAAAAATTAAGAGTAAGAAAAATAGTGATTTATATGACATGGATAGATGACCTCGATCACCATTCCATAATAGGGATGTTAATTATATGAGATTTTTTTCATGATCATCTACGGAATTGAGAGATCAAAAAGTTAATATTTATACTAAATTATGAGAAGCAGAACCTGTAAAATATGACTTAAAAATGGATATTTCATGAAAAAATAATATTGCGGTCGAGATAAAAATCGATTGAAAAAAAGATCCAATTTGTTTGTCATCCTGAGAACCAACAGCACTGGTTCGTAGAATCTTGAGAGAGCAGCAAATTAAATATTGAAAAGTGAGAGCACACATTTGATATAGTATATACAAGGCTATGATTCAGCTAGCAAAAGAGAAAAATTTTAGTTTGCAGTACCGTGAAAAGACATGAACAAGGTTTATTGATCTAGATTGAGATAATATTATCGTAAGAAAAGTTAAAAATTTGACAACAGAGGAGAGAGAAGATGATATTCTAACCTTTAGTCAAGAAAAATTTGAAAACACAAATGAATTTGGATGAGGAATGAATTATTCTTTGGAAAAATGATTATTGGAAATATGAAAGCACTTTAATTATGCGATGAATCAAGCTCATAAGCAGTATCGTATGTGAGCAGAAAGGAGACTTTTGTGAATTGTGAATTCACGTAGTAGGATGAGATTACCAAGATCATTTTGGCTTTCTCCAATTAAAAAAATATTGAATATGAGAAATTTAACTAACTTTGAATTCGATACAACTGTGGAGTCACAATGAAAAATTATAGACATTAGTTTTTCTAAAAATAAATTTACCTTGGATATGGATTGATTGGAAAAACCACTTGTATCTAAAGATTTATGAAAAATATTAAACAAAAGACAGCAAAAAACTAGAATTTTTGATTGAATGGAGAGAGATATTGTAGAATGAGTTTATATAGCAATTATTGATTCACTTAGGCAAAATGCTAAGGTTGCAAATACTGATTTCTGAGTAAAGGATGAAATTACATGAAATATGTTTGTATTAAACAAAGATGGAAGATTTGGAATGATTCCTAAGGAGGATTTGAATCCTAAAAAAGGTGTTGGAACACCAATGACATGAACAAAGCGTTGAATAAGGATCTTTGGAGTGCCTGTAAATACGGGAACTAGAAATAGAAAAAAGTTTTGAACTTTGAATAAAGAAAGACTTGATAAGAGTAGTATGACTATATTTGAACATTGAAGTACGGAAGAGAAGGAGTTGTTGAGAAACCCATTACTTATGCAGAGATTCGTCAAAGCGATGAATAGGAGAATGTGATTGTTTGAAAATATAAGAGCATTATTTGTAAATTAAAAAATGTTGTAAAAAATATTATAATAACCCAAGGATTATCTTGGGTTTTTTACTAAGAATATTTTTTGATAAATTTTCGATATGTCAAATAATAAAGATTAAGAAATAATTAAAATTTTGCAATTATTTTTGATTTGGAGTAAAATAGAACTAGATAATTTACATTATAAGCAATTAATATGGCAAATGTTAATACAAGGCACTTATTTGATGATTTTAAAGATCAAAGATCTCGTTTTGATAGTATTACAGAGGAAGTAAAAAAGGCTTCTACGATGAAAAATATTCAGGATGTTGTTGAAGGTAGAAGAGCTGATATTTTTGAAATTTTATCAACAACTAGAGCTGATTGAAATAATAATAAAGATATCAATTCTTTGAAAGGTATGCATGATGAATTAGATTGGAAAAAAGGTGAATTGGAGAGAGAATTATGAGAAGTTACAAATGATTTAGATCTTTCATGAAAAAATGGAAATATTGATTTAGTTAATTATTGTGCAAAAATTTTTAGTAAGAAAACTAATAAGTCACAAAAAACGACAGAATTGGCAGGTAGATGTAATAATTTACTTTGAAATTTACAAAAAGTTTATGATGACAAAAATATTTCAAAGACTGAAAATTTATTTGATGGTGTAAAACCATCTATAGAAGAAGATCGAAAAGATTTAGTTGGATGAGATGGGTTTAAGACCACAATTGAATCTTTGGATGAAGCAGCTTTACGCAATAATATAGATAAATTTGTTAATAATGTTTTTAATAAATATAATAATTCGTTTCATATTTCAACTAATAAGTTATATCCTGGTTGAAAGTCGGCGGAAAAGCAAGAAAAAATAGCTATTCGTATTGCTATATTTTTGCAGTTTATGGAAAAGGCTTGTGAGGAGTGAAAACTGAATAGTAAAGATATTACGGATGTAACTAAGATACTTGATGCTTTACAAGATGTACAAATACCAAAAATTAGATGAATATATAATCTAAAAAAAGAAAAAGAGGCAGTGGATGCAATGTATTATACTTTGGAAGATTTGATAAGAAATAGAAATACAAAACTTGAACCATTTTCTGAAGATAAAGTAACGGTAACTTTGACTGATTTATTTGAGTGAAAAAGTACTGGCTTAGCTCAAAAAATAGATTTCTACAATGTAACGAAAGACAAGATAAAAATAACAATTTGAGGGAAAAAATATTCTTGAGATAATATTATATTACAAAATTGATTAAGAAGTATAGATCAATTGAATTGAACAGTGTGAAATTATAAACTGTTATTAAAAACACCATGATGAGATGTAGAAATATGAACTATATGTATAGATTCATCAGAAACAGGTGGATGAGTTTGTATGGTGTTTGAAAAAAATAATGATTTTGCAAAGAAATTGGCAGATCAATGAATTCATTGAAAAATGGAAATAGATATTCCAGTTTTGGCTGTTAAAAATGTATGAACACCAAGGAGTCATACATGACAGGTTTCGTTGAAAAAAAATATTAAATTTGGATATGATGTAATAGAAGTAGTAAAGAAATATAGTGGAAAGCATATAAAGAAGAACGTATGAGATACTATGGAGGCAAAAGAATTAGTAAATTGATTGGATGGAACAGAAAAGGCTATAGAATTTGAACCAGCAGGGGCAAAGCCAGATTTAAGTACACCAACAAAATGAGTTACGAGAGAAATAGATGTAAAAATAACAAAAGCAGATGGAAGTACAGAAACAGTGAAATGAAAATATGATGTAATAGAAGTAGTAAAGAAATATAGTGGAAAGCATATAAAGAAGAACGTATGAGATACTATGGAGGCAAAAGAATTAGTAAATTGATTGGATGGAACAGAAAAGGCAGTAGAATTTGAACCAGCAGGGGCAAAGCCAGATTTAAGTACACCAACAAAATGAGTTACGAGAGAAATAGATGTAAAAATAACAAAAGCAGATGGAAGTACAGAAACAGTGAAATGAAAATATGATGT
>Ga0310786_10006230_pt1 | contig 15956 bp, 16 predicted proteins | sample AusTroGonzalo_MG_FD_203881 | JGI IMG/M metagenome (GOLD analysis project Ga0310786, IMG submission 203881) | Bovine rumen microbial communities from tropical cattle in Woodstock, Queensland, Australia - Gonzalo_03 (v2) (version 2) | ecosystem: Host-associated > Mammals > Digestive system >... | reverse complement strand
CTTCGTGTCGGCCTACCGCTATTATTTGGACGAAAAGCGTGAGGATGTAGGCATCAAAGTGGAATACCTTGCCGCCCCCGACCTGACGGACAAAACCCTCATCATCGCCGACCCGATGCTGGCCACGGGCGGCAGCCTTGAGCTGGCCTACCAAGCCCTATGCACCAAAGGCATTCCGAAGCACCTGCACCTTTGTTGCATCATTGCAGCGCAGGCTGGCATCGACAACCTACTGAAGCTGTTCAAGCCTTTGGACAACGTCACGCTGTGGTGTGCCGCTATCGACCCCATCCTGAACGAGCACAAATACATCGTGCCCGGCCTCGGCGATGCCGGCGATTTGGCCTATGGCGATAAAATTTGATTTGATTCTGTAGAGACGCGCCATAGCACGTCTCGACAACCATTAATCCTGTTTTCCGTCTAAGGTGTCTATGATGGATCCCACCAAATTGTAGGCACCATCGTAAACATCCTTCAATAATGCGTCAAGCATATAGGCGGGCGTGGTGAAGACCAGCAGCTCGTTGTCGGCACACACGTCGCCATGCTCGGTCTGCACATGGAAAGCACCCATTTTGCGGATGTTTTCAGCATCTGGTGTACCTTCGTTACCCAAAGTGACGCACACGCCGGGCAGCAGCTTGGCGAACATCACGGGAGCGATGCACATGCCGCCGAGGGGCTTGCCAGCTTCGCGCGTCTCGACGATGGCGCGGGCCACATCAGGCTGCACCTCCATGTCAGCTCCTTTGTAAGCATAGTTACACAAGTTTTTGGCCACGCCATAGCCACCGCTAAAAAGCAGGCCGTCGTAGTCGGCGGCTTTGTATTCCTCGACTGGACGGACATTGCTGCGGGCCAAACGGGCGGCCTCAGTGAGGATGTTACGCTCCTCCTTGACCTGTTTCTCGGTAAGATGGTCAATGACCTCAGTCTGAGGGCGGTTGGGCGCAAAGCACTGGTATTCACAATGGTGCTGTTCAAGGGAGAGTAAAAGGGTGATGGCCTCGTTGATTTCGCTGCCGTCCTTACGGCCGCAGCCGGCCAGAATTACTGCAAATTTTTTCATAGTATATTGATTTGATTATTTATCCCACTCCGGTTTCCGCTTCTCGAAAAACGCCGTCAGCCCCTCCTGCCCGGCCTTCGAAACACGTTGGTTGGCGATAGCCACCGAGGTCTGCATAAAGATGGGACTGTAGCGGTCATCGGTGCCGCTCACCATGCGAAGCAAGTGCTTGCATTCGGTGATGGCATCAGGCGAGGCGTGCAGGAAATGGTCGATATATTGACGTTCAACGTCGATCATCTCAGCTTCATCGACGACGACATTAACCAATCCAAAGGCCTTGGCCTCTTCGGCCGTGAAACGGCGCCCAGTAAGCATCAATTCCTTGGCGGCCGTGTTGCCGATTTTGCTGAAGACAAAAGGCGAAATGGTGGCGGGCGTAAGACCTAAACGAACCTCCGTGAAAGCGAACTTCGTCTCCTTTTCGGCAATCACGATATCGGCGGCAGCAACGATGCCGTTGGCCCCACCGATGCAGGCGCCATGAACAACGGCGATGACGGCCTTGTCGCAGAAATATATCGTCTGAAACAGCTTCGACAGCTTTTCGGCATCGGCGATGTTTTGGTTGTAGCTATAGTTTGCCATCTCTTTCATGTAGGCCAAGTCGGCACCAGCGCAGAAGGCCTTGCCGTTGCCTTTCAGGATGATGACACGGATGTCGTCACGGCTGTTGAGCCAGTCGAAGACCTCAGTCAGTTCGCGTATCAGCTCGGCATTCAGTGCGTTGCGCACCTCGGGGCGGTCGAGGTTAATCCAAGCCATGCTTTCGCCCAATTGTACCTTTATTGTTTTGAAATCCATCGTTATCAGTTGTTCAGTTGGGAGTTGTTCAGTTGTTCAGTTATGAATTGCGATTGCAATATTCGTGAAAAAATGTCAAATTGTCGCAATCATTCCGCAAAAAATCCGTTTCTTTGCAGGCGGAACGGTATTTGATGGGCCGTAATCCATCAAAAACTGCACATTATGGACGATAACAACCTCAATAACGGACTCGACAACCTCTTGGAAATGTTCAAGAAGCTCATGGAAGGCCAAGACCTCGACGCCATCCCTGGCCTCAACGAGGAGCAGAAGGAACAGCTAAAGATGTTTCTTGAAGACTTCGACGAGCTGAAGCAGGACATGAAAGTCGAGATATACAAACTGGACCCGTTTACGAAACAGATGGTGAGCATGGTGATGGGACAGCTGCAAAACTTCGGCAGCGACAACCCGCTTGGCACGAACCCAACCGCAGCACCCACCGAGCCGCCTGTCAACAGGGAGAAACAGCTGACCGACATCCCGGGCACCACCGAGAACCTCGAAGCCAAGCTGGCCGCCATCGACGCGCAGCTGCGCCAACCCGACCTCAGCGAAGAGGAAATCAACCGCCTCTTGGACGAACGTACCGCCACTATGAAGGAGTTAGAAGTTGGAAGTTAGGAGTTGTTCAGTTATTCAGTTAGAAACAATAGTAATTCAATATGAAAAAAGTAGTCTTTACCCTTATCGCGATGGTCGTTTCGATGACCTCTTTCGCCCAACTCATTGCCAACAAGACGGACAACAGGGTCACTGTCAGCCTCGACCTGTTCCACGACTTCCAACTCGCCCCTAGCGACAATTGGGATCCGCGCGGCTTCAACCAAGGCGTAAGCTTTGGCATCACCTATAACTTCCCTTTGGGCGAAAGCAAGAAACACACTGTGGGCATCGGCTTAGGCATGTCGTCGCACAACTATTTCTCATACACGCGCATCTTGAACCCCTACACCAACGGGGATTTTGAATATGCCAGCTACCGCGATGTGGAGAATTTCAAGCGCTACAAGGTGAACCCGACATACGCCGAAGTGCCTCTAGAGCTGCGCTTCCGCATCAAGGATGCCGTGAAGATCGGCGTGGGCGCCAAAGTCGGCCTGGCGGTAGTCACCAAGACCAAGTATGTCGGTCCCGACAGCGAGGAAGGTACGCTGACCAATGGTAGCGGCGTGACGGTCCACGAGAAGCAATGCTACATCAGCAACGTAGAGCGCATGGCTTATTCGGTCACCCTGCGCATCGGCTGGAAATGGGTGAACGCCTTTGCTGCCTATCAGATTAATCCCGTGTTCACTGTCGGCCATAATGCTCCAGAATTCCATCCCCTGTCGGTGGGCTTGACCTTCACGCCGTTCTGATAGAACGCGAGACTACGGGACATGGACGCGCTTTCGAAATGGATTGTCGCTGAAGCCAAACAGATGGGCTTCGATGCCTGTGGTATCGCTAGCGCAACCCTTCTTGAAGAGGAGTCGGCCCATGTGGAGCAATGGCTCGAAGGCGACAACGAGGGCGAGATGCGCTACCTCACCCGCAACAAAGAGAAACGCTACGACCCTCGGCTCTTGGCGGAAGGCACCAAGAGCATCGTCACCGTACTCTACAACTATTTCCCGAAACAACAGCTTGGTGGCCCATACAAAATCGCCAAATACGCCTATGGTGCCGACTACCACGACGTGCTGAAACGAAAGATACGCCAGCTCTTGGAACGCATTGAGACGCAGACAGGCAAGCTGGACGGCGTGCGCGTTTTTGTGGACTCTGCCCCCGTCCTGGACCGCGCCTGGGCCGTGCGCTGCGGCTTGGGATTCATCGGGAAAAATACCACTTTAATCCATCCGAAAAAAGGCTCTTTCTTTTTCATCGGACATTTGTTTTTACCCTTGGAATTGGAAGAGACAGGCTCACCCATGACCAACCGTTGCGGCCGTTGCACAAAATGCCTCGACGCCTGTCCTACAGGCGCCTTAGAATCTCCCTTCCACATTGACGCGCGCAAGTGCATCTCTTACCTTACCATCGAGTACAAAGGCAGTTTCATGGGGATCAATCCTGAGACCTTCAACGGCTGGATGTACGGCTGCGACATCTGCCAGGACGTGTGCCCTTACAATCGTTTCGCCCTGCCCAACCATGAGCCTGAGTTTCAGCCTTCGCAACGGCTTTTGGCCATGCGAAATGAAGATTGGGAAAAGCTATCAAAAGAAGATTTTGACGCGCTCTTTGAACATGCTGCTGTACAACGCGCGGGGTATGAAGGGCTAAAACGAAATATCGATTTTATTTCAGGGGAGAGTTGATGTTGTAGGTCAAGGTGATTTGGATGACCTTGTTATAATACTGGTTGTAAAACCATCCTGGATTTCCCGTGAAGCGAATAGGCACAATGGAATACATGAAGCGTGCACCTATACCAATGTGGTCTGTGATATCAAAATGTACTCCAATATTGCCCGTGGCCGACACAGTATTCCAACGACGTGTCGTAACTTGAAAATCAGCATTGACATCCTCGGTAGCCTTTAGAAGAACATCAATACTGGCACCTCCTTCTATAGTAAAAATACCAAAGTTTCCTTGCAACATCAAAGGTATTTCAACATAATGCAGACGGAGACTGTAAGGATCATAGTAATACTCTGTCACTTCTTTGTTCGAAGAATGCGCTCCAAGCAAGGAATACTTCAGTTCCATCTGGGCTGAGAAATGGTTTGCCAAAGGCAGGTTGGCATAAGCACCTGCCGTGACGCCCAACTGATGGAAACCTGCGTAATGGTCACCGTCGACTTGGCAAAAAGTGGGACCCACAATAAGACCAGCGTTAAAGGATTGCGCAAACGCCTTGTTGAAAGAAAACAATGAAAAGCTGAAAACCAATATAATAGCAACTCTTTTCATAAGCATCAATTATAACTCGCTTGATATTGATAGAAACGGTCAAGGACTTCCTCGACAAAACGATAGGTCTCGGTGCCGCGCAGGTAACCCGCATGGCAGCAGGTGTCGTTGTAGTACTTTGACTTATTGAGAATGAAATAGTCCACATTGTTGTCCCAAAGGTCGGGGTACTTGCCATATTTCTCCGCAAGTCGCTGAGCATCATACACATGGCCGAGGCCTGCATTGTAGGCAGCTAGCACAAACTTCACCCGCTCGGTGCTGTCGGCCACCTTGTTTTCGAAGCAATCGCCGAGGAATTGGAGCAGTTTTCCACCCGCCTCCAGCTGCTCCTCAGGCGTGGCGTCATAGTCGATGCCGTATTTCTCCATCACCACGGGCATGAGCTGCATCAGGCCAAAAGCTCCTTTCTCGCTCTCCAGGTCCATCCTGAAGCGTGATTCCTGATAGATGAGCGAGGCCAACAAGCGCCAGTCCCAGCCGATGTTTTTCGCCGTCTTCTTGATGATGGCATCGAAGCCCGACAGTTCGCCTTCCTTGGGCTTGCGTTTGCCGAAGATATTGCCTTTGTTGACATACTTGGCCAAGATACGGTTAAGGTTGCGCTGCTCGAAGTTGTCGATCCAGCCGTTCAAAGCTAACAACAAGGACGAGTCGCAGTCATGGTTGGCGATGGCCCACCCTAAAGGTTGTTCCACACTGACTGTCAGCTTGGTATCAAGACCTTTCAAGCCGATGGAAGCCATGCGGGCCACATATTCCTCGACCACGGTATAGTCGATTTGTCCGGAAGCGACGGCTTGCACCAACTCAACGCTGTTGAGGCTATCGCATTCCACGACATAGATGGTGTCGCCAATCTGATCGGAAAGATGCTCCAGCAGTTTGACCTCGTGGCTGCCTTGGGGCAAATACACGGTCTTGCCCGCTAGGTCGACCGAAGAACGGAGCAGTTGGTTCTCCACCTCGTTGGCCGTCGACATCTGACTCCAGTTCTTCGGGAGTCGCTGCACAAGCACGCTGCGCTGCATGAGGATGGGGTTGGTGACCAGATAACGTCGTTTCATATCCTTGTTGGAGCCAATGCCCACCGCCACGATGTCGACTTGGCACGAGTCCAGAAGGCGGAAACAAGAGTCTAAGTTCTCGTTGACAATCATCTCGAGTTCGAGGCCGTTCTCCTTGCAGAAATCGCTCAGCAACTCGTATTCAAAGCCAGATGGCGTAGGAGTTTCAGTATTGTAATTGATTATTTCGCAATTGGTTACAGCAACCAATTTGCCTCTTTCCTGCAAATGCTGCAATACCGTCAGCGTGTCTTCAACGGTCTCTTCGACTTCGGGAATCGACTGATTCTGGCAGGAAGTCAGCGTCCAAAAAAAGAACAAAAATCCAAGGACGACAAGTGTTTTTTTCTTCATTTGGTTCATCTTAGAGGCGGTAAAAGTAATAAATAATCTCATTTGATAGAAAAAACGGGGCTTCGTTTCTGAAAAAACCGTACTTTTGTAGATTATTTTCGCATTTGGAATGGCAAAAAAAATACAAGATCCTGACTTTTGGTACAGCCTGTTGTTACCTTATGTAAGCTGGCATACACGCAGGGCTTACCGCAGGTTTGAAGTACATGGAAAAGACAATGTCCCGAAAGATAGTTCGGTGATTTTCGGTGTCAATCACAGCAACACGCTGATGGACGCCTTGGTACTGTTGGCGGCCAACAACAGCAAAAAAGTGTTCATCGCGCGTGGCGACATCTTCAAGAATCCTATCGTGGCCAAGATTCTGACTTTTTTGCGTATCTTGCCCATCTTCCGCATCCGTAACGGAGTGGCCGCCGTGCGCCAAAACGACGACTCGTTGAACAAGGCCGTCGACGTCATTCACGACCATGTCGACCTCTACCTCTTCCCTGAGGGCATGCACCGCACCAAACACTCGTTGCTTCGCATGGGCAAGGGTCTGTTCCACATCGCTGTGGACGCCAACAAGCAGTTCGGCGACAAGAGTCCCATCTATATCATCCCCACTGCTATCGAATACGGCGACTACTTCCGCTATCGCAGCACCGCGATGATCAACTTCGGCGAACCAATTAATGTCACCGAGTTCCTGAAAAACACCAACGAGGAAAACGAAGCCGTCAACATCAATCTGCTGAAGGACAAACTCCATAATGAAATCTCAAAACTCTTCACCTACATCCCCGACGACGAAGACTATGATGCCATCTGGGAGATTGTGAAGATGAAAAACGAAAAACGCGCTGGTGGCCTCTATAAAAAGATGCTCCGCAACCGCACTACCGTCGAGAAAGTGCTTGAATACCGAGAGCAAAAGCCCGAAGAAGCCAAAAACCTTTTCGCGCGCGTCGTGGACTTCGCCAAGGAACGCAGACGGCAGAAAATCTCCGTCATGTCGACCGCAAGAAAATACCCTTTGATTAATTTCATCTGGAGACTGGCCGTCCTGTTGATTGGCTTGCCTTATTTCGTGGCCTCAGCTATGGTCAACCTTCCTGTTTGGCTCACCACACTGATTATCAGAGAAAAACTAGTCGACAAAGCCTTTAGCAATACGGTCAGCTTTGGGGTGGAATTGGTACTCTTCCCGATTGTCTTCATCGTTGGTACCGTACTATTGTTCTGTTTCCTGCCATGGTACTGGGCCATGGCCGGCACCGTGCTGCTCTTCTACTCCTATATGGTCTTCGTGGACTATTGCGAGCTGGCGCGCCGCTGGATCTCAGATGTGCGCTGGACCTTCAAGAGCAAACTCAGAAAGCAATATAAATCACTTAACCTCAACAATTTATTCTGATGTCTAAACACTGGATTATCCCCGATATTCACGGCTGTGCCAAAACTTTGAAGGTGCTCTTGGAAAACATGCTCAAGGTCACCAAAAACGACCATCTCTATTTCTTAGGCGACTACATTGACCGTGGTCCCGACGGCAAGGGTGTCATCGACTATCTGATGCAACTGCAAAAAGAGGAGTATGAAGTGCATTTCATAAAGGGCAACCACGAAGACATGTGCGTAAAAGCCTTTGAGGCCGACCAAAAGAAGAAATTCTTTGGTGGCAAGCACCAAGAACAGAAAGAATGGGAGGCTGTGGGTGCCAAAGCCACTTTGGAGAGCTTCGGTGTGAAGCATCCGCGCGAAATTCCGCAAATGTATATCGACTGGATGAACGCCTGCCTGCCCTACATCGAGTTGGAGGAATACATCCTCGTGCATGCTGGCATGAACTTCAATATCGCCGACCCTTTCGAGGACGAGAACAGCATGATGTGGACGCGCAAGTTCAAGGTCGACTTCGACAAGTCGCACGGCAAAAAAATCATCCACGGGCACATCCCCGTCGACTACAGCTTCATGAATCTGGTCATCGAACAGAATGAAAACTACGACTTCATCGTCTTGGACAACGGCGTTTACGTGACCGACAAACCCGGCATGGGCAACCTCACCGCCTTCAATCCCGAAACGAAAGAGATTGTGGCGCAGAGCAATATGGATATGTGATTATCGCGTCCCGACCACCGCAGCATTCTTGAATTTTTTCACTGTGCCTTCGAAATTGAAGACCTCGGTCACGACAACGTAGACCCCAATAGGAACCTTGTTGCCGTAATTGTCCAAGCCGTTCCAAAGGACACTACCCTCCTGCCCCACCAACTCGCCTTTGGCCAAATGACGGATCAGCTGTCCGGCCACATTGAAGATGTATATGTTCATTGTGTAGCCCGCCTCGTCGAAGCGGTAGTTGATGAAACAAGCGTCGTCATAGCCGTCGCCATCAGGCGAGAAGACGTCGGGGCTGATGGTAATTTCGTCATCCGAAGGTTCGGCACTCTGCATCATGGAATTGGGCTGACCCGGCGTCCCAAAATGCACGCTTTCAGCGGCAGAATGCCAGTTGTCGGCATCCATCGAAGGCTGGTCGAAGCTGACGCGCTCCAATGAAACGCCCTTGGTGACCTTAAGCAACGGATAATGCATTTTCTCGGAAAAATACATGGCATCAACAATGGTGCCGTCCTTGCCCATCAGGATAGCCGTACCGCCTGCGTTGGCATAGCTCGGGAAGGAGGCCATCTGCACGAAGTTGTCGGTTGGACAGTCGTATTGCAGGCCTACAATCTCGCTGTTGGTGGAGAGCAAAACATAGGTATTCGGCAGGAACAAGCGGCTGTCGGTGGTGATTTCCTTCAAGGTGGTGTCGGCTGGATTGGGGAAGCTCTCCTTGATGACACCGAGCATCAATGTACTGAGATCGAAGGTCTTATCTGTGTTATTATAAAGTTCCACATAGTCAACGCCTGGCGCAATGGGGTCGAAAAGAATTTCATTGATCAAGATTTCACCCTCGGCAATCTCATTGGGGATGCCGAACTGCACGCGGGTGTCGGCTTCGATGGCCGTGCCCACGCAGTTGGTGACACCATTAATCACCAAGGTATAGACGAGACCTTGTTCAAAGCCTTGGTAGAATAAAAGCTCCACATAAGTGCCGTCAATAGGATTCACTACCGTTTGCTGGGGATGCTCGCCCGTTTCCTCCACAAGGAAATGCTGTGTTTCAAGCAGTTCCGCAGGATTCATCTGCTGGTCGAACCACAGTTGGACGATTTGGTTGCCGAACATGTTCACGCGCTCCACCTGGGGTGCCACGTTGTTATCACCGTTCACCGAATTGAGGCGGCCCGGCGTGCCGCCCAAATCGTCAATCGAGGCCGTCCAGTTGGAGGCACCCGCACAGGGGTTCAGCGGGGCAATCTGCTCCACCGACCAGCCACCGTTGTCCTTGTCGGGGTCGTGGTACCAAGTGCTGCTGAAATTGACACGCGAAATCAGCACACCCGCCTTGCTGTAGAGGTACATCACCGAGGATGTGTTACCCACCGAAAAGCTGCTGAAGCCAATACAGTCGCCAAACTGCCGCAGTTCAGCCACGGCATCGTTATGACAGAGGATGACATAGCCGTGCGGGGCAAGGACATAATTACCGAAGGTGTTGTCGTTTGCGCCGATTTGTATCTGCCAGTCTTTCAAGTCAATGCCGAATTCAGTAGTGTTGTAAAGCTCCACATACTCCCATTCGGGCAGGCCCACCACGGGATTGGGGTCAGCCATGATTTCGTTGATGACGATATCGTATTCAGAGGCCTCGTAGATGGAGAAAACCATCGTGGTAGGCTCCATCATGTTGTTCCACATATCCTTAATGCCACTTACAGTAAGTTCATAATTAATTCCATTGCCGATTTCGCGTTCCAATTCAAGCACGACCATGGCCTGATTGTTACCGAATCCGACCGAAACGGGATGACCCAGACCATTGTCGATGGAATAATTGTCGGGATTGAGGGAAGTGGATACATCAAGGGCCTCGTTGAAAGACAGTTGCAAGTGCGTCAAATCAAGTACCTCGCAAGTCAAGAGTTGGGGAGGCTCGTGGTCCGCGATGCGAGGGCCAACATACACATTGTCGAAATAGATCTTCTTGGCATTGGTGGAAGTGAACTTCGACCAAAAGCCGAAATAGCCGCCATGACTATGGGTGTCGTCTACGCCTTGGGCTTCAATGAGATAGATGCCAGAGTTATCATAGCAGCTCTGAATCATCCAGTTGCCTTCGCGGTCGCAAGTGACCTTTACGGAAACAGCAAACGAGGCTGCAAGGGTACCTTCCACGCCGCGACAAATCTGTTGCTGGCCGTCGACATCCTTACGGAACAAAGTGACGGCATCGTTGCTGCCGCCTTCGCCAAAACGGAGAAAATAGCCTTGGGTGGCTTGCGACAAATCGGCGTTGTCGGCGCTCAGCCAGACATCGGAATAGTTATTGCCCGAAGGCGCAAAAGCCTCCCGAATCCAAAACTGCCACTCCATCGACTCGTATTCTGTGATGGGCAAGGAAAGAAATGCTATCCCCTCGCCTTCCGCGTTGAGTTGCAGCTGCTTGCTGTTGTTCACAATATATTGTTCTGGCGTTCCTGACCAAGTGGGGTTTTGGGTAAAGTCGCCGTCAGAAAAGTCGTCGGTGACTTGGGCAAAGAGTGAAAAGGGAAGCAAAAGCAAAAGTAGGAGCGTCTTTTTCATGGTGTCAAGGGATTTTGAAAGGCCAAAGATAGGATTATTTGTGCGATTTCGCAAAAAAACATCATTTCCAGGTCTTGAACGGCCAGTCTTTCAGTGCAGAATTGTAATAACGCGGGTCGCCCGTGACCTCTTCGCCAATCCAGTCGGGCTTGTCGAAAGGCTCGTTCTCGTCGGCGAGTTCAATTTCAGCCATGACCAGGCCTTCGTTGTCGCCGTGGAACTCGTCCACCTCCCAAATGTGCTTGCCGTCAGTGTTCTTGACGAGGTAGCGGGTCTTGTCGATGCGTCCTGGCTCGGCCAATTCCAACAAGGCAAGCGCCTCATCCATAGGGATTTCTTTCTCCCATTCGAAACGCGAAACGCCCGATTGGCTCACGGGTCCTTTGATGGTGAGGTAACCACTATTGCCCCTGATGCGCACCCGCACCGAAGGCTTGTGGCTCAGATAGCCTTGTATGATAGGTGTGGCTTGGAAAGCTTCCGCCTTGAAGTCACCGCAAACGATGAATTTTCTTTCAATTTCCTGTAGCATAGTGCCGATGTTTGTTTTGGCAAAGGTAGAAAAAAAGGGAAATCCAAAGGTAAAACTTACATTTTTCTTACCTTTGCACCCAAATACAAAAAAGGAAGAAAATGAAAATCGCAGTGGTGGGAGCCACCGGACTGGTCGGCTCGAAAATGCTTCAAGTGCTTGACGAACAAAAGGTTCGCATAGACGAATTGATTGTGGCTGCCTCGGAACGCTCTGTGGGCAAGGAAATCGTTTTCCAAGGTAATACCTACACAGTGGTCAGCGTTGATGACGCCATCGCGGCACGACCCGACATAGCCATCTTCTCGGCAGGAGCATCAACTTCGAAGCAATATGCACCGCGTTTCGCTGAAAACGGCACTTTCATCATTGACAACAGCTCGGCTTGGCGCATGGAGAAAAATGTGCCTTTGGTCGTCCCCGAGATCAACGCCGACACCATAACTAAAAACACCCACATCATCGCCAACCCCAACTGTTCCACCATCCAGATGGTAATGGCCTTGGCTCCTATCCATAAGGCATACGGCATCAAACGACTGGTTATCAGCACCTACCAAAGCGTGAGTGGAAGCGGATTGAAGGGGATTTATCAGTTGGATTACGAAGAGAAGTCGGCCCTTCGACAGGCTCAGGGACCTCAATTGATGAAACTCGCCTATCCGCACCAGATCTACCGCAACGTCCTGCCTCATGGCGGCGACTTCTGCGACAACGGTTACACCACAGAGGAAGAAAAATTGGTGAACGAAACCCATAAGATTCTGCGCGACGACTATATCGCCATCACCGCCACGGTGTGCCGCGTGCCTGCCACAGGTGGCCATAGCGAGTCCGTTAATGTGGAGACGGAAAGACCCTTTGAAATCGAGGAGGTCCGCAGGCTAATGGCCGCCATGCCTGGCGTGGTAGTGCAAGACGACCCGGCCAACAACCTCTACCCCATGGCCATCACAGCCTACGACAAAGACGAGGTCTTCGTGGGCCGCATCCGTCGCGACTACAGCATCGCCAACGGCATGAATCTCTGGATTGTCAGTGACAACATCCGCAAAGGTGCCGCCACGAATGCAGTGCAAATCGCACAATACATTATTCGTCAGTTTTTTACGAAATGAAAGTTTTTCGCAATATCATAGAAGCCCGAAATATTCCCCACGCCGTGGTCACCATCGGCACCTTCGACGGTGTGCATCTCGGCCACCAAGCCATCTTCAACAAGATGAAGGCATTGGCGCAAGGCATTGGCGGACAAACCGTTGTGATCACCTTTGAGCCGCATCCGCGTCAGGTGCTCAACATCGACAGCTCCAACCTGAAATTTCTCTGCACTCCAGAAGAGAAACTACAGAAATTCGAGGAGTTCGGCATCGACAATGTGGTCATCATCAACTTCACCAAAGAGTTCTCGCGCACACCTTCAGAGGTGTTCATCAAAGACTACATCATCGATCACATCAAGCCGGCCTATATCGTGGTGGGTTACGACCATCACTTCGGCAAGAACCGCATGGGTGACTTCAGCCTGCTCAACGACTTGATGCGGAAATACAACTTCAAGGTGGAACGCGTGGCCGCACAGGATGTTGATAACATCGCTGTCAGCTCCACGAAGATCAGAAACGCCTTGGCCACAGGTAATGTAAAGAGTGCCAACAGATTGCTGGGCTACACTTATGCCATCACCGCCGAGGTTGTGGTAGGAAACAAGATAGGAAGAACCCTGGGCTTCCCCACCGCCAACCTTGAACTGCCGAAAGAATACATGCTCATCAGCAACCGTGGTGTGTATGCCTGCCTCGTCGACTATGAGGGCAAGACCTATAAGGCCATGGCCAACATCGGTCATCGTCCCACCATCGGCGACCGCAGCGAGGACAACCCCATCATTGAGGTCAACCTGTTCGACTTCGATGGTGACCTCTACGGCAAACAAATCCATGTGCGTTTCATCGACCGCATCCGCGACGAGGAAAAGTTTGACGGCTTGGACGAATTGAAAGCTCAGCTGGCGCAAGACCGTGAGAAAGCCAAAGCACTATTAGCCAACCTATGAAAATACTGCTGCTCGTCATAGGAAAGACGGATGAAGACTACCTCATCACCGGCATCAAGAAATACGTCGGCCGCATCGGGCATTATGTCTCGTTCGAGATGAAAGAACTCCCCGACCCGCGCAACCGCAAGACTCTCAGCGAAGACCAACAAAAGAAGGCCGAGAGTTTCCTGCTGCTGCAACAGCTGCAACCTGGCGACCAAGTCATTCTTTTGGATGAAAACGGCAAGTCATACACTTCCGTTCAGTTTGCAGAAAGCCTTGAAAAACAGATGGCTTCGGGAGCCAAACGGCTGGTGTTCATCATCGGCGGGCCATACGGATTTGCTCAAGAGGTGTACGACCGCGCCAACGCCAAACTGTCGCTCTCGCCCATGACCTTCAGCCACCAGATGGTACGGTTTATCTTCGTCGAGCAGCTTTACCGCGCGTTCACTATTCTGAAAGGCGAGCCATATCATCATCAATAATAATTTAACACTTACCTCGTTAAGACAACATGAAGACAATCAAAACCATACTCATCCTTTGTGTGGCGCTCTGCTTCGCCACCTCCTGCAAGAAAGAGACCGACATGACCATCGTGCAGAAAACCGTCCTCGAAAACAACACCTTAAGCCTAATCCATGTCAACCACGGCTGGGAGGTCGACATTGTCTATGACAGCCTGAACTCTTTCGTGGAAGTGGAGTATTCCGCCTATTTGGGGGATTTCATTCTCGTCAGGGAGATCAACAATTGGCTGGAAATCGGCTTCAACCAGAATGTGTACCCACTGGCAGGGTCGGTTTATAAAGCCACGGTACACACCATGGAAAAAGAGCACCTAAACATCCGTGCCGAAAACGAAAGCGTCATCGCCTTGAAAGGTCCTTTCGCGCTGACAGAGGTTATTGACATGGAGCTGATCAATGCCTCGACATGCAGCGAGTTTACCGTTGCCGCTCCTTCTTGTTCCATCCTTGTGACACAAGATTCGCAGCTCCTTAATGCCCTATTCACAGGGACAAATTGCTCGGTGTTAGTCACCAAGAACTCCTCTTGCAAGGGTATTTTCAATGTCGAGCAATCATTCAACGCGGATGCCAAAATTTCCTCGCAACTGATTGTCTTCGGTGGATCGATACCTTCAGCCACCTTAGGGGCCGGCGACGAAAGTACCATCAACATGGCACAGGCCAATGTGGAAACAATGAACGTCAATGTGGCCGGCGGTTCGGAGGCCACCGTCAATGTCTCTGGCAGGATAAGCGGATTCCTCCTTGAAGGCTCCACCATATATTATAAGGGCCATCCCCAGCTTGATGTCGAATGTTCGGAAGACTCGCAACTCATCCCGTTTTGATTTTGGCTTGATATTTGCAAGAATTGCCGCTCGTATGCAGAATCAAACCGAATTATTACTAATTTTGTCAAAAATTTGAAAGCGATGAAAAAAGTAGCATTGTTATTTGTCGCAGTCCTCTTCGCGACCGTTACCTTTGCCCAATCCAATCTGCCCATTGATGCAAAAACGGAGAAAATTTGTTTCCGCAAGGTCATCAACACGGTGGGCACCCAAGACGAGGTGTTTAACCGTATCTACAGCGGCTTCATGAACTCATATTACAAGAGTCCTTCGACCATCGTCCAGCAGAACGACGGCCGCACGCTGAAAGGCAAGCACCAGCTCCAGCTCGACAATGGCGATGCCGTGAAGTCGAAATGGCCCTGGATTACTTATTATTTCACCATCGAGGTACGCGAAGGACGTGTGCGTTACACCCTCACAGATTTCATGCAAAAGACCCAGAGCAACCATCCCTGCGAGGAATGGATGAACAAGGAAGACCCTTTGTATCAACCCGTTTGGGACAGTTATTTGCAACAAATCGCCGCTTTTGCTGAAGACTGGGGACAGAAATTTGAGGAGAGCCTCGTGCCCGAGAAAGTGATTGAAGAAGAGGAATGGTAATAACAAAGCCCATAGATTCCCAAGGGAATGACATGGGCTTTGTAAAACAAATAATATGGCTACTCGCGAACGCATAAAGAAAGGTTTTTCGAAACTTCTCAAGGAAGAGAAGTTGAAGCTTATTGCCAACTACTTCGAGAACCCCGGCGAAGTCATCAGCCTGTTGAAAAGCTACTGGCATCCCGACTCGAAGCAGCAGCAGCTTTTTGACGAGTTCAGCGAGAACACCATCACCAACTTCTATATCCCTTACGGCATCTCGCCCAATGTGACCATCAACGGCAAAGACTATATCGTCCCCATGGTCATCGAAGAAAGCTCTGTTGTTGCAGCGGCTTCGGCCGCAGCCAAGTTTTGGGGCGAAAGAGGCGGGTTCCATGCCGAGGTCATCGACGTGCGCAAGGTCGGACAGGTGCATTTCGGCTGGAGCGGCGACAAGGCCAAACTCTTCGAACTGTTCCCCGAAATCGAAAAACGCCTTTTGGCCGACACCGATACCATGACAGAGAAAATGCGCAAAC
>Ga0310786_10006229_pt1 | contig 15957 bp, 6 predicted proteins | sample AusTroGonzalo_MG_FD_203881 | JGI IMG/M metagenome (GOLD analysis project Ga0310786, IMG submission 203881) | Bovine rumen microbial communities from tropical cattle in Woodstock, Queensland, Australia - Gonzalo_03 (v2) (version 2) | ecosystem: Host-associated > Mammals > Digestive system >... | reverse complement strand
AGACTCTCCTGAACAAGAACGATGGCGTGTTCAACGTTTTGGAGGAGGCGTACATCTGCTCGTCGCCGCGCAACTATGACCTGATTACCCAGTGGGGCGGCGCGTATCTTGAGAATACGCGCGGCAAGGGCGTGTGCTTTTTCAACAAGCTGCGCCTGGACCACGACGGACTTCTCATCGTGCCGGCCACGACAATCATAGGTCCGGGTGGCATTCTGCGCGACACGGGCAGAGGAATCGTGCGGATGCTGAACAGCGGCACGCACACGTTCGGTTCGTCCGCCGACTGGACAATGCGCAAGGAAGGCGAGGACGACGCCTCCGATCCGATCTTTATCAAGCAGGGCGGCGCGTCTCGTGCCACGCTCACGTTCGACACGTCGGACTGGAACGACGCGACCATCCCGCGCAAGATCACGTGCCGCGCGCCGATCTGCGGTGCGAACGCCGACCAGCCCGGAAACATCTCGATGATCGTGAAGGGGAACGGCGAGTTCGCGTTCGAGACGAGTTACGACGACACGAGCGCGTGGAAAGTGTTCGCGGGCGGTTTGACGGTACAGGACGAGGCCACCGTGTCCGTCAAGCCCAGGTGCAATCCCGGCAAAGGCGCGGTGACGATGGGCAGCGGCACGACCTTGAAGGTGGCTGGCTCCGGTACGGTCGCGCTTGGTGGCGCGCTCACGCTTGATGACGGCGCGACGCTCGCGTACAACTTTACTGAGCGTAGCGTCACGCCGGTTCTCGTCGCCACGAACGGCGTGACGGCTGCCGGGGCCGTGAATGTGAGGGTGTCGGCGACGGGGAAGGTGCGTCCGGTCGGCGGCGAGCATGTCCTTACAACGGGCGGCGGCTTTGCGGACGCAACGGTTACGCTCGTCACGGACGATTTGCCGCATTGGATGACCGGCGGCAGCCTGAAGGTGAACAGCGACGGCAACCTCGTCCTCTCCATCGTCTCCGACGGTACGATCATGGTGTTCCGCTAGTATCATGCCCTTCGGGTGAGAGCAAACCGGGAGGGTCGCGCTCCTGCGCGACCGAAGCGGCGGAAGCGGGAGGGTCGCGCTCCTGCGCGACCGAAGCGGCGGAACCGGGAGGGTCGCGCTCCTGCGCGACCGAAATGCGTGTATGCGCGGGTGCTGCGGACGCGCAGGAGCGCGTCCCTCCCGTGGTGGGGTGCGGACGCGCAGGAGCGCGGCCCGGAACGGACTTGCCCGCAGGGACGGGATTATGGTAAGATACCTGCGATTCGCAAAGGAGATTACGATTATGAACATGAAAATTGCTTGTTGGCTTGCGCTTGGCTCCATGCTTCTGACGGCGAACGCCGCCGAAAAGACGATGGTCCTGTTGCCGACTGGTGGATCCTGGGCCGTGACGAACGACACCTGGGTGGCCGGGATCGGGGGGCTTGAAGATGGCGACGTCCTTGTGTTTGACATGAGTCAGTTGACCGCAGGAGCTGGATATACGGTCACCCTAGGCGACGTGACGACTCCCCGTCTCGCGGGGCTGAAGTTCATCAACAACAACGCTGGGCTTAACATGCAGAACGTCGCCTTCAACTTCCAGGACGGGGCCGACATCAACATTTCGCTGGCGCGCGTCGTCATCGCCGCCTCGTCCATCAACGCGGGCAATGCGACGCCAGTGCGGATCAGCCGCTCCGGCACGGGCTATATGCAGCTGGAGTCGACCGCGCACGGCGCGCTTCTCTGGACGTTTGCTGGCGGCACGACGATGGTGAAGTCCGACGCCGCGCTGGGTATCGTGCCCGAGTCGTTCACGTCCGATGCGATCATCATGGCCGGCGGCTGCTTCGCCACCGACCAGTTCTCGAATGACGGCGACCTCGTCCTGTCAGCCAACCGCGGCATCACTGTGGCCGACGGCGCAACGGCCGAGTTCGCCCTTCGCAAGGACGGTATCTCCCTCTATCTCCCGAAGATCACCGGCAACGGGAACGTTATGTTCGACGGCGGGTGGCTGACGAATGCCGTGTTCCTCACCACGGCGTGCGACTATACGGGCACAACGACGGTAGGCGGCAGCGGTACCCAGAACGGGGCGGACGTGACATTGTCGTTCACGGCGGACAACGTGTTGCCTTCCACGACCACGCTGCTGGGCGGCGGTGCGAGGAATGCCCTTGTCGACCTGAACGGCACGGTACAGCGTGTGGCGGCCGTCAACGACGTCGGCGCATCGGCCTCGCCGCTGGCCCTGTGCGGCGGAACGCTCTCCTTCGGCACGGCCGGCGGCACCACGAGCGTCCGCAACGTCACGGTCGGTGAGGATGCGGTCCTTCGCCTGGCGGCCGGCACGCTGGCGCTCGTGGAAGACGATCTGTCGCTGACATTGGCCGACGGGACGGCGCTTACGGCGGCGGCTGACGTGAACGCCTACGCGGGCGACCTCGTGCTGGAGGGCAACGCCACGCTCTCCGCTGCCGGCGATTTCGCGTTGGGCGGCACGGTGACGGGCGCGGGCACATTGTCCGCGACCGTGGCCGGGACCTTCACATACGGCCTTAATGACGGCGCGATCCGCACCGTGGCGGCGGACACGTTTGCTGCGCTGTCGCCCGCGCCGTCCACGCTCGACGGGCTGATTTATGCCTCGACGGACGTGTCCGGCTACGCGAAGGGCCCGACGTTCGTGTTGTTCGGACCGACCGCAAACGCGCTGACGACTGTTGATGGCACGGCGATCGGCTATACGGGCGCAGGTCTGGACGACGAAGCCGTCGTCACAGTCGCGAACGGTGGTTCCGTAACCATCCATACAGACACGGACATGACGGTCAACCGCACGTTCACGCTGGACGCGACGTCGGGCTTGGCGTTCACGGGAACGGGGCGCGTCACGATGTCCGGCACGGTGACGGGCGGCACGGTGACGGTGGCGGACGGCGTGGAAATGTGCGTGCCAGCCGGCGAGACGCTGACGATGGCGAGCGCGGTGAACGGCACCCTGACGAAGACTGGCGGCGGCACGCTGGCGTTCACCGGCTCGACGGCCGGTTCGTGCACGCTCGCCGTTCGCGAGGGCACCGTCCGCCTGGGCGCGTCCGCCGTGACTGTCGGGAACGTGACGGTGGAGGAAGGCGCCACGCTTGCGCTGGACGCCGACGAGCAGATCGCCGACAATTCCGTGATGACGCTCCATGGCACGTTCGACCTGAACGGCCATTCGGAGACGATCGCCTCTTTCGGCAACAGGCCAGCCAACAGCAGCGTCGGACGCACGGATACGTCGGCGCAGATCGTCAACTCTTCGGCCGCCGATTCGTCGCTCAAGACCACGGCACAGTGTCTTTTCTACGGACGCGCGACGGAGACGGCCGGCCGCATCTCGCTCTCGCTAGAAAGCAATGCATCCTCGCGTTCGCTCCTCGGCGGCGCACCGGGCTCGTTCGCGATCAGCTCGATCTCGGCGCCCCACGACGGCGTGATGACGTACAACCAGCACACCTCGTTCACGTTCAAGTTTCTGCGGACGCGGACAGGCGCCACGCTGTACCTTTCGGAAATTCAGCTGACGTGTGGCGGTGTGCCGATTCCGCAGGACGCCTACTCGACAAGCTCCTCGGCCTCGTCGACCGGCGCCGGTGCCGTCATGAGGCTCTTCGACGGGCAGGCTGGCACGGGTTGGCATCCGGCGGACAGCGACACGAACGTCACTGTGACCGTACAGCTCACCCGCCTCATGCCGGTGGACGGCTACCGCCTCTGTGGCCAGGAAATGGCAAACGAACCCCTCGACTGGGACGTGTACGCCTATCGCTCCGGCTACTTCGGCACGGTTCTGATGGACAGACGCCGCAACACGCACCTGCGCGTGTCCAACGATTCTTGGACAGGCCACGGCTACAATCTTTCCACGAACTTCCTCTTCTCGGCGGATTGCCGCCTTGCGGAGCCTTTCGGCGAGCAGACGGACTTCACGCTTGCCCAGAACAAGGAAAGCCTCGTCCTGGCCGGAAGCGCTCCGATAAAGACTGGCGCCGTGACGGGACCTGGGCGCGTACAGCTCCAGTGTGGCTCCGTGTGGGCGCCGGGCGACCTCTCCGACTGGACGGGCTCGCTGAATCCGTTCTACGCCACGAACGCGGCAAGCATGGTGTCTGTGCTGCTCGACGCGACGCGCGGTCCGGCGGCGCAGCGTGTGCCGTTGGCCGACCCGACCTCGAACGCTAACGTCACTTTCGGCAACGCGGGCGAAACGCCCGTCGCCCTGCTGGCGGACAATACGACCACCGCCACGCTGCGCGGGCGGCTCGCGGACGTGAACGGGCCGATGGGTCTCGTCAAGCGCGGCAGCGGCACGGTGACGACTGAGATGCAGGACGCCGCCAACACGGGCGTCACGTCCGTGGAGGCCGGCCGGCTGCGCGTGGTGGGACCGCGTCGCGGCGGTCTGACCGTGACGGCGCACTACTTGCGCATCGTGCCAACGGAAGTGAAGGGTGGCAAGAACTGGTACGACTCGAACGGCTACAACTGGGGAATGAACGAGTTTGAGTTGCTGGACGCGAACGGGAACAAGGTCGCCTGGCCGAGCGACAAGCAGCTCTCCGCCGACAACAACGGCGCGGGCGCGAACACGTTCCCAAGGCTTGTCGATGGCGACATTACGTCGCGTTGTCTCGTGTGGAACGTCGGTCAATCGAAAACCTCTGCAATTCTGCCGTCTGTGACGATCAGCAGCGTGACGGGGTTCACCTTCAGCGGGTACAGGTGGTATACGCCACATGGAAACCAGGCCGATGCAAACCGTACACCGGTTGCCATGAAGCTGGAGGTCAGCGACGACGGGACGAACTGGACGACCGTGGAAACGCGTTCTGTGCCGTGGGTGACGGACTCGACGGATTATGGAAACGGGAAGCCCGGCGTCTTGCGCGGGCCGTTCAGCCTGTGCGGCGAATCGAGCGGCATCGACGCGCTCCATACGCTGCCCTCCGAGTACTTTGCGGCTGCGACGGCGCGCGACAGTTCCGCGCCCGCGCTCGTGGCGCGTTACTTCCGGTTCGAGGTGTTCTCGACGCGCCAGCCGAATGTAAATGATGTCGCCTACGGATGGAACATCTCCGAGTTCGGGCTCTTCCGCGACGGTGTGCGGGTCGAGTGGCCGGCAAACACGTCAGACCGCGTGACGGTTTTCGGCGGCGCGGTGTCCGTAAACAATAACTCGAGACCCGGCAATATAGCGAACAACGCGACGAACGACGTGAACAATGGGCAGACGCCGGGTACGTATGAGCGGTGCTTCGCTACGCGGCTCCCGTCCTATGCGGAGATCGATGCGGGCGAGTTCTTGACGTTCGATTCCTACGGCTTCTGGGCGTCCGTCGGCGGCGGGTGGGACTACCGCATGCCGAACGGGTGGCGCGTGTGGGCCAGCCAGAACGGGACGGACTGGCAGATTCTCGACGCGCGGATCGTCTCGGACAGCGAGCTGAGACTTGCGGAGTATGCCTTGCAAGGTCCGTGGAACTTGGCGAAGAAGTATCCGCTCCTGAACGCGAACAACGGCGCGAGCAACGCGCTCGGCGACGAGTCGCCCGTGGCGATCGCGTCGGGCGCGACGCTGGAGATCGCCGCCGACTACGAGAAGTTCGGCACGCTTTCCGGCCCGGGCACGTTGGAATTGTTCTTGGGTGCTACGGCGGAGATCAACACCACCACCTCGGGAGGGGCGCAACTTGTTGCGCCCGCCGCGTTCTCCGGCACGGTCTCGGGATCGGGCACGCTCGTGGTGAGCGGCGTCGCCACGCAGACGTTTGCAAACGCCTCCTTGGCGGGCGTGACGACGCTGGAGGTGAACGGTGGCGTCGTGGACGGCACCGCGTCGGCGCCGGGCGCCCTTGCGGTCTCGTTCGGCGGCGGCACGTGGTTCGGCGAGCTGTCGGCGGGCGGCGCGTTGACCGTGACGGGCACGCCCGTGATCGGGTTGCCGTCCGATCCCGGGGCGGCGTTCCGCAAGACGCTCTTCACGTACGATTCGATTGATGCGACTTCGGCGACAGCGCTCGCGTCGGCCACGTTCGACGATGCGGTGGCGCTGCCGAACGGCCTCAAGGCGCGCGTGACGGTGACCGCCACCTCGTGCGTCCTCACCGTCGCCGCCGACGGCACGATCATGATATTTAGATAGGCCCATGATTGACTCTGAAAGAGACCAACCGGGAGGGTCGCGCTCCTGCGCGACCGAAGGGGGAGGGTCGCGCTCCTGCGCGACCGAAATGCACGTATGCGCGGACGTTGCGGACGCGCAGGAGCGCGTCCCTCCCGAATTGCCGGTACGTCGCCGTCCTTCGCGCAATTCGGTGATGACCTACCATGACAATCGAGCAATAATGCTGTACGTGACCGTTGTAACGGCTGGTCGAATGCCTATACTTGCGTGCAAGGCGGTGGCCGATTGCATCTTGTCGGCATGGCAAGCGGCGAGTGAGTGGCTTGTCGGCCGATATGTCATCATGCCAGATCACGTCCATTTCTTTTGCGTGCCAGCGTCGTATCCGCCGCCGGATTTCCGGAGGTGGATGGCCGACTGGAAATCGTTATCGGCAAAGGCTTATTGGCGCACAATGGGAGGGTCGCGCTCCTGCGCGACCGAAATATGCGTATGTGCGGACGTTGCGGACGCGCAGGAGCGCGTCCCTCCCGTGCTTGGTGTTGCGGACGCGCAGGAGCGCGTCCCTCCCGCGCTTGGTGTTGCGGACGCGCAGGAGCGCGTCCCTCCCCGGAATCCGCCGTTGTGGCAGCGCGATTGCTGGGATCGGCAATTGCGCACCGGCGAGAGCTATGCGCAGAAATGGGAATACGTGCGCAACAATCCCGTGCGCAAGGGGCTGGTCGCCAACGCTGATGATTGGCCGTACCAGGGCGAATTGAATGTATTTGAGTGGCATGAAAGGAATTGAGCCAATGGAAGGCGATGTGAAGGTGCACGAATGGGAGGGTCGCGCTCCTGCGCGACCGAAGCGGGCGGAATGGCCGAAGCGGGAGGGACGCAACTTGTTGCGACCGATATGGTGGACGCGGACGCAACAAGTTGCGTCCCTCCCGTGGTGTGTGTTGCGGACGCAACAAGTTGCGTCCCTCCCGTGGTGTGTCTTGCGGACGCGCAGGAGCGCGTCCCTCCCGTGGTGTGTGTTGCGGACGCGCAGGAGCGCGTCCCTCCCGCGGTGTGTGCTGCGGACGCAACAAGTTGCGTCCCTCCCGTTGGTGGCAATTGGTTTGGCCTTATTCGGGCAGGTATTTGCCGCCGACTTCATTCACGAGTCCGCGCGGCGGATTCCGCTCGCGAAGGAGACGGACGTGCTGGTGGTGGGCGGCTCATCCGCCGCCGTAACGGCGGCGCTTTCGGCGAAGGCGGCGGGCGCGGACGTGTATCTCGTCGCGCCGCGGCCGTACCTTGGCGACGACATCGCCGGAACGCTGCGTCTCGGCCTAGAGGACGGCGAGGAGCCGGACACCGAGCTCGCAAAGGAGATATGGCTCGATCGCTCCACGACATTTCCGTTCACGTACAAGGCCGACGCGCCTGCAACCGCGCCACATCTCGACAGGAACCAGACCGTCCTCTCCGACGGCAAGTTTGACGACCCGGTTTCCGGCTCCGTCCAGTACGACGTGCCGAAGGTCAAGATCAATGCCGACCTCGGCGCGGTGCGTTTCGTGGAGACCGTGGAGCTCGTCAGCTTCAAGCGGAAGGACGACTTTGCCGTATCCGGCGCGCGCCTCGTCACTAGCACGGACGGCAAGACGTGGTCGCGCCCCGTGCAGCTCCAGCAGGTGCCGGGAGGCATGGAACACCAGTGCTGGCGGGCGCAGATCGACCGCGAGATCCGCTATGTGGGCCTTGCGGCGTTCCGTCGCGAAGGATGCCGCCGGATGCTGCTTGGCGAAATCACGTTCCGCGCGAAGACTGGCGAGGTGCGCCGCCGCATTCCAACGCCGCTACAGGTGAAGCAGGCGTTCGACGCTGCGCTCCTAACGAACGGCGTGCCGTTCCTCACGGGATCTTACGTGACGGACGTCCTGCGCGACAGCGCCGGCGCGGTGGCAGGCGTGGTGATGGCGAACCGCAGCGGACGTCAGGCGGTCAGGGCCAAGACGATCGTCGACGCGACGGAGCGCGCGACGGTGGCGCGGCTCGCGGGAGTGCCATTCACGCCGTATCCGGCGGGCGAGCAGACGTTCACGCGCATTGTCATTTCCATGGACCGTCCGAACGCACCTGGGATGACAACGCGTCTCCTGCCTGGCGAGTACCGCACGAGCGGCCGCGTCTTGAAGGGGAAGACTGGCCAGGCGTGGGAGTGCACGCTGAAGATCCCGATGAAGGACGGCTCATATGCGTCCTTTGCGGAGGCGGAGCAGATCGCTCGCGACCGTACATTCACGAAAGGCTTGCTGGATGCGGCGGACACGCTCTTCCAGGTGCCGCCAGACCACGCGACGGGTTCTGTGCCGCACGTGTTCGTGTTGGGCGGGTGCGCGCAGGTTGCGGACGCGCAGGAGCGCGTCCCTCCCGTGGCGGGGAACGCGGGCGCAATAAATTGCGCCCCTCCCGTATCTTTGAGGCCGCTTGCGTTCATGCGAAAAGGCACAGAGATAGGCGCGGCGGCGGCACGAGACGCGGCGGGAGGGTCGCGCTCCCGCGCGACCGAAGCGACCCAAACGGGAGGGTCGCAACTTGTTGCGACCGTGGCGCGGAACGCGGGCGCAATAAATTGCGCCCCTCCCGTTCAATCTTGCGACACGCGCGAGTTCCTTGCGGGACTGCGTCCGTACGACAAGGGGTTGCCCACGGTCGAATCGCCGGCGGGGCCTCTGCCCGTGCTGGGTGAATACGATGTGGTCGTGGTGGGCGGCGGCACGGCCGGCGCGCCGGCGGGCATTGGCGCGGGGCGTCGCGGCGCGAAAACACTTCTGATAGAGTATCTCTACGGCCTCGGCGGCGTGGGGACGCTCGGCATGATCGGCAAGTACTGGTACGGAAACCGCGTGGGCTTCACGACGGAGCACGACAAGGGCGTGGAGGCGCTGGGCGCGGCAGTGCACGTGGTGGGCAAGCGCGAATGGTGGCGCCGCGAGAACCGCGCGGCCGGCGTGGAGCTGTGGTTCGGCGCGATGGCGTGCGGAGCGGTGGTGCGTGACGGCCGCGTGGCAGGCGTGGTGGTGGCCACGCCGCAGGGGCGCGGGGTGGTGCTCGCGAAGGACGTGGTGGATGCAACGGGCAACGCGGACATCGCGGCGGCTGCGGGCGCGCGCTGCGAGTTCCTTGGAGCGGGCGAGATAGCGCTCCAGGGTGCGGGACTCTCCGAACGCCGCCTCGGCGAGAGCTATATCAACTCGGACTGGGGCTACGTCAACGAATGCGACGCCGTCGACCTGTGGCTCTTCGGCGTGCGCGGGCGCGCCGGCGCGGCTCGCAACTCGTGGGACGTGTCGCAGGCGACGGAGACGCGCGAGCGGCGGCGGATCGTTGGCACGGTGGTCGTTTCGCCGCTCGACGTGGTGAACGAGCGCACGTTCCCGGACACCATCGTGCAGGGTCGAAGCGATTTCGACAGCCATGGTCCGTCCGTGGACGACATCTGCTACGTTAGCGAAGCGAACGGAAAGAAGATATACGGCGTGAACGTGCCTTACCGCGCGATCCTGCCGGAGAAGACTGACGGCCTGGCGGTGGTGGGTCTCGGCATCAGCGCGCACCGCGACGCGCTGCCGCTCATGCGCATGCAGCCAGACGTGCAGAACGCGGGCTACGCGGCAGGCGTGGCGGCCGCGATGGCCGCAGAGAATGGGACGGAGCTGCGCGCAATCGACGTGAAGGAGTTGCAGAAGCATCTCGTGGATAAAGGAATAATCCCGGAAGAGGTGCTTTCATGGGAGGACAACGCTGGCGTGGACACGGAACGCTGGCTCACGGCGGTGCGCGACATGGGCGACGGCTACAAGGGCGTGTCCGTCGTCCTCTCCGATCCTGCTCGCGCCGTGCCCGCGCTGCGCGACGCATACGCGAAGGCGACGACGCCGAGCGCACGGCTCGTGTATGCGCACGTGCTCGGAATCCTAGGAGACGCGACAGGTGCCGACACGCTCGCCGGACAGGTTAGCGGACGCGACCCGCAGATCGCGATAAACGCGCAGGGCCTTGCGGCGTTCGGGCGTCGGATGAGCGAGCGCGACAGCTTCATAGTCGCGCTCGGCCGCACGCGCAGTCCGCTTGCGCTCGAGCCGCTCCTGGGCGAGCTCGCGAAGGTGAATGCGGGGACGCCGCCAGCGCACGTGCGCGCGCTGTCGCTCGCGCTTGAGGCGCTGGGCGATCCGCGCGCCGCGCCGGCCCTAGCGGCGGCACTCGCGAAGCCGGGCATATCCGGCTGGGCGCGTTCGGGCGCGGCGGCGGCTACGCCGTCGGGCGGGTTCGGCTCAAGTCCCGAGAACGGACGCTGCCTGCGCGAGCTGAACCTCGCCCGCGCGCTCTACGCGTGCGGCGACCACGAGGGCGTGGCGCGCAAGATCCTCGAGGCATACGCCGCCGACCTGCGCGGCGTCTTCGCGCTCCACGCTCGTGCCGTGCTGAAGCGCTGAAGGTAATGCGTCAATAAAACGCAGATTGGTTTGGCCGTGGAGAAGTGTAGAAAATGGAGATGATTTGGAGCTGGGGCGCTGCCCCAGACCCCGAAAGCGGGCCAATCACAGGCGATTGACTGGTGTTCGGGGTATGGGGTGGAACCCCATCTTCAAATCTTCTTCTACACATCTCCACTTCTACACGGCCAAAATATGCCCTACAGGTGCGCCCCTGCCGATGAGTTGACCGATCCCGGTGAAGAGGAAAAGATTGTCCGCAAGCGGCAAGTTTATGCTATAATTGCCGCATGAAAACAATCATTACACTCTCTGCAGCGGTCATTTCGCTGGCCGTATCTGCTGCAAACATCGTGCTGATCGGCGATTCCACGCTTGCTCCACGCTCCGATTCCGTCAAGCTCGGCAGCTGGGGCGACTCGCTCAAGCCGATGCTCGCGCCAGGCAACGGCATCGTCAACCGCTCCGTGGGCGGGCGCACAGTGCGCACCACGAAGCCGGGATGGGCTAAGAGCCTGGACCTCATCTCGAAGGGCGACTTCGTGATCATCCAGTTCGGCATCAACGACGCCAACAAGAAGAAGCTGGTGGAAGAGGCCGAGTTCAAGAAGACTCTCGAGGAGTTCGCCGCAGACGTGCAGGCGAAGGGTGCCACGCCGATCATCTGCAGCCCTGTGGCAAACGCGGGGTACGGCAAGAAGAGCGCGTCCGACGCCACCTTCAAGCTTACGCCCTCGCGCCGCACGTACGGCGACTACGCGAAGGCCGTGGCCGAAGAGAAGAAGCTCGCGTACGTGGACATGACGGCGCTCACCGCCGCCGAGCTGGCCAAGGTCGGCAGGGACGCGGCGTTGGCGTTCTACGTGGGCGATTCCAAGCGCGACGGCAAGCCGATCTTCGACACCACCCATCCGAACAAGTCTGGCGCGAAGCGTTTCGCCGAGCTGTTCGTTGCCGACGTGAAGGCGCGCAAGCTGCCAGTCGCCAGCCTGTTCAAGTGATACCGAAAGGAGCGCGGAAATGAAGAGCAGAAGCATCGTTGGATTTCTGGCGGCAATCATTGTGACCGGCGCGCTGTTTGCCGATACCGTGATCTGGTACCGGTTCGACGACCAGGAGCCGCTGACGAGCACGGCGGCGGGCGTGTACGTGACGAACAGCGTGGCGGCCACCTACCCCGCGCACCCGCGCACGATCCACGGCGCGACGTACGACGACGAGAATAGCCCGAACACGGACTACCTGCCCACCTATACGAACTCCGCCCCAGCGGGCTATGTCGTGTACGATCCTATCACTGGCAAGCGGCACGCCAACCGGGGTTGTCTCCATTTCCACACGACCGGCAGGGACGACCAGAACGGCGGCATGCTGCGCATCACGCAGGACGCGGCGCTCAACGCGATCACGAACCTCACGATGGAGGCGTTTGTGCGCCTCGGGCCCGACGTGCCGATCACGTCGGGCTATATGCGCCCGATCATACTGAAGGCGAATTCAGGTTTTCAGGGCACGTGGGGTCTGCACGTGTACGAGTCCAACCTCTTCTATCGCGTCACGTACCTCCTCGACGACGGCTCACAGACCTCACAGGCTTGGGGGAACAACGCGAAGAGCGCGCGCCTCGACGACGGGCGCTGGCACCATCTGGCCGTGACGTTCGATTTCGGGGCGAAGAAGGTCCAGTCGTACGTGGACTATGTAAGGATTGCCTCGCATGACATGAACGCCAAGGCCGTCGGCTTCTACCATCCGAGCAACAGCCCGCTGCAGATCGGCGGAAACGCCAGCCACACGACGCGCCGCCACAACGGCGAGATCGACGAGGTGCGCATCTCCAACGAGGCGCTGCCGCCCGAGAAGTTCCTCCGCTACATCCCAATGCGCGAGATCGACGGAGACACGATGTACTACCTGCCGTTTGACTCGGGTGCCGAGGACTGGTTCAGCAAGACCGCGCCGCCATTCAACGCGGCGACAAACGTCGTCGGCACCATCACGATGGAGAAGTACGCCACGCCGGAGGAGGGGGCGAGCGTCACCAGCGACGTCTCCGGCGACGGCATCCGCAACGGAATCTACGCGCCCGATCGTTTCACGAACGGCGGCGCGATCCGTCTTCCCGTGTCGGCCGTGGGCGCGCACAACGGCGTCTCGTTTCTGCTGACGGACCCGAACAACCTCGTCAACGCCTCCAACTTCACGTTCGAGGCGTTCGTCAAGACGGATCGGCAGCCGACCAAGCCGGAAGATAGCCAGTACGCCGATTCGTTTTCCATCTTGCGTTCGGAATACATGAAAATACTGATGAACGGCTCCAACAATCAACTGCTCTTCCGCTACAGCGGTACCAATATGACGGATCGGTATGTGGATCGTATTGACGATGGACTTTGGCACCATATCGCCTACGTGTATGATGCCGCTGCGGAGACGATGACGGGTTATGTGGACTACAAGCAGGTCACGAGGGTGGTCGTGGGGACGGGTGGCCACGCCATAAACATCCGCGTCAGCGGAGAAAGCGCGGGCTACCAGACGCTTCCGGGCTGCCTGGACGAGGTGCGCATCACGCGGCGGGCTCTGTCGCCGACGGAGTTCCTCACGACGCACGACTGCGTGACGAACACGACGCTCGCGCATGCGGATTTCGAGGACGGCCTGGATATGTCGCCGGATACGGGACTGATCGATGCCGGCATTGCCACGGCGCGGACGGGCGGCAGCGTGCCCGTGCTGGACGCTTCCGTTCCCGGGCGGATATTCATGGACGGCGAGGCGATGCAGGACTTGCGCGACAACAAGAAGTCCGTGCGCATCGACGGCGGCAAGCTCGGATGGAAGGAGCAGACGTTCCTCAACTTGCCCACGTTTACGGTGGAGTTCTTCGCGAAACTCGACTCGCTGGACTCGTCGGCGAACCTAATCCGGATGACGCATGGCGCGAGCGCCGACGGCAACCCTCTCTGGGCGTTGTACGAGATTGATGTACAGTCAGGAAAGAGATATGTCAGACTGGCCACGTATGACGGGACAACCTTCAACCATCATGATGTCGTGAAGAATTCCGCCCTCGCGGACGGAAGGTGGCATCACTGGGCACTGACGTTTGATGGCAGAAGCGGCACGGAGACAGTGGTCAAGTTCTATCGCGACTATACGCAGATCGGCACCTGTACAGCTTCCCACCTGATCAATTATCCGTCTGGCGTACACACCCTCACCATCGGCGGTACCTCGAACAACCCCTGCCATATCCACGGCAACTACGACGAGCTGCGCGTGAGCGCGGGCGTGTTGCCCGTCTCGGCGTTCCTGCGCGCCCAGCCGAACGGCACGATAATGATAGTGAGGTAGCGGAATGAACCGAAGGGAATTCATTGCAGGTGGCGCGCTGGCGCTAGCGGCGGCGCCGGTTGCCGCTACGGGGAAGGAAGCGAACGCGCGTCCCGGCGAGGTCGCATACGCGCGGACGCTGCCGGTAAAGGTGGAGACGGACGTTTTCGTGGCAGGAGGAGGTCCGGCCGGCGTGGCGGCGGCAGTCGCCGCGCGCGCTGCGGGCGCGCGGGTGTTTGTGGCAGAGGGATTCACGTGCTTCGGAGGCATGGGCACGGCGGCGCGCGTGCCGGAGTTCATGCCGTGGGGCGATGGCGTGCGCGACCTCGCGTGCGGTTTCGGCACGCGTTTCCGCGCCAGGTTGAAGGCGGCGGGCGGCATGCCGGGGCAGGGCGGCGCGTTCGACTTCGAGGTCGTGAAGCGGGTCTACGACGAGGTCGTGGCAGAGTCGGGCGCCGACTTCCTCTTCCAGACGCGCGTCATCGACGTTGTGCGCGCGGGCGACGCGATCACGCATGCGGTCGTCGCAGCGCCCAGCGGAATATGGGCGGTGAAGGCGAAGGTCTACATCGACGCCACCGGCAACGGCGACGTGGCCGTCCAGGCCGGCGTGCCGTTCGAGAAGGGCGACGCGACCGGCCACATGATGCCGGCCTCGCTGCTTTCGTCCTGGTTCGGCGTGGACTGGGAACGCTGGGCGCAGGAAAGGCCGAAGGGCCTGCCGCAGCCGTTCGGCGCCGAGCTGGCGCGAGCCTGCGCGGACGGCGTGTTCGCGGAGCCGGACCTGCACCTGTCGGCAGTCTGCCGTTTCCCGGGCGGCTACGCGACCGCCAACGTGGGGCATCTCTTCAACCTCGACGGCACTGACGAACGTTCCCTCACGAAGGGATACGTCCGTGGCCGCGTGTCGATGAAGGAGTACGAGCGCTACTTCCGCGAGTACCTCAGGCGCGGGTTCGAGAACGTGCGCCTCGCCGAGACGGCCGCGCTGATGGGCGTGCGCGAGACGCGGCGCATCATGGGCGACTACGTGATGACGCTGGACGACTACATGAAACGCGCGGTGTTCCCGGACGAGATCGGCCGCTACTCCTATCCGATCGACATCCATCCCTCGAGCGCCGACAAGGCCGCCTACGAGAAGCATCGCGAGGAGTTCGACCGCCTCTACCGCTACAAGCGGGGCGAAAGCTACGGCATACCGTACCGCATCCTCTGCGCGAGTGGCGTGCGGAACCTGCTCGTGGCGGGGCGGTGCGTCTCCACCGACCAGAAGGTGCAGGCGTCGATCCGCGTGATTCCGGCGTGCTACATTACGGGTCAGGCTGCCGGCATGGCCGCAGCGCTCGCCGTCGCGGGCGCGGGCGATGTGCACAGAATTGACGTTAAGGCGCTTCAGGGGAAGCTTAAGTCATTCGGTGCCTATCTCCCCAACGCCGCCGTCTAAGCAACCTTCTTCCCGCATTGGGCCTGTTTATGGTATAATTTGCGCCATGGACAAACTGGCATTGATTTGCACGATTGCCGCTTGCGCATTGCTGGCGGGATGTTTCGACAACTGGGGACGGCCTGCCGACGCTACGGCCGTGACGTCCCTCAAGGCGCTGGCATCGACCAACCGCGCCGAGGTGACGCGCCTGTACCTTCGCGGCAGCAAGGAGACGATCGCGGACGACTCGTTCGCCGACCTCCCCAAGCTGCGCGAGCTAGACCTCTCCGAACTGAAGCTGAAGAAGCTGCCGCCCAGTGTGCTTTCGCTGAAGACGCTGAAGACGCTCTACCTCGCGCGCAACGAGTTCGAAGCCGTGCCGGACGGCCTCGCGCAGCTGCCCGAGCTGACGTACCTCAACATGGACGGAAACAAGCTGGCGTCCGTGCCGGTCTCGCTGGCGGGGGCGACCCGTCTGCGCTGGCTGCGCCTGAACGAGAACAGCATCCACGAGCTTCCCAAGGAGCTTGCCGCCCTGAAGGACATCCAGCGCATCTACCTGAAGCACAACCAGCTTGC
>Ga0310786_10006228_pt1 | contig 15959 bp, 12 predicted proteins | sample AusTroGonzalo_MG_FD_203881 | JGI IMG/M metagenome (GOLD analysis project Ga0310786, IMG submission 203881) | Bovine rumen microbial communities from tropical cattle in Woodstock, Queensland, Australia - Gonzalo_03 (v2) (version 2) | ecosystem: Host-associated > Mammals > Digestive system >... | reverse complement strand
CAATGGCGTCAAGGCTGTCTTCGTGGATGGCACACAGCTCACCAATGCCTACTGGAACATCCAGCAGGTGGGCGACATGATCTACACCATCCAGGTACCCTCTACCGAGTCTGCTTATGTAGAAGGCGAATACTTAGGTGTTCAGACCGATCATGCCAGCAATGCAGCCACACCCACCTATGGTGCCTATTATGACATAGAATACGCTTCCCACCAGCTGAACTGCCAGTGGCAGTTTGTGCTCTACGATGAAGCTGTCGCAGAGCGTTTCAACGAGGCACAGACACTGCAGAAACTGATTGCTGCTGCCAAGAAGCGTAACATCAGTTACGACGAGGAGCAGGCTGTCTACGACAATCTGGAGAGCACTCTCGAAGACATTGCTGCCGCCCAGAGCTCACTACGTAAGAAGCTGAAGTACATGGAGTTCTATCACAAGAGCGTTCGCGAGAAATGTATTATGTACTTCGATAGCGACACCGATGGAGAGTTGAGCTACAAGGAAGCCTCAGAGCTCAGTGACTTCGGTTGGCTGTTTGGCTTTGCCAATGACAACACCCTAGTAAAGGTCGAGGAGCTGCAGTACTTCACCCATGTCGAGTCCATCCCTGGCAACTTCATGCAGGGCTGCACCAACCTTGAGACAGTCATCCTGCCCGAGGGTCTGGAGAAAATCTACTATTACGCCTTCAAGGGCTGTAGGAAGCTCAAGGCCATCAATATCCCCGAATATGTCAACGTCATTGGCGACGAGGCCTTTGAAGGTTGTACGGCCTTACGCGAGGTGAATATTGCCAATCCTAATCCTGCCAGCATCAATATGGGTAGCGACGTGTTCAAGAACGTGCCTCTGGCCCAGTGTACGCTTTACGTGCCCTTCGGTTCCAAGGCCCTCTATGCCGAGGCACCTGTCTGGAAGGACTTCGGTACCATCATTGAGATCCGTGGTGCGCACGCTCAGCCTGTCTTCTCACCCATCACCACCGACCAGCCTGGCTATATATATAATATAGGTACACGCATGATGCTGACCATGGGCGAGGCCTATGGCACCCAGTCTATCGTGGCCCAGAAGGGACGTCTCTACCGTTGGGTGAAGAATACCGGCGACACTTACACCATCACAGACAACATCACAGACAATGTGGTGTTCCGCACCAACACCGACACTAAGGTGGGTAGTGGTGTCAAGGCATGCTTCGGCGATGGTAGCCTGTCGGCCAAGGCCTACTGGACGGTAGAGCCCGTGGCAGATAATATCTACGCCCTCCATGTGCCTGCCAGCGACGCCACCTATGTGGAAGGTGATTACCTGGGCATCGACGAGAGTCACCAGAGTGATGTTGCCAGTCCCACCCATGGCATCTACTGGGATATCAAGGGCATCACGCCAAACTCCCAGTGGGCTTTTGTCACCGAGGAGGATTATAAGGCTGCACAGGCCATCGATGATGTGGTGGCGAAGCTGAAGAAGAACCTGGCTACCGCCAAGGCCCAGGAGATTGACGTCACCGATGAGCAGGCTGTCTATGACAACCCGCAGAGCACCCTCGGTGAGCTCCAGGAAGCCCTGGTGTCTGTTCGTGCCAAGCTGCATTTCATCACCTTCCAGGATAGTAAGGTCATGACGCTCTGTCTCACCAACTGGGATGCTGATGGCGATGGCGAGCTGACCTTCGAAGAGGCGCAGGCAGTGACAGATATCGGTGAGACCTTCCGTGGTGCTGACATCATGTACTTCGAGGAGTTCAAGTACTTCACCTCGTTGACCACCATCCCTGACAATGCTTTCCGCAATGCCAGCGACCTGCAGATACTCTATCTGCCTGCCAGCATCACCCAGATCAGCAGCTCAGCCTTCACAGCTTGCAGCACGCTCGAGTACCTGGTCATCCTCAACGACCAGATGGTGCTGCCCTGTAACTTCACCATACGTCCCCAGACCACCTATTTCGTGCCTGGAGCAGTACTGGAGGGCTATCAGGCTGACGAGTCATGGACCGATAAGAAGCTCACGGAATATACCGGCAAGCCTGTTGTCACCGCTGAGGCCACCCGTATCTACGGACGTTCTATGGGTATCATCAACCCCAAAGTGCTGGGAGCCCCTGTCATTGGCACGCCAGAGACAGCCTGTGAGTCGATGGCCATCGCCACACTGCCTGTTGGCACCTATCCCATCACTGTCATGGCAGGTACCATCACCACGCCTAATGTAGAGCTGCGCGAGGGTGTGCTCACCATCACCCCTGCCCCACTCACCATCACGGCTAATAGCTACACCCGCAATGTGGGTGAGCCTAACCCCGAGTTCGAGTTGACCTATAAGTCGTTCCGTAACAAGGAGACCGACACCGTATTCGTGGTACGTCCAGTCATCGAGTGTGACGCCACGATTGACAGTCCTGCAGGCGAATATGAGATCCGTGTCTCTGGTGCCGAGGCCCAGAACTACGAGATCACCTATGTCAACGGTACCCTGACGGTTGTCAACCCCACAGGCATCAATGCCCTTCACGCCTCTGACAGTCACCAAGAGGTCTTCGACCTCCAGGGTCGTCGTGTCAACGCACAACTCAAGAAGGGTCTCTACATCAAGCGCAACAAGAAGATTGTGGTGCGATAAGTCACCTTTCGGGGTGATAACACAAGTGAGCGAGGCTGTTTCCAACCTCGCTCACTTTATTTTTTATGTAATAATTTGGTTAATTCAATAAAAAGTATTACTTTTGCATCCGCTTTTGCGCCTGTGGCGGAATTGGTAGACGCGCTAGACTTAGGATCTAGTTTCTTCCGAAGTGCAGGTTCGAGTCCTGTCAGGCGCACTTTGACCTTTCACCTTTCACCTTTCACCTTTCACCTTTGACCTTCGGTCTAGTCTGCTCACGCTCGACAGAGCTCAAACATTCACCTTTCACCTTTCACCTTTCACCTTTCACCTTTGACCTTCGGTCTAGTCTGCTCACGCTCGACAGAGCTCAAACAAGTTTGGCTCTGTTCTCGCTTACTCGCAGCCTTCACCTTTCACCTTATCAAGTTCTTCGTAGATGGAGTTATTCGATTTGTACTCCGGCACGATGGCTTTCATCTTTCTCACCGTTTCCATATCGTCATAATTCTTTGAGATGGCAATCAGGTCTTCTATCTCCTTGTTCACCTGTTCATAGTCATACTCGCGCACCTCAGCAATACGGATCTTCTCATGGAACGAGGGCTTGGTACCCTCCAGCTCGTTGAGCACCTCTTCATACAACTTCTCGCCAGCACGCAGTCCGGTGAACTCTATCTTCACGTTCTTGGCACCCGACAGGGCAATCATCCTCTGTGCCAGGTCAGCAATCTTCACCGGCTTACCCATGTCAAACACGAATATCTCACCGCCATGACCCTTGGTACCAGCCTCCAGCACCAGCTTACAGGCCTCAGGTATCAGCATGAAGAAACGCACGATATTCGGGTCTGTCACAGTCACAGGACCACCATTCTTGATCTGCTCTCTAAACAGAGGGATGACACTACCGTTCGATCCCAGCACATTACCGAAGCGTGTGGTCACAAACTGTGTCTGTGCCGATTTGTTGGTCTTCAGCGACTGGTCCAGGCTCTGCACATAGATCTCGCAGATACGCTTTGAGCATCCCATCACGTTCGTGGGGTTCACAGCCTTGTCAGTCGATACCATCACGAATTTCTTGACGCCATATTTCACGCTCAGGTCAGCAATGACCTTTGTGCCGTAGATATTGTTCTGCACAGCCTCGCTGGGGTTGTCCTCCATCATAGGCACATGCTTATAGGCAGCGGCATGGAACACATAGTCGGGTTTGAACGACGAGAAGATCTGCTCCATCCTCTCCTGCTTGCAGATAGAGGTCACCACGGTCTCTGCCTTGATGTCCGGGAACTCCTTATGCATCATCAGGCGGATATCATGCTCAGGTGTCTCGGCCTGGTCTATCAGCATCATCTCGGCAGGACCGAACGAGGCCACCTGACGTACCATCTCAGAACCGATACTACCTGCAGAACCGGTGATCAGCACACGCTGACCATGCAGCAGCTGTCCCACCGAATCCAGGTCAATCTCAATCTCACTACGTGGCAACAGGTCTTCTACCGACACCTCTTTCAGCTGTATGCCCCTGAAGTCGTCTTCAGTCAACTGTCCGCCCACTGTCTTCAACTCCTTGGCACCCTCAGCCATAAATATCTTACAGCCCGCCTTGATCAGCAGGTCCTGCATCTCCGGGTTATTACGGAAATCCTCCACACGTTGTGGCGACACGAGGATAGCCTGAATATGCTTTTCTGCGATGATCGACGCGAGGTCATCATTCACATTATACACATTACAACCCATCAGCTGCATGTGCTTGGCACGGTCATCATGCGAGATAAAGCCTCGCAACAGGAATTTCTTTGGACGCTGCGAGTTGATGTTCTTAGCCAGACCAATACCGCCAGTCAAGGCACCATAAATCAGGGCTCTCATCGCACGCTTGTCAGAGAAGGCCACATCATAAAGGTTCTTCACCACCACACGCTCAGCCCACATCAACAGTGTGGCTATCACAAACATGGTCACAATCTCTGTCTGGTTCAGCTTCGATACCAACTGAACATCCTGTGCCTCCATCACGAAAGAGTAACACAAGGCGATGAGCATCGATACCAGACTGCCATAGGCCACTCGCATCAGGTCAATGAAGCTCGAGAACCTGACCACACCCGAGTAGGTGCGGAACAGGCGGAAGCCCAGCATGGCAAAGAATGTGTAAATGAGTAAAGTATTTAAGACCTCGAAACGGTTATCTACCAATGCGGCTGTCTTATTAAACATCCAATAGGCGAAAACCCCCGAAAAAAATACCACTACGCTATCGGTCAAAAACACGCACCAATAAGGCAGCGAGTTCTTATTAAAGTACCAGCTTAATACCTTTCCTAGTGGGTTCATCATACTATTATTCTCTTGTTGTTTTGTATATCGGCTGCAAAGTTATAAAAAATTATTTAAAAAAACCAACTCTGTTTACCTTTTTTTTATCTTTCCGTCGTTTTTCTTGTCCTTTCACCTTTCACCCTTGACCTTCGGTCTAGTCTGCTCACGCTCGACATAGCTCAAACAATTTCTTGCGTCCCTTCGGTAGCAAGCGGTATAACCGAGCGGGCTCTGCTCTCGCTTACTCGCAGCCTTCACCTTTCACCTTTCACCTTTCACCTTTCACCATTTATAAAAGATTAATACAAAAGCACAAGCCACAGGTAAAGGCTTTACCCTCAAACAAACCACACTGCACGAGGAAATAACGGTACAGACGACAGTCCACACCACAGTTCACCCCATTACCATCCCATTCTACGATGGCTCGCAGGGGCTGATAGAACGCAGGCTGGTAGGTGATACCCCCCACCACCCCATTCCATCGGTGGTTATAGTCCCGATACCAGTCACGGTAGGCCACATGGGCGCCAAACAGATGTCCGGAATAATCAATATGTTTCGATGCAGCCACGAAGTAGTTCTTATAGTAGTTGCTTCCCGACTTACCGTCTTCACGAGATCCCCACACATCATTACCACCAACAGCTATAGAAGGCCACCACTGGTCTTCATTGATCAACTGTATCTTGGCCGAGAAATAGCGATCCTTGGCATAGAAACCTGTCTGTCGCTTTGGATTCAGGTTCTTATGGAACTTCATCAGCGTATAACCATATCCCAGCTCAATCCATCGGAAGGGCGTAATACTCAGGTAATTCGATGCCGTATTATATTTCTCGCCATCCAACGTGAAAGCATCTGGCACCATCTCGTGAGGCAGGAACTGGGCACCAATACGCGCCATGCCCACCGTGTCCATGTCAGCCGTTGGCACATGAATAAGTCCGTTAAGACCTGTAGCCTGTTGTCCCCTGACGGTTGTGGTCAGCAAGCATATCATCAATAGAAAATATAGTCGTCTCATCATCATCATTCATTAAAATTACCCGTACCCCATGGCAAGCGCATCGGTAGTGTACGCTCGTTCTCTTCCGGATCGGTGTTATACTTCTTCATCGAGTAGCCATCCGACTGTGCATTATACGTCAGGCGGAAGTTCGATGCAGGTCTGAACACCACCTTCTCGTGCGACTTCTTATAAGGCGGAATCATCATCACCACCCTGAAGCCGCCAGACTTGTCGTTTGAGCCACCTGTGCTCTGATAACGCTCATGGATCTGGGCAAACAGACTCACCGAGCAATGGTTGAAATGACGGATGATCTCACCCTCCAAACCATTATCACCATTCATATAACGGCCACCTGAGACACGGAACTCAGTAGCCCAGGGGTTCAGCCATACGCTGGCTCCTGCCACACCGAACTTTGACCACTGGCTCGTTTCAAATTCCGACTCCGAGACATCGTTCTGCAGGTTAAAGCCCAGTGCCCAGTGGTTCACCAGTCCCAGGCGTGCATGTACCATCAGCCACGAGTTGATGGGGTACATCCACCGCAGGTCTGCACCATAACGCTCCATGCCAAACAATCCTGCAGTCACCTTAAAATGCTGCTTCGCCTCATCGAAATGTATCTCCTTCGAGATGTTCGCCATGTTCAGGCGAATCATGTCGTAACGCTCTGGATAGCCATCATTGATCAGTGGCAGATACACCTGTCCTGCCACCTGCCAGTCCTTACCCAGATGCCACTTCACGCCAGGCGTCACATTGATCAGCACATCATACAGGCGCAGATAGTTAATATCAGCATAGCTCAACTCTGCCCCAGCGAACAGCTCCACCTGTCCTGCCTGCTGCGCCCTGCCCTTCGCAGGTAGCAATGTCAAAAGACACAGAAAAACAATCCATCTTATTCTCATATTCTCATATCTTACTTTTGACCTTTGACCTTCGGTCTAGTCTGCTCACGCTTACTCGCAGCCTTCACCTTTGACCTTCGGTCTAGTCTGCTCACGCTCGACATAGCTCAAACAAGTTTGGCTCTGCTCTCGCTTACTCGCAGCCTTCACCTTTGACCTTCGGTCTAGTCTGCTCACGCTCGACAATAATCAAGCAAGCTTGTCATTGTTCTCGCTTACTCGCAGCCTTCACCTTTCACCTTTCACCTTTCACCTTTCATCCACTTCTGTCTCTCCTCCTCACTCATCTTCTCTATGGCATAGCGCAGCATGGTGCGAGGCATCTCATGGGCATGCTGACGCAGGAAGTCACGCAGGAGCTCCATTGAGCATCGCTTGCCCATTTCTCTTAACATCCACCCCACCGCCTTGTGCATCAAGTCATGCGGATGGTGCAGATGTATCTCCGCATACCTCAGACACCACGACGGGTCACCCATTTGTGACGTCTTCCACGAACACACCATGCTCATCCTCTGTTTCCACAGATTCTCGCTCTGTGCCAGTTCATCCAGCACCTTCCGCTTAAAATCTATTTGGAGGGTGTCTTGTCCCCCTAAGCAGGGGGACAGGAGGGGGTCTTTTAGGTTCGTCGGCAACAATAGCCAATGTCCCAATATCTTTGGCACAGACAAATCCACCAAGTCCCAGTTGTTCGCCCGCTCCGCATATTTGAGGTACATCGTCAGAATTTCATCGCGCCCTCTTATCGCCTCCTCCGTGCACTCCAGCGTTGCGCCCTTGTTGTTCATGGTCTTCGTGCACTCCAGCGTTGCGTCCTTGTTGTTCATGGTCTTCGTGCACTCCAGCGGCGTTGTCTTTATTCCCGTTCTTCCCGTGCACTCCAGCAGCGTTGTCTTTATTCCCGTTCTTCCCGTGCACTCCAGCGGCGTTGTCGCCGCTGTTCCCTTCGTCAGTCTCTCGAATTTCGCCACCAGTATCAGCAAGCCGCAAAGCCTCACCTCATGCCATTTGCTCATCAGCAGTTCCGGCACCTCGCTCAATGGAAATTCTTTCCAAACGTTCTTAACGATTTCCCTTGTCTGCGGCACCTTCAGTCCCAGGAACTCATCGCCCTCGCCATACTCACCAGGTCCCGTCTTAAAGAACCCCATGAGCACCCGTCGCTGCTCCTCATTCCGCAGCGACTCCATATACGCCATGATCTCCTTGGCCGTCATCATATTTTGCTTTTTGGATTGCAAAAATACGCATAAATTTGCAAAAGGCAAAGAAAACTCATGGAAAAACAGCAAAAATCACCGACGATATCCCTGATTTGGGGAAAAATGACTATCTTTACAGCAGAATTACTAAAAACTTAAAGATCACAAAGCTGATCAAGTGAGCGATGTTCAAATCAGAGCCAACCGTTTGGCCATCTCGTTAAGCGCCACGAAACGGTAGCGCTGCGATGTCACTGGGATGGGCGTATAGGTGAAATGACGTGCCTCTGCCTTGCGGCGCAGCGTCTCTTCTACAGCCACTTGGATGCCAGCATCGAGGAACGCTTGTTCAACAGGCTCCAACAGCAACAGCTGCCCTTTCGAACATGCCTCGAAATACACGCCCCCCGGCTTGTAGTAACGTTCATGCGGCGACCCCTCCTTGGGAAAACCGTCGTTGAGCAGCACCACCAGCGGATAGCCCTGCTCTCGCAAAGTGCGGGCGATGAGCTGCTCACCCTTGCTGATGGCCGCCGTATAGGTCACCGCCCCGTTGTGTGCTGCCGCCAGCACCTCCTGCAGTCGTTCCTGCACCTCATCGTTGGTAGCACTTCGCGACATCTCCACCACCTGCTTGTCTGGCCAGTCCAAGAGGAAATGATTACCCATCGATGTAAACGACAGCCCTGCTGCCTCCGTCCGTCTGTGCAATCGGAAAAGCTCCGGGTGATGGCTCTTGATCCAAAGCCGCCGCGGGTTGTCCTTCACATAGTCAATCATCCGTCGCAACTGCCCAGGTGCATGCAGTATGCGCTCATGATAATAAGCCGGGTTCTGCTCCCAGACACTACCCCTGCGCGCAAAAATGCGAGCGAAATGCATGGGCGCGGCGTTGTCTCTGTTTTCGTCCTTTCCGTTCACTCCAGCGGCGTTGTCGCCGCTGCCATACATTTCCTTATACACCTTAGTGCACCCGCTTTTGAACCCGCGCACCACTGCCCCGATGCTCTGCGGCAGCGGCTCCAGCACCTGGATCACCAGGTGCACGTGGTCGGGCATCACCTTCTGTGCCAGCACCTTCAGTGCGAACCCCTTCCCGGCATAAAACTGCGCCAGCCCGCACAACATCTGACACACACGACGCCCAAAGGGATTGAGCCTCACGAAAGCCGTTTCCGCACTCTCACCGTCTATCACTCCAAACAACGGAAAGCGCTCCTCCACAGGCAGCGTAAAATGATAGATGGCCCGCCCCTTGTAGTCCCATCCGTTTTCACGGTGGTGCCTCATAGGGTCTACCGGCCTCCGCTTCCTCTGTCCTTCATCCATTGTCTGTGCCATCCTTATTCAGCACTCTTCACTTAGAAAGCCTGCTTTCTATCACTTCCCAATCGATGATCTGCCAGAGAGCGGCCAAATGGTCAGGACGTCGGTTCTGATAGTCCAGATAGTACGCATGCTCCCACACATCGAAGGTCAGCAACGGCTTCAGGCCATTCTGAATGGGGTTCGCTGCATTCGTCTCTTGCGTAATCACCAGCTTACCTTCCTTATCTGCAGACAACCACACCCAACCAGAGCCAAAGAGCGTTGCCCCACCCTTCTGGAACGCCTCCTTGAACGCCTCAAATGACCCGAAATCGCGCACGATAGCTTCTGCCAATTGTCCTGTAGGCGCATTGTCGGCCTTAGGCGCAGTAAATTGTCCAAAATACAGATTGTGATTCAATATCTGCCCTGCATTATTGAGCATGCCGCCCGTAGCCTTCAGCACAATCTCCTCCAAGGACAATCCCGCCAGCGGGCTCCCTTCCAGCAACCCATTGAGGTTATTCACATACCCCGCCAGATGCTTCCCATGATGAAACTCCAGCGTCTGCTTACTGATTACCGGCTCCAATGCGTCGATCGCATACGGTAATGCCATCAATTCAAACTTTCCCATACGTCTATTTGTTTTAGATTCACGCTGCGAAGAATGCTGTGTCACGCCTCCCGTGTCCGGGATTTCGCTATTCCATTATTCAAGAAGCCATTTCCATACTGGAACAATCTCAATAGTGCCATGCTTATCGTTGATGGTTTCCTCTTCGTCATAAGTCAGAATCAGTCTCCTTTTACAAGACAAACGATTAGGCAGCTTTTGTAAGGCCTCCGTTTCGCGTTTTCTGGTATCTTCATCATGCAGGGAATAGCATACTTGGATAGCCAGCTCGTCATCTGGAATATAGAAATCAACCTCATAGCCGTCATGATAGAAAAATATACGGCCATTGTCAATATCGTGACCATAGATACGGAACAGTTGAATAGCCACAAGGTTTTCCAATAGCATGGCGTCCTTATCAATAAGGAACAAGCCAAGAATGCCCGTGTCAATAAAGTAATACTTGCAGTTACTCTCCTTATCAGCCAATGCGGAAGCGTAGTTTCTAAGTCGCAATAGAAGCCATGCCTCCTCACAATACTCCACATACTTGATGGTGGTGGCAAGACTGAGTTTTCCGCCAACACTCGACAGGAGGTTATTGATGCGGTTATAGGAGATGGGGCGACAAACGCTCTCTGCCATCTTGCGCACCAGCACACGGATGCCAGCCACATTGGTAATCTTGTTACGGGCGATAATGTCACCCATATATATCTTTTGATAGATGCTGCTCAGATAGTCTCGCTTAGCAGGCAAGAGGGCAGCTGCAGGCAGACCGCCATATCTCAGGTATTCATCGAAGGTGCGTATCACCCTGGCGCGTCCTTCAGTAGCCAACAGGTCTATCTCGCCAAAAGACACCTGATGTACTGCAAGGAACTCCTTGAAACTGTACGGATAAACCTCTGCTATCAGGAACCGTCCGCCAAGGGTGGTATTTATCTCGCCAGAGAGCATCTTGGCATTACTACCGGTAATAAAGATGGTATATTTAGCATCGGCCATCCGTCGGGCAAACTTATGCCAAAAGTCTATGTTCTGCACTTCGTCAAGAAACAGCATGGGGCGCTTGCCATACATCTCCTGATGACATTCCAACAGTTTGTTGAAATCCTCAGTATCAAAGTTCTCCAAACGCTCATCCTCAAAGTTCAGATAGAGCATTTCGTCCCACTTATGGCCTGCAGCAAGCAATTGCTGGATATAATGGTAAAGCATATACGACTTACCCGTCCTTCGTACTCCTACAAGTACGCGACAAGGAAAACCGTCGAGTGCTAATTCACGAGGCTCTACAACATAGCGTTCTACCTCTTGCTGATTATCCCTAAGGATCTGTTTCAATATCTGCTTATCCATATGCTGTTAGTATGAAGTTGGGGGCAAAGATACAAATTATTTAATGAACTTGCAAATTTTTAAATGTTTTTATTTAATCTATTAAACAAAAGGCCGATGCTAAGCACCAGCCTTCACCTTTCACCATTAACCTTGAACCAGTATTACCATGAACCCTGAACCGGCAGTTGGCCGTGTCCTTTACTGCGTCACAAACACCCGCCAGCTGCCATCCTTCTCGCCCCGCTCCACATACTTCTTCTCAATCAGCCTGTCCAGCAGTTTCTGTATGGCAGCCATGCTAATGCCCGTTTCTTCCATCATGTCCGCCAGCGTCAGCGTAGGCAGCGTGCGCATGGCGTTCAGTATCTTTGTGTAGTTCGGCGTACGGAAAGCAATCCGTTCCCCGTCATACCACCACACGTTCTCATCCTTCTCGCTCACAAACAGCACATCGTTGTACACCTCCGTAGCCACCAACTCGTTGAAGTACTTCGTAAAAGGCCTGATGTCCTTAATCTCAGCATGAGCCCCATCAGCAGGCACAGGCCCCACTTCCATATCAGCCTGATGCAGAGCCTCCAGATATTCGCTCTTCTTGCGGCTCCTTACCACTATCATAGGATAGTCATGCCGAGCCAAAATAAAGTTCACCATCAGTCGGGCAATACGTCCATTACCATCCTCAAACGGGTGAATGCGGATGTAGCGGTAATGAAACAGAGCCGCCAGTTCGATAGGCGACAGTTTTCCCTCCGTCTCTGCCTGATTATACCAATCCACCAAATCCGTCATCAGCCCTGGCGTCTCCTCAGGCGAGGCATACTCGAATCTATCACCATAGCGGGTAATCACACTGTTCGGTCGAGTCTTGTACTGCCCCGCATGCACCGTATAGCTAGTTTGCTGTCCTCCGGGCAGATTGCGATACACCGTATAATCCTCCCTCAACAATGTTTTATGCAATGTTCGGATAAAGTTCTGCGTCAGCGGCATCTCCTTCACGCGAGCCTCCTCAGTCATCATCTTCAGCCCCACATTGCTCGCCGTCATCTCCTGTACTGCATGCACATCAGCCTCACCTATCACCTTTCCAAACAGCAACAGGATCTCCGTCTGCCCATACGTCAGCGTATTACCCTCAATATGGTTGCTGTTGTAGTTAAAGTCTACGGTGAATCTACGACTTAGCCTCTCCCTATCTTTCTCCGATAGAGGTTGTAACTCCTGCCATGCCGCCAGTGCCTTTTTAATATTCAGATGCTTCATACGGTGCGAATCATTGTAATTTCGGCTGCTAAGATACAAAAAAATCCCTAAATGGTTGTAACGTTACAACCTTTTTAACGTTTTTCTTACTAAAAAAGGCCGATTTCATTCAGAAATCAGCCCTATTTTCACATTTTTGCACCGCTTCAGGCTTTCAGGGGCGATGGATGGGTGGATACCCATTCACGTAGGGTCAAGACCCTACGCTAGTTTATATTGCCCCTACAGGGCATAAAAAAGGCCGATGCGTTAGCACCAGCCTTTTCACTATTTCTTGGGTTTTCTCTTTGTTGTCGTTTCACGTGGCATTTCTTCGCTATCTTCAGGTTCTTCGTCCTTGTTTCGCTGAAACATCGTTATTTCGGTATCAAACAGCTCAACGATATCATTAAAAGCTGGATGAGTACGCTGAATAATCAGAGCCACATAATCGGTTATCTTTCCGTTCTTCACCTCGGCAGTGCGAATATAGAACTGCCCGTTTTTATTATACTGATTGAACCAACGCAAGAACAGTCGTGCTCTCATGGCCTGATGACCATCACCACTCTCGCACATATACAGCAGTATCTCGGGATTAACACGAAAGAACTCCTCTATAAGACATAACACCGTGTCGCGTATCTTCACATCATTGGGCGAAGACTTATGGCTGTTATTCGTTAGGTTGAACCAATAGGCAACAATATCAAGCCCAGATTCCTCTGGGTCGAACTCTACGGTATAGAAGATTCCATGATCCGTCTTAAAACAATAACCCCGCTCACCTTCCCATACCTGATAGGGTGAACGGTAGTTCAGTCTGGTTAAGTCAAGTTGGTTCATGCCTATAGTGCTATTTTCGTTTCATTAGACTCCAACTCCTTGTTAAGTTCATCCCATTTCTGCTGAACCTCACGTTCCCACTTCTGTTTGCGCTCCTTTGCTGCCTGCATCGAAGCGATAAAGTTCTCACGTTTAAAGAATTTCTTATAGTCTGCCATTTCTCTAAATACTTTATTTCCGGCTGCAAATATACATACTTTTTCTGATATTATTGCAATCTTTATGCCAAAATCTGCACTTTTTGCATAATTTTCTTAGATTTTGCAACCAAGGGGACCGCTCGAGCTCTGCTCGCTTGCTACTGAAAGGACGCAAGAAGTATAAACACGCCATCGCTCGCCCTTTAGGGCACAGGCTTCGCGAGCGATACTAGAACCTTTGCGTAGGGCGGTCTCTGCCCGTAGCAAATTAAGCCTTCACCCGATGTTGGGGGAAGGTTTGGATGGGGGTAGGTACCCTCTCTTACATGCCAAGAGAGGGGCGGGTGAGTTGTAGAAAAGAGTTACTAGCCCCTTACAGGGGCGGTGGATGGGTGGATACCCATTCACGTAGGGGCCACCCCTACGCTATGTTATGTTGCCCCTACAGGGCATCGATAACCCCGAAGGGGTGTTATAACACAGCCCGGGGGCTTGCCCCTGGGTACACGAACGTATATAAAATAAAAAATGCCCCTGTAGGGGGCGTATAACGAATATGAGCCCCCTACAGGGGCGGTGGATGGGGTGAATGCCCATTCACGTAGGGCCGAGGCCCTACGCTATGCTATTCGCCCCCGTTGGGGTCATTAATCCCACGCGTACCGTTCATCCAAATCGGCCTTGTACAATTGGCATATCTTGCGGAACTCATCCTGGAACGACACCTTCCGGTGGTGCTCTTCCTGACCTTTGATATACGCGACTACCGCATCCACATGACTGTTGCTCACGCTGAATGCGCCATAGCCCTCCTGCCAGAAGAACCGATTGAACGGATTCCCATTTTTTTCATTGATCCATCGGGTCGTACTCGATTTCACGGTTCGCACGATTTCGGATAAATTGGCCTGTTTACCCAACAGGAATAGGATGTGTATATGGTTAGCGGTACCACCCACCTGTATCGCGGGACATCCGTGGTTGTTGAATATCTCCGCAACATACGCGTGCACCTCGGCCAAATGCGTTTTGGGTATGGTTTCGGTACGGCCCTTGGTGGAAAACACCAAATGTACGTATATCTTTGATAATGATTGTGGCATATATTGTTTTGTTATTAGCCCCCTACAGGGGCGGTGGTTTGGTTGTTCGTTCAATCATAGGGGCGAGCCCCTATGCTATGGTATATTGCCCTTTCAGGGCATCCATAACCCCAACGGGGTTTAATATCTTAGCGCAGGGGCTTGCCCCTGTGTCTATGGTCATTGTTTTTAATTCCCGCCCCTATAGGGGCTAATAATTATTTACCCCCTACGGGGGTGTGGGTGGTGGGTTGTATTCATTACATAGGGGCAAGCCCCTACGCTATGTTATTTGACCCTTTCAGGGTCTATCCTTGATATATACCAGTGCCTGATGTTGGGTTCTCCATATCTATGTAGATGACATTACCCTTAGGTGACAGTTCAGTTGTCAGCAACTCCAGTATACAGCTCTTTCCGGCACGCCTGTGCCCAGTCAGCACCACAGCCTCACCCTTACCCAGCAAACTGCTAACCAAAGCGATATAGTCATTACGGTTTATTCTCTCCATAGTTAGAATTTTCTGCAAAAGTACAAAAACTTCTCAATATACAGCGAATTTATTTGAATTTTAACATTGTTAAGGCGAATATTCTATTAATTCTCATTATAAGCTTCACCGCATTCAAGCAACCGAGGGAGCAGCGAGAGCAGAGCTATGCTCGCATAAGCTCAGCCGAGTCGTGACAGAGGTCGAGCATAGCTCAAAGATGGCACAACTCATCCAGACTCTGATGAAAGTTATAGTTCATCCTAAGCCTTGGTGATGCTTTTGCCTGTTCTGACACTATATCCAGAAGTTCAGTATCTATAATCATATCATCTTATATTCATGAATACTTGTCTTACTTGTCCCCTCCTCCATCCATTCCTCCCCGCGCAGCCCCATAAAAACTCTCAAAAATCACCCGTAAGGCGCGTAAGCTATAAAAGACTCAACGCGTGTCCCGCGTTACCAAAACCCACGGAAAGTCGACGGTTTCTGCGACTTTTCGTTTGCATCCCCCTATGTAGGGGGCCTTGGGGGTAGATGTCTCTTTGGTTCCTTTTCTCTGCGCCAGAGAAATGAACGAACAGTGAGCGGAGAGCAGAGCTCGCTTTGGCTATCCCGAGTCGTGAGGGATTTCAATCGTGATCAAAAGCACTAATCTCCACACTCTTTGAGTAGTGTAACTGGCACATACGCTATCGCCACGCTCGCCACACCTTCTATCTCCACTACTACCCTCTTACACCTCTTCACTCTCCTTATCACGCCCGTCACGCCCTCAAACGCGCCGCCCATAATCTCCACGCGCTTG
>Ga0310786_10006226_pt1 | contig 15961 bp, 10 predicted proteins | sample AusTroGonzalo_MG_FD_203881 | JGI IMG/M metagenome (GOLD analysis project Ga0310786, IMG submission 203881) | Bovine rumen microbial communities from tropical cattle in Woodstock, Queensland, Australia - Gonzalo_03 (v2) (version 2) | ecosystem: Host-associated > Mammals > Digestive system >... | reverse complement strand
CCGGATTCTTGCTACCGCGATACACTACCAGCGGCTCGCCGTTCTCGTCGAGTACCTTACTCGCATGCTCGGGGTCATTTTGCCAGTCTCCGAACCACTTCTTGAACGCCTCCGTCCGTACCTGCAACCACTGCTTCTCGTTGAGGTGCGTAGCCTCCCCGTTCGGCGCTTTCATAAACGTGCCGTCTTTCAACGCCTGCGCTTTGATAGCCTGCTCCTCCGGACCTAAATACCGACCTTCCTCATCCGCCATGAATTCGGTATGACCAACGATTTTCATATCGTTCTGGTCGAAAATAACGTAGTTGAACTTGCCTTTACTGTTCCCACCATGTGCATATGCTACAGGAACACGATTGCCATCATATCCGATTGACTTTAAGAATTGCGATGCAAGTTTATCGCCGCGCTCTACGCTCTCCCCAAGATAAAAATCATCTCTATGCTTATCCATCCATCCTGCAAGAACCCATGACCCATCTGCTATATCAATTCTATCTTTACTTCTAATACTTTGAACATCCTTGATTGCTTCAATAAATGCATCTTTTGGATTACTATCCTCGTCTGTAGCAAAGCCATGAATCAGTTCATCGCGTAGATTGACAAACATCGCATTAACAAGCGACACGGCATCTTTGTGGGAGAGGTATTCGTCAAACCCAATTTGCGGGATTAACTCTTCTACAAACTCTTTATATTCTGGATTTGACATCCAGTCTCTCCCATTATGATAAATCTTTCGACCAAACAGGGTTGTTTTCTCTGCCTCTATTGCGCGCAAATGCTCACAGATATTTTTTGCTAACTGTGTATACATTTCGCCTCCACCATCTTTCCCTAATGTTCCGCCAAATATAACATCTCTATCTATCAGCCCTCTTTGCCCGGCTATAATAGCAATTCTATCCCTCTCTGCGGTCGAAAAGCCTTCGTCCCAGTATAGATAGTTCGAACCATTATCATCCGGGATGTCAAGTTCATATAAATGTTTGTGCTCCGGAATATATTCAAAGTCATCCTCAAAGAAGTCGTTAAAGTTCTCCACCATTTCTGCAATAGCATCTCTTGCTTCTTCGAAATACTTAATTTCATTTTCAATCTCTTCAAGATTTCCATACGGCAGTGTTGCCCAAGTCGGCACATAGCGACTAATATCGTTCCCCTCAAGCACCCTATTCATTATGCCTTTGGCTTCTTCGATTTGGAAATTTAGCTTTCTCAGCCCCAAACCAAGGTGTGTTTCGAAAACACTCATAAACGGTCTGGTGTCTCTGTTTGCATCCACATCCGCTTTCGCGTCTTCGACTGCACGTTCTATTGTATTTACAAAATCGGAATTGTCAAAAATGGGATTGATGTGTGTACCGGAGTAACTGGAGAAAAATCCGAGGCTTTCCCATATACGTGTTTTAAGTTCGTAGAATCCGCCTCCTAGCCTCTCTCGGGCAATCTTCGCATATCCAATGCTCACATTCTTCGACTGGCTCACATATCCGCCCCAGCCGAATGCATGATTGCCCTCACCGCTACCGATGAACCGGAAATCAAAGTGGTCGAAATACGCAGCACCGCCGTGCCATGCACTCATCAGGTCGAAATCAACCTTGAAATCGCCGTTAATGGACTCCTCCACCACCTCACGCATACGCATCAGGTCTTCAATTGGACGCGTCATTGCAGCACGCATGTAGTCATTGTACTGACGGCCACGGAAATTGAACGCATCTCTGTACTGCTTCGCCTGCTCTTTCGTCCACTTACCAATCTTTGTGGTCGGGTTGGTTAATGTCTTCACAATCCAGTCAGCGAACTTACGCAACGCGGTCTGCACACGGGCCTTCACACTCTTCTCATCGAAGGTCTCGTCCAGACGGGTCTGGCCTTTGCTATTGCTCTGACTCCAGTAGTCGCCCATCAGTCGTGCCAGCACCTCTCCTGCCACGCGGTCCTCGTCATCGCGTATATTCGCATACGCCTCACTGCCGATAACCTGCTGCCAAACGGGGTCTTGTTTCAGCACAGCCTTCAACTCGGCCCACTCCTTCGGTTTTTCCTGCATATAATTAGCCACCCACATATGGGTGTACTCATGCACGGGCACGTTCGGGTTGATACGCTCCTTCACGATATAGATAGTACCGTTGGTATGATTGGCAAAGCCGTATACTACACCGCCACGAGTCTTCAACTCGTAGTAGTTCTTGCGGTTTTTCTCATCCATATAGTTCGGGATGTCAGCCTCGTTTATCTCCTCTATCGGCAGACCGGCAGACTTCAAGTAGCCAACCGTTCTCCGTCCGGCTTCCATCGTTCCGTATCTGCCATCATATGCTTGTGCCCCTTCTTCGGCGTCGGCTTCTATGTCGCTTATGTCCTCCGCAGGAGCAACGCCAGCCTCTTCCAGCAGCGCCGCAGTAACGGTCCTGCGGCCCAACATGTTGGCAATCACAGCGCCCTGCTCGGCGTCGAGGTCACGCGCCTTCAGCGCCTCGGCCAGTTCGCCGATGGTAAAACCCTCTTTCTTCGAGGCCATCTCCATCCACACATCTGCACCATCCTCGCCTAACTGCTCCACCAGCGCTGCATACTGCTGCTCCGGCGTCATCTGCTCTTCTGCAGGCTGCTCGTTCCGGTTTTGGTTAACGTTATCGTTATCGTTATCGTTAGCGTTATCGTTAGCGTTTTCGCTCTTCACCTCCTCTGCGCGCGGTTTCTTCTTCGAACTGTCGAAATACTGCCCGTCGCCGTTCTCCTGCTTCGCGTCCAACACCTTCACGAGGTCCTTCACGTGCTTGATAAGACTCTTCGTCTTGTCAACTTGGCCGTTCTCACTGGTCACATCGGCATCCACGATACGCTCATCTTTCTCCGCCAGCCTGTTCCACACGCGGATAGCGTCCTTCACATGCAGGTTGATGTCATTGGTCACGAGATAAGCACTCTCGCTATTGTCAGCCATCATGTCGTAGATATTGTTGGCGAGGAAATTCGTGATACGCGTCCCGCTCGGCACGATATAATGGTTGTTCGTGTCCGTCGAGAACACGGACGAAATCAGATTACGCAACGTCACGTGGACCGTCTTGCCGTTCTTGTCCTTGAAGCGGTATATCTCGTAGTCCAGTACATCGTCCATCGTCTTCGCGCTTTCCTTCAGCGCCTTGTATTCTGGGCTGTAGTAGTTGCTCCTGCGAACAAGGTCTCCGCCTTCTGCCCAGTGCAGCAGACGCACGTCCACTTTGCGCATCTCTCCGGTCCGGGCATTGGCGATGGATATCATGCCTTTCTCGCGGCGATAGTTCTTCAAGGCTTTCTCCGTTTCATCCGACAGGATATAGAACACCTCATCCGGATTGCCTTCCAAATAAACGGGACGCTTCTTTATTTCGCGCCACGATGTATCACTCTTACCCTTTGTGAGCATTATCGTCTTTGGGGTACGTTTTGTCCCTTTTATCGGAACGAGATTGCCGTCAGCATCTTTCCGGCAGAACAGGTAGTTATTACCTTTTGGAGTATACATCAGCACCACGTCCTCCGGAGACAAATCTACGACGTTTTCATTCCGCGAATTGTCAACTATTTCCTCATTTTCGGCGGAAATTTCGTTGTTTTCTGCATTTTCTTCGCCAGAAATTTGGTCATTTGAATTATTTTCCGTACCTTTGCGGTCAGATACAGGAAGTGTAGAGGCGTTCATGCTGGAAGAGCCATCTGTGCCGCTTTGCGTTGGCTCTTGCGATGCCTCAACAGTCTCGGCAGATTGTTTCTCCGTAGCATGGCGGCGATACACTTCTTTTCTGTTTTTGCCGTAGGAGGTTCTGAATACTCCTGCGGTATTTATGTTCCAGTACGTACCGTCTCCGGACAATTCCACCATCAGTGTATTGTTGTTCTTATCCGTCAGTTGGAGTATATAGGTCTGGTTTCCATCCCTATCGCGGCCCTCACGGATAACTTGGTAGTTCTTCGCCACCTCCTCGATAAAGTCCAGCACAGACGCATATCCGGCCTTGCGGATGTCATCCCCATGCCTTGCTTCTATGTGCACCAGCCCGTATCCGTCATTCGTTTTCGGGTTGGTAATCATACCTTCGCTCAACAGGATGGGCGCAGGCGTCAGACCGCTTTCCGCATCTATCATACCGAAAGCCAACTCGCCGTTTGAGTTGAGAACGAACTGCTTGCCGTTCTCGTCTATCTCTTCTGACAGGCCATAGGTCTTGGTGCTCTGCTCCATGCCGTCCTTAATCTGCTGCCACTGGTTCAACAGACTCGACAATTCCTGCTTGGCTTTCCCGCCCTGCAGGAACGTCATCTTACCCTTCTTCACGTCTCCGTCGATAGCTTTCATCTGGTCCTGTATCGTGCTGATGGCATTGTCAACGATGCCGCCCACGTCCAGACCTTCGTCCGCTGCGGCTGCAACCGTCATGGCAGGGTCGTTGCCGATGGCCTCATAATCCGGCGTACCATCTTCCAACGTCGGATACGGCTTCTGCACGGGCTGCACGGGCTGCACAGGCTGCACGTTTTCGTTTTGGTTTTCGTTTTCGTTGGTAACAGGAGTCTCACTCTCAACAGCAGGCTGCTCCGGTATTACCTCTTCCTGCTGCCCTTGGTTATCGTTAGCGTTAGCGTTAACGTTAGCGTTCTTCTCCGCTTCCAATTGAGCGCGGCGTTCTGCCTGCTGGGCCATAAGTACCTCATTGACTTTCGCCAGCACCTCGGTTTCCTTCTCGCTACCGAAACTGCTATGGTCATCTTTCTGCAGGAACACCTTCTTGGCTTCGAAACTGCCGTCCTCATTCCACTTGATATTACGGGCCGTCACATGCACATTGACCGCCTGCCCGTCCATCTCGACAGGCACAACGTAGTCTCGCAGGTTGGTCGGATTGAAGCGAGTAGCCTCGTCCTCTGCAGCCTGCTGCTTTACTTCTGCTTCTACAGCCTTCTCGGCGTCTTTTGCCGCCTTGTCGGCCACAGCCTTGATGTTCTCGTTAACCAGACTCTCAACGGTAGCCTTGCCGTCTGCCAGTTCACTCTGTACCTCCGCCATGGTTTTCACGATGTCGGCCACGGTCTTGGCATCGTTTTCATCACGGCCAATCGACCAGTCATATCCACCATCTTTGTTGGCTTTCACGTCGTACTGGTTCTGCATCATCTCGTCCACCGCTTTCGGGTCGAGGCCCAACCGGGCAATGGCAGTCGAATAGATGAGCGAGCCGTTCTCGAACGAGCCTCCAACAACAGGAATACCTGCCTCTTCGCAGAGTTTGTTCTGGTTGTACAGGCTGTTATATTGCTGCTTCAGCGCATCCGCGTAGTCGTTGAACAGGTCGAACTCCGTCTCAGACACCTCTTCGCCGCTGTTTACACGGGCAAGCAGGTCTGCCATCTTCTCCGGAGTAGAGCCGAACTTCGTTACCAGCGAACTGGCAATCTTGTCGTTCTGAATGTCCTCTTCAATCTTCGCCCTGTTGCTCTTCTGCACGTGACGACCGATGATAGCAATAGGCTTGTCACTGATACTTCCAATCAGCGCTGCATCGCCCACTTGCTTCCAGTTGATGCTCTTTGGTCCTTCCGGGTCATCGCGATGGGTGTAGATGTCTACAATCTGCTCGGCAAGTTCGGTCATACCTTCCGTGATACCCTCGCCTTCTTTAGCCATGGCCTTGTTCCAGCCGCGGCCAAGCATATCCTTGAACTTACCCCATGCGGTAGCAGCCTCTTTCTTGAGGATGGCATTGGCCTCCTTCGCGCCGCCTTTGGCCAGCATCTTCTGATAACGGATGTCGCCCAAACGTTCGAACACATATTCCGCAAGGAACGTGCCCGTCACGGTAATCATCTTGTCAGCCTCACTCATCGTGTTGTCATCACGAATCTCGTCCCACGCCTGCGAAGCAGCGCCCATGGCCATCGTTCCGGCAGTCAGTTGCGGTGCGCCGGTCATTGCTCCGGCTACACTTGCCAGCAGGTTCGGGGCAGTCTGTGCAAAGCCCAACCCGAGTTTGCCTACGGCCTTTCCGTATTCGCCCTCGCTGGCCGACTCCAGTATGCCCTTGTCATCTTGGTAGCGGTCTGCTTTCTTCGCCCAATGTTTGGCACGTTCGTCAATCCACTCGCCGCCTATCTTCTTCATCAGATTACGCGCACCGCCGTTGCCGTTCGTCTCGGGAATCAACCCGAACGTCACGTTGTTGAAGAACTTACTGCCCAAATCCTCTACGAGGCCCGGGATGCCGTACAACATCTGCGCCAACTGGTATGTGCCTGCACCCAGCGATTCGGCAAAATCCTTCTGGTACGAATCGTCTTGATTCTTGTACTGCGACTCCACCTCTTTCTCCCAGCGTTCGCGGTCGCGCTGCATTGCCTCTTTGTAGGCTTGGTATCGGATGTTCGAAAGTGTCTCCGGCGTCACTTCCGGAGTAGGCTGGCCTTCTACAGGCGTGGCAAGGCGTTTCATCGCCTCCATGCCGTCGTTGTCTTTCCCTGTCAGAATGTCAGCACGGGCATCATGTGGTTTTTCTTTGTTCTCAAAACCGAACACGCCATTCTCCTGCCAACGTTCCTTGTCGGCAGTCTCACGCTTCTCCTTTGCATTGCGGGCTTGCGCACGGGCATTACGGGCATACTGGTCGGCACGGGTCTCTTCGTTCTCGAAACCGATGTCGTTCAGAAACTCGTCGTATGTACGGGTAAAACCTTTATCCAGTTTGCCAAGGCTCTCCCACAACTGGTGACGGACCTCTTCGTCCTGCATATCTTCCATAAACTGCGGAAGCGTGCGGGTAAAGCCCTTATCCATTTTGCCCAAACTGCCGTGCAGTTGACGCATCACATCTTCGTTCATCCTATATATGTTTTGCGGGTGTTACTTCTTAATCGAATACAGACTTCCGGCACTTGTGGTATCCGTTGCCTGTGCTTGCTGGGCCGCACGATGCTCGTCCAGCCATTCCTGTGCGCCGAAATCCTTGTCTTGACCTGTAACCATCTTGTAGACCTCCTGCTTGATTTCGGACGGAGCAGTCATCATATATTTGTCCACCGTAGTCTTGATGTCCTTTGGAGGGGGCGTTTTCAGATTACCCCAGTTGTCTCTCGGCTGTTCCTCGTCGGGGATGATGTTGTTGTCGGCCAGTATCTTGTAGATGGCAGGGTAGTACGACGCGCCGTCTATGCTGTTCAGCGGCACGGTCACGTTACCGCCGAAGTTCAGCAGGAAACCGCCTTTGTTCTCTTGCGCATACTCCCTCCATTCATACGTCTTGTCAGTCCAGTATCGGTCAGCCGCAGCATTTATTCCGGCCACACGAACGCGGATGGCGTTGTCCGCATCGTTCATCTCCTTCTTTGCTTCGAGCGCCTTCTTGTTCTGCTCTGCCTCAAAGGCCTGTTTCTTCTCCTGCATCTGCTCGTTCCAAGCCCTGTCTGCGGCTTTGTCCGCCAACGCCTGCTGCCTTGCTCTCTCGGCTGCGGCCTTATCCAACTGATATTTCCGGAGCAGGTCCATACGGGCACGATAGGTGTCGTAAATTTTCTGACTCTGCGCATCCATCTGCTGGTAACGGGCCGATACGTCACGAGGAGTAACCAACGCACCACCGCTCATCTTGATAGTGTCGATGAGCACGTTCCCGAGGTCGCCCATGCTCTGTGCGAACTGCTGACGGCGAAGTCTGCGCTCCTGCTCTGCACGGTCACGCTCGGCATCACGCTCCATCATCTGCATAAAACGCGCGTCTATGTCCGCAGCGCTGTTGAACTGCGGATAGGTGGGCTGCTTCTGCTCTGCGGCAGGCGGCACCACTTGCTGATTCTTTTCTTCCTGTGTCATGGCAGTTTCCTCCTGTTACCAGTTATATCCGTACACCTGTCCGCGTCTCGGAGTCCAAGGCCGTTTCAGTTTGTCCTCGCCTACATAGTCAAGCAGTTTTTGCTCGAAACCGTTCTTGTTGACGATTGTGCCGTCCGGATTCATCTGCAAGCCATTGTTGCCTACCGGAGTAGTTACCTGTAGATTCGGATTCTGAACACCCATTGTGCCGCCTTGCGGTGCTGTCGGCGCTTTCTTCACGCCTCCGTTATCCATTGCTCCCGCTGCGGCTACGCCCATATTCGCTGCGGCATTCATCGCATTGCTCGCTGCCACTGCTGCCATGTTCGACGACTGCTGCTGCATCTGCGCCGAGCGTGTGTTAGCCTCTCTACGCTGTCTGTAGTAGTCGGCCAGACTACCCTCATAACGGTCCAGATAGCCATCTTTCAACGTGCTGGCATTACGCGTCATTCCGGCCACGCCCTCGGCAAACGACTTGTTCAGCGAGTTCTGCTCTGCCAACTGCTGCGCTTTGGTAGCACCGAGCGTAGCGTCCTGCGCCTCATTCAGCCCACGCTGGGCATCCTGCTGCTCGCGCAACTCACGAAGCATACCCTGTACCTCCGTCCGGTCCGTCATGTCCTGATGGTAGCGGCGGTTGAACAGGTTCTCACGCCTGCGCTGCTCGGCCTCGATTTCTGCACGGTTCTTTTCCTCTGTACGACGGGCATCATTGGCACGCTTGGCAGCAATACCGCCTTCCGTGGCTGATGCAACAGCAGCAACAGCAGCACCAATAATACCTGCAATCTCAAAGCCCGTAAGTGCCATCAGCACGTCATTGCCGATTGCGATGGTTTCGTACATCACTCGAATAAATTCTACGAGTCCCATGATTGTATCTCCTTACTTAAGTTTGTTATTATATCTCACTTCATTCGTTATCTCCAGTCCGTCAATATGGCTGTCCTTGCCCAACGTGCCGACAAACAGCACGCGCAAGAATCGCGCACTGGTCCTGTGCGTCTCTACGCCGAGGTCGTGGAAGCGGTTCAACTTCTTCTCATGGCCTCCGAGTATGAACCAGTTGTCGCCTCCGTAACTACCAAACACGTACAATCCTGCATGGTAGTTCATCGGGTCTTCGTCTTGGTAGGTAGTTGGATTGTTAAACACACCGCGCAGAATAACTCGGTAGGCAGCCTTCTCTTGCGTAGTGTCCAACTTTATCGGCCTCGTCAGCATCATACACTGGACGCCGTCCGGGTTGGTTATTTCTCCGGTGGCAGGCTCAAAGTTGAACACGTACTTAAACTCATTGGCGTGCGATGGATTCTTCTTCACGTAGAACGACGCCTTCGGATAATCCATGTCATCCATCAGAATCTTCACATTCAATTTCCATGCGCTCCAATCGCCTACCGAGATGATGTACGTGTACGCCTTGTCGCTTCGGTAGCAGACAATCATGCTCAACTGCGATACGTAGCGGATGTGACACTTGCTGTCATTGATGTACTTCAAGAAGTCCTCTGCCGAGAAAGCAGCGCTCAACTCAACCAAGTCGCCATTATCTGTAGCACCACGGAAAGCCGTTGTGGCTGCATTCGTTGCGTCCGCTTCCGGATAGCCCTTCGCTGCACCGCGTACACTCAACGCTACAGGCTTTACGCCCTCCTGCGTCACGACAAACAATCCCTGTTCCGTCGGGAATACGACCGCCCCATCTATCTCGCAGATTCCGTTCACATTGGAGCAAATCTCGCGGCTCAACGGGCTTTGTATCTTGTAGGCCGTTTGCCCGCTCGTGTCTACATCCATTGTGTAGATGCCGTCCGTACAGAAGATGACCAGCGGATACTTGCCGTAGTTGTCTTGGCTCAACGACATCGCCAGCCGCGCCATGCCGAGTATCTTCCCATGGCCAACCTTGTAGTTCTCCGACGCCTCAAACAGCGTTGTCCCTACATTGCTGACCTGTATCTCATTCTTCCCGTAGGACATTCCGTCTACAGAGACGTGCTCCTCCGGAAGCAGGGCTGCGTACTTCTCGTCCGCCCGTCCTTCTTGGTCATCCATCAACTGCTCGCAACGGATATTTAGTGGCACGAGATATGCGGTTGTGTACCCCCCAACAAGTCCGGCTATTTCCACAACCGGACATTCAACCGTTCCGGCATAATACTCTGGGTCGACACCCGGCGTTTCAGAGGTCACAACATATCGTTTCGTTACGATAATACGCTGTACTTCCACATCTCCATGCACAACCATCGGATTAAGAGACGGATTCTTGTCTTTGAACGTGTATACGATAGTGCTGTCGTTTTTGTCAACTATCGTAATTATATACTGGTAGAACTGCAGGGTCAGTCTGGCAGGGATAATCTTCTCTCCATGGGTGTACCAGTTGTCTTGGGCGTCCCCTGCCTCATCTGAATATTGGCCTCCGTCCTTATAGTACTTCATGCTGCTATACGGCAAACGATACACCTCGCTCTTCTGGAAACCGAAGATATGCAAACGCTCATTGTAGCCAAAGATGTCTCCGTCCACGATATTTACAGGTTGCATGTCCGTAACCTTCAGCATAGTGTCGGTTTTCTGCACCATTTTCTCACTTTCCAGTTTGCCATTCAAAGGCACATCTACCCAGCCGCTCATTCCTTCTACCTCCGACAACTGATACTCTTTTATCTTATACATACCGGAAAGGTCCTGTATAGCCTTGCGTATCTCATCCGGACTTTTCATGTCCGGCAGGAAACTGCCTGCTACGCATGCCTTATGCATCTTATAGCCGGTAGATGTAACCCTGTTGAATACATGGAAAGCCGTATACTTCTCCGGCTGTCCGCTATACGTGCTGTTCATCGAAATAGAGGCGTCGCCCGTGCCTTTGTATGGGTTAATGATAGGCGACACAAATACGCAAAGCCTGTCAATTTCGTCCTTGTACTTCTCCTCTATCTCTCCGCTAATACGGATACTCAAGATATTTCCAGAAGCATGAGTAATCGTCACGCAGCGATGTTTGGCATTATTATCGTCCGTTCCGTTGGCATTGCCATGGTTGTACATGGCATACTTCTCTTGGTAAAGTGCTGGGTTCTTAATGGCGTACTTATTTGTCCTCAAGATAACCTGCTTATCTCCATGAGCCTCCGAACCAGATGTAGTATAATCAGTTTTGTAAGAGTGGTTATTATCCGGATGAGTTGGGTCATCGTCACCCCACTCCAAATTCATCGTTCGGATAACACACGGGTCGTTGGTCTCCAGTTTCTCAACCTCTACACATTCGCCGTCCGCCAAATCCTCTGCATCACGCTCGTCCGTTTCCGGCATCTCCCAGAGTTTATCAAACATCTTCTCTTGGTCTGTCTCTGTGGAGAGTTCACCATTCTTCATGTACGCATAAAACGATTGGCCTCCGGCTATTCTCCAGTCTACCTCTTCGTTTCCATAGTCGAACATGTCGATGAGATACGATTCGGCAGGCGGATTCTCGTAGGTCGAGTCATCTCTCGTGAACTTCCCATCCTTCATGTATATCTCCGGAGCGCCCATCAACATCACGGGACTGGCCATGATATATTGCGGATTGCTCGGGGTGCTACCCTTGCGTCTCCACGCCGCGGCTACCAGTATATATCCGGTAATACCACCAAGTGCCCGCACGCTGTCCTCTACGGCCATTGCATCGCCTGTCAGATATTTCGAACTGTAGGCCTCTTTGATAGCCTCGGATTTATCCTCCTGCTTAGTATCAGCATCCGTATAGTCGTCAATCACACGCACAAAACGTACGCCTTCGTAGATTCGGCTGCCATCGAAGATTCCTCTGCGCACCTTAAACTCGGCTCTCGGTAGGGCGAACACGGTCGCTCCGGTCTGCTCATTGCGGGTGTACAGGTTCTTTTCAAGGTCCCCCACATTCTTATACTCCCCGTTCTTCCAGAGCCAGTGCTCTATTCCGGTAGACGTATGTACGTCCATTCGGTTGCCAACAAAGACTATCTCCTTCACATCGGCAACCTCAAACGGCTTTACATCGGTGTTGTAGGTATCGTTCTTCCGAACCACATAGCCATCTTCGTACACATATACGGTATGGTCCTCGTTCTGTGTGTGATGCACACGTGCCCAAAGCAGTTGCTTCGCCGCCTGCTGGGTGTCGGCAGGATAACGCGGAGACGCGCCGTTTTCCGTAGGCATATACGGAATCAGACTGCCGTCACGTGGAATCAGACCAACAGCCTCTTCCAGACCGCCGTCCTTCACAACCAAGTCCGCAGCGTTTCTCTCTATGCCGCGTATGCCGATAACGTTATGTGTACCTTCGAACTCCATCGCTAATTTTAAATTTTCAATTTTCAATTTTCAATTAGTGCAACCAGCCCGTGCTGCGTTGCAAGACGTGATTCTCTGTGTTCAGTGCCAGTTGTGCTTGGTGGCCTTTCTCCTCAAACTTCTCTTCATACACCTCGGCCTCCTTCGGATAGACGTACTCCAGCCATTTCCATATCACGTAGTTAACCAGCGCCTCTTTCAGATGACGCTCCGCAGACGGAATCATGTTCTGGTCTACCCAATTCGGCAACTCCACCTCGAACACAATCGAGTTGTTGAAGTCCTTCAAATAGCACTCTTCCCACACGATAGGCAGGCCGCTCTTTGCTATAATGCCGTAATAAAAATAACCGTCAGCGCTCTCATACTCCACGTAATCACCCTTATCGAGAGTCACAGGCGTCTGCGGTGCTATGCTATATACACGCAGTTCAACGGAATCAACGCTGTCAATGGTCACCGCTCCGAAGTCGGAATCCTCCGCAGGAAGTTCCACCTCAAATTCAAAGTTATTAATCCGCTTGTCTCCGGAGTCTCTCCATACGACAATGTTCGTCTGCTGTTTCTTGAACGGAGCGCGTTCTACACCTGTAGTCCAGAAAACTTTCATCTCTATGGTATAACCAGATGACTTACCTCTCTCTATCAAGACTTCGTCAAAAGCACCGCTGATGGAATATGTCTTCTTCCCGCCAACCGGCTCATACGACAAATAAACAGAGCCTACTTCCTGTGGGTTTTCAGAGTTCAAGTACAGTGGAGTTCCTTCTACTACCGGATATATAGTCGAATACACAACCATCGTCCCTGCCTTCCAGCCCCACTTTGTGCCTTCCTCATCTATGTCTGGGTAACGTTCCAAATCGAAATAACTTCCTGCATCATCAGAGTACATCTGATACACAGGATTCTGCTCTGCATGGTAACTCGTAACTGGAAAGAGAACAGCAAGGTTATTTACTCGCTCCCCTTCAACCGTCATCTTCACGCCCCAGTTCTCCACTACCTCCTTCATCTCCATCTTCGGGACATAACGGTACGCATTTTTCACTCTACGCCCGAACGCTTTTATCCAGTCGTAGGTCTCCGCCGCTGCATCTTGCAGGAACTCATCGGCCATAAACGACTCTCCGTCTGTCAAAGACAGTCTCTCCAGCAGGTGCGGCTGGTCATCCGTGCCACGCATCTGGCCCAACTTACTCGTACGTTTCTCAACCTCTTTCTTGAGGTTGTCTATGGGGAATATGAACCTGTGTCTCAACATACTCTTAAAAATTTTGCGGGTAAAGGTACTGCTTTTTTTATAAAAAAGTAGCAGTAAATGTAAAAAAACTCACTTACTGCCACCAAAAAACACAGTTTTCTGTCAAAACGCGATTATTTCCGTCCGAAAATCAGCACGTTTTGCAACCTCCTCCGAACCGGGGAAGAGGGTTATATTTTGCCAAAATGACCTTCTTGCTGGCGTCAGCAACATGGTCCTTTACTTTACTTTTTCCCATAGTCTCTCATAGATTTTGTTCAACCATACCAACACCACCGAGAACCAGTGGCTCATATACGCCATCAGTAAGGATAGCAGTGCTGCATGTAGCAGAGGACAACCCACAGCAACGAGCGCTCCCAGCGTCAGCCAAAACGTCAGACACTTGTGACACCTGCACACCTTCGCCACAACGCCTGCTATAGCCTGCGGCAGCCCGAGGTGCACGCCTGTAGTCGCCGTCACCATCACTAACACCGCTATCCCGATGCACTTCATCACGCCACGGTCAATGTCAGAGGAGTAGCACTAACGAAAGTCCGACTGCACGACTGGCAAGGCGTAACGGCCAGAGCATTGCTGCTCGCGCCTGCTGCCAGCGTAATCGTAGGAGCAGCCTCCGAGGACACATACACCTCGAAGTCCTGCGACAACGGCTGTTGTTTGCAGTTGCAGCATCCGCCACCACACGGCACGTACGAGATAATCCCCTCTACGTGGATAATGACAGCATACAGGTTAGTTCCTACTTGCGCTACGCTCTTGACAGAGTAACGCGGGTCAAACACAGGCGTCGTTCCGGCACACGACTGGAAACACAGACGCTGTGTGATGTTCACGAGGCCTGCATACGGACTGGCCGTGCTTCCAAGGGCAGGCGTGAACGTGATGAGTGCTGGTTGAATCTTGTTCATAACACACAGTTTTTATTGCCCACTATTTACCACTACGCTTCCCTCCTCGCCGTGGACGTTAGGCTCTTCGGGAGCATTAAAGATGGACCTCAACGCTGCAACTTCCGTCTTCAGCGCATCCATCTCTCTCATCATTGTGTGAATGTCCTCACTGACAGTCACCACATTCTTGTTAATCAGTTCAAAGATGTTCATATTATTCTCCTTTCAATTTTCAATTCCTCAAGAAAGCATTTACCAATGCGCTGCCGCCGTACTGCTTCAACAGTCTCGACAACGCACGCGCACGCGGGTATATACCTTGTTTATACTTGCTCATTACGAACGTATTCAGTTCTTCCTGCAACGCAGCCGTCTCCTCATCGGAATCGGCATAGACACATATGTTTACCTGATACGGTTTCATAACCATTAACCATTAACCATTAACCATTAACCATTAACCATTACACAATCGGTGCTGGCGGAACTTCCACAGGAGCAGTCCCAACGGGGTTCTTGCCAAGCATACTCAACACCATGTTAATCGCGCCGATTATCTTGTCTTGGTTTTGCTCGCCCCATTGGAACACGCTCACTGCTGTGTCTTTAATCTGGTCGAACGTATTGGGCAGTACAGGGTCTGTGTCCGGCAGGTTAGGCATATCCTTCACGAAGAACTCATACAACTCCGCGGCCTTCCGGATGTCATTCCCACACACCATCAGAGCTGAGCGCTTCAGCGCCTCCTTGCTCGATGTCCGAATCAATGAATAATCATACTCTCGTCCAAACATAAGACACTCCTCCTTTCTTACTGGCCGCAACTGTCGCAACCGCAGGGCTGCGGAGCGGAGTAACGCTGTACGCGCAGGAAATGCTCACTGCCCACCGCTTGGTTAAGCGGAGAGTTGTTGTTCGCGGTGGCGGTGGCAGTAGCCATAGCCGTCACATAGTCCTGCAACTGCGCATTAAGATTGGGGTTAGTTTGCACATCCACGTACTGGCCGATGGTCGGCTGCTGTGCGGACTGCCAAGCCTCGCGAGATGAACGCTCGGTGGCTACCAGATTGAACAGGTCGTTGGTGCGCAGGGCATTCGATGCAACCAACTGCTCGGCAGCGCGACTGCGGGCTTTCGAAGCGGAGTTAACACCCCAGCCTACAGTGATAACGCCCATCAGAGCGGCAGCGCCCAGACCGATGCCAAGACCGAGAGCGGTGTTGGCTACGCCTCTGTTACGATTACCGACCTTCTCCAATGCAAGAAAGTCATTCATTGTCATTCCTTCCATATCGAAAAGCAATTTACCTCCTCTTATCCCTTCAGAGATTGGTACAATCCAGTTCTTCCGAATTGCGCTGCAAAGGTACTGCTTTTTCTTCACTCACAGAAGAACATGCCGTTACGCTTCCGGCACGATACCTGCCAACTTCTTGCCCACTTCCGCGCTCAAATACCGAAACGCTGCTGACTGATGACTGAAATACTTGTGATTAGATAGAAGGTCTCTCACGGAACATATCCTCTTCCGACCTATAAACTCGGCGATGTCCGCCGACGGAAATCCATACTTCGAACAGTAGTAAACGAAGATACATCTTGCATCTA
>Ga0310786_10006224_pt1 | contig 15965 bp, 6 predicted proteins | sample AusTroGonzalo_MG_FD_203881 | JGI IMG/M metagenome (GOLD analysis project Ga0310786, IMG submission 203881) | Bovine rumen microbial communities from tropical cattle in Woodstock, Queensland, Australia - Gonzalo_03 (v2) (version 2) | ecosystem: Host-associated > Mammals > Digestive system >... | reverse complement strand
TGTGGAATTACAGAGGATGGCGTCTATTAGAATACCCAAAAGTTGAAAAAGAATAATCGCATCCGTCGCATAGGAGGCGACAAGGGCGGCTATTGGGAAGTGTTAGAGAATGGTACTGAACAATAGCAACATGCCGAAATTGGCGTAAAAATTGGCGTAAAAGGTGGCGTAAAAGAACTATCTGATATTCAGGAGATTATTGTAAAAGAGATGCTATTCGACCCATCTATTACGACCAGTGAAATGGCGCAAAAGACTGGCATAAAGTTCAGAACTCTCCAGCGACATATCTCCCAGCTTCAGGCGATGGGTGTTGTTGTCCGCAAAAATGGTCGAAAAGATGGTTATTGGGAGGTCGTAAAAAACAAATAGTCTTCTGATACTATGCCAGCAATCATTAGGTAAAGGGGTGAGCGCAGCTGGCGCATGATGTCAAGCAACCGCTCTGCACTGCCGCTACGAACCTTTAAGGGGAGAGTTTGAAGCAGTTCTTCGGTGATGAAGAATGAGAAACCTTGAAGTCTGGTGTAGAGTTGTTCATAGCTGGTTTTCATCTGTTCTTCCATCATCTTGTATAATTCATAGTTCTCCCCTATCAGATGCATATCCTCGCATCGGGCTGTGCGGTGCAAAAGCAGTTCCCTTGGGAAGCATGTATTTGTCGCCACCTGTAAATGGGGCTGCAAAATGCACAAGGTATTCCAACTCGGCATCCTCTGCCAGTTCAAAGACGTTTTCGTCAATCTTCAATGCTTCAATCTGTTCACGTGTTGCCATAATCTTTCTTTTTGATTGCAAAATAGTGCAATTTTCATGGATAATGCAAGCAAAAATGCGTCCGCAAGGCTTGTGGAAGTGAGATTTATATTTTTTTATGCTTTATATTCCATAATATTTTGTATCTTTGTTGCCAAAATCTGGCAATTCAAAAAAAGGATATTATTATGTACCTAGAATTTATAAAAGATATATTTCAACCTAATGACTATATTTGTGTTGAATGTGGAAATGACAAGACAGAAGGTCATATTGTCAAAATAAGCAGTGATCTTATTGCTATTAAAACATCTGCAGGTGTTGTGATTAAAAAAGATGCGGATATCACAAATGTATATTCTATTGACAGAACAGAAGAAGAACCACACTCTTCTGTCTCTGAAAAAGAGATGTCGGTTGATGCCAATGCCATTTCCCAAGAATTTCCCACAGAAGATATGCTGGACCTGCCTTCGCCCGAACAAGACGATTCTCTCGATACTGTGGAAGAACAGACCATACCAGTATCTCATCCTGTATCCACATCTTTTCAAACCACAGAAAAAGCCGAGGGCAAAGACACAATATATGAAACTCCTAAACCACAAGTAAAAGTTGTCGGTTACATAGATTTGTCAAAAATAAAAGACCCAAGAAAGAAGAAAAACACTAATACTGCAAATAACACCGTTTCAGATTCATCCAAATCTGAAACTATTGCACCATCCCCACAAACAGCCTCTCAAGAAAAGAAAATAATCGAAAGCAGAACTGCTTCTTTGAACACTGCTCAAATTGAAAACAAAATAAACGGACTTTTGCAATCCGGAAAAGCCATTGAAGCGCTCGCATTGATAAATGATTATCTAAAACAAGACAACTGTGTGGGAAAATTCAAAAGTAGTCTTTTGTTGAAGAGAGCACAGACATATTCTGCTCTTTCAGATTATGAAGCTGCAAAAGTTGCATATACGGAATTAATAGATTATAACGAGACAATAAAAAGTCCTACAAACAATCTAAGTCATCTATATACAGAGTTGGCAAGATTACAGAATCTTACAGAAGAATCCAAGGATGTAATTTTGTCGACATTGACAAAAGCTTTAAAATACAATCCGAGCAATAGTTATGCTTCTACTCTTTTTGAACAAATTAATTCCGGAAATTACCAAATTAAAACTAATAACACAGAAGACAATCAGCTCCTTCTTGATTCAGAAGAATTATCTACAACGATAAGTAAAATGATAGATATTGATATTAAGGAGCATTTGTTTAGCCATGAAAAAATCATAAAAAATGGTGGCACATCTACTCCGAGTATTGCGAAATCTATTTACGAAGAAGCGAAAAGGACTAAAGATGTTGACATGTCAGAAAGATATCCAGTATATTTGGAGGCGGCAAAAGCATATAGTATTTTGCCTGTTGGTAGTTATGACATCCAAGAATATCTGGAGTCTGTTGCATATTATGCTATTCTAAAAGGTAATTCATTATTTATTAGGTTTAAGAAGATTCTTGCGGAGGACACCCCCAATATTGTAATGTTGACCCATATAAAAGATAGCGCATGTAGTTATTATATTGAGTCCCTTAATCTGCTATCGAATATTGAAGGAGAACACCTTCTCACAATTTTGGCCAATTATTTGAAAATGAATATTGCATTAGTTAATGTTCAAAAAGGGGAACAGCCAAATATCTCAGGGCAATTCGACAAAGTATTCTTCAACTGTGTCAGTAGTTCTGACAACAACATTAATTTGATAGCATGGGCAACAATCGTTGCTATAGGGACAGCAAGTCCCAAAGCTTGGAATAAATTAACGGGTATAAAAGGGGGAACTAGAGGACTCTATCGTGTCATGACGTCACCAGAAAAACGCCAAAGTATTTATTCTATATTAAACAGAATCAACGATGACCCTGTCAACACAGATTTGTTACCTGGAGAATTCTTGAAACAGTCATTTGCGAATAGAGTTAAGCGTAATAAGCAATTTCGAGATGTCCTTGCAAAGGTGTTAAAAGCAGACTTTAATATTCATATGCTTACATCTCTTGATGCTCTCTGGAAGGGTATCCCAGATTATATGGATCTGCTTTCAGAAACAGACCAAGAGTCTAAGAAAATTGGAGACAAAGTTCTTCGCAATCTGTTACCATATACATCAAGACAAAGTCAAATTGAACGGACCAACCTTTTATATCAGGCTCAAGATGATTTGGAAAAGCAAATTGCTTTTATTAATGACAACACGACTTACTACGGCCGTACCTTTTTCTTTCCACTTTTCACAACATGGAGAACTATCATCCAGCAAAATCTAAAGGAAAAAATTTCGAAAACTCTTCCTGTATTACAAGTAATCCCAGATCCACACTATATATTAAAAGATGGTGCAGATTTACTTGTCAATTTGATTATCAAAAATATTGGTGAAAGCACTGCAGAAGGATATCATTTAAATGTCTCTCTTACATCTTTAAATAATGGCTCTGTAATTAAGGGTAAAAGTAAAGAAGACAAAGAAATACCAGTCGGCTCTTACTTTGATAAAAAAATGAGTCTACCCCAAGAATTTAATGATTGTACTTCATTAGATATAGTTGCGGAAATTTCTGCAGAATATCAAGGAGAATTGACCACAGCCCAACAATACAGATATACCTTAGAGTTGGAACCGGAAACATCTCTAACAGAGGAAGAAATCATGTGGAAAGACGGTCCCAAAATGTCAGGAGTTCTATTTAAAGGACGACAAGACATTATGGGCAGGCTTACTCGTCATTACCTCTCAGTTGAAAGGGACAAACCTTATATCCTATATGGATTGACAAGAACTGGCAAAAGTTCCATTCTCCTTAACTTAGAAAAGGATTTGACAGGAAAATCCTTCTTAAAAGAAGGAGAGAGATTTGATCTTATTTCTTTTGAATGGGATTTATCTGAAGCCTCCGGCTACGGAAATGCCAAAGATATGTGGCAATATCTTTTACGTGATACACTATATGACGAGTTGGGAAAGTACTTAACAGTTCCATTTAGGGCAGAATTAGACATGTCAGAATACCCACGAGCAAAAGACTTCAAGAAAATACTTCAATACTTGAAACAATGCAAAAAACATCCAATGTTCTTTGTAGATGAATTTTCTCATATCAAGATATTACTTGATAAAAACATTATTAATACTTCTTTCTTGCACTCGTTGCGCCAGTATTCTCTTGAGGGGCTCGCAAGCTTCATTTTTGCAGGAACTTATGACATAAAAGAACTTATTAAGGATCCCAAATATGCTATCACTGGTCAACTTGTTCATACTATTGAAGAACAAATTAATGAAATTGACCCTATTTCAGCTGAAGATTTGGTAAATGTAATGAAAGAAAAGCTTACTTTTACAGAAGAAGCCATTAAGCATATACACTTATTGTCAGGAGATGTTCCATATTTTATCCAAATCATCTGTAAATTCTGTGGATTCTATGCTGTTGAGAAAAAACGCCGTAATATTGGTAAGCCAGAATTAGAAAACGTTGTAAAGATTCTAACAGGAGAGACTGATGGAGAAAAAGACTCATTGGTCAAAGTCTTGCCAAAAACCATTTTCCAAAACAATCTATACAGTCCACAAGATAAGAAGGAAGTTAATGTGCTCATTTCCAGCTTATGTTATCTCAATGAGAACATAGAAGTTCCAAGAAGTGTAAGTACGCAAGAACTACAAGAACTATGGAGCAAAAATGGCATCGAAGCATATCGCCCCAAATTGGCAGAGGCAATAACTCTATTATTAGAAAGAAAGGTTTTAGTTCAGTCTGAGGATGAATTTATTCCTGTTTACAGACTGTCTGTAGACCTCTTTAGAAGATGGTGGAAGGTCCATTATCCTGATATTAAATTGGAAATAACAACAATTCAGTAATTATGAAACAACCATTTGAAATAATCGACATTTCTAATAAGTCAAATCTCTATGGAAGAGATACTTTGCTGAGAAAACTAATTATTCTTGCCAAGAGATGTGAGAACGCATCAATCATTGGAGCAAGGAGGTTCGGAAAAACATGTCTTTTGAAAAGCATAATTACAGAAATCAGAGATTCAAATGATATTAAAGTCTACCCAATTTATCTTGATTTTAAAACAGAAGACATTAAAGGTACTGACGCTGCTTATAGATACATGATTTCATCACTGGTGGTTTCTCTAAATAATGATAAAATTTTTACTAGTGAAGAAGATTTCGGACTTATCAAAATTAGTCCATCCAACGACTGGACTGAAGTTGATGAACAACTATTATTACTTTCGAGTGTAAGACTGCAAACTTGTTTAAAGAAAATAATAACTTTTTTTGCAGCTTTCATGGAAAAGACCATTCTATTTGTCATTGATGAATATGAATATCTATTTAAATACGTACTTGATAGCCCTGCAAGTTTTATGAAATTGCGCGACTTAAGTACGAGTGTAATAGAAAATGATTTGCGACCATTCATATTTTGGATTTCGGGTGCATTAAACTGGGATCATCTATGTTCTGTTATAGGGTCTGGAGAATGCAATCCAATATCTGCGACAGAATATGTTACCCCAATATCAAAAGAAGATTTTGTCAAAATGTGGAATGATGAATGCGAATTGATTGAAGATGAAACAAATAGAAAAAAAGTGTTAGAAGAAGTAGAGTATGCTTGGAAAAAATCAGGAGGAGTCCCATTCTATGGGAAATTGATAGGCGCATATATAGTTCGCAACAACTCCCTACCTGATCACACAATTTGCAAGCCATTTTTTAATGAAATGTTAAACAAAACCCTAAGTGTTGCAGAAATAAACACTCTAAAGATACTGGCTAAAGGACTGGGTACTACTTCTACATCTTTAGGTTATTCGTCATTGTGTGATAAAGGTATCATTATTAATGAAAAAAACAAGACTATATTGCCTATTGGATTTTTAAAAGAATATATTATGGCAGATATAGCAGATAGTAATATGTCAAAGCCCAAAAAGGCTGAACACGAATCAATTGTTTTTGAAATTAGCCAAATTATTGAGAACATTAATAAAACACAAGAAAACAAAAGGCGAAGTTATATTTTCAAACCAACCGTTGACAGTATGTCTACATTTAAAGATCTCACAGGACCATGCTTCTCAACAGAGTTGTTTGCGGAATTCTCATGTGCTATCTATCGAATATATTTTGAATGGACAAAAGATACAAAGCCAAGAGAATTGTTGCCCAATAACATTTTTAAATATAATGATTTTGCTCAGTATGTTGATATTGCCAGACACTCATTGGGAAAAACTCATCAAATGGATACTTTTGAACTAAGTGATGGAAAAAAGAGCAAACCAGACATGCTATTGGCTCTTTTGGGGACTGTTAATGAGCCGAAAGATCCTGATGAATTTTATAAGCTTCAATTAGCTTTCCTACGAATGTTTAAAACCACATTGCAAGAGATCCAAAATTATGTGCGTAAGAATTAAAGAACATGAGTGATGACTGACAATAACGGTTTTGAATGGACAGCAGAAATTGAGAACAATAGTGAGAATACAGTTTTAATTCCCACTAAGGATTCAAGTGTACTAGCAGATACACTTAATTCTCTCATTTTTGATGGAGACTTTCAGGCTGTGAAGGATTTTCTGAAAGAAAAAGCGTTTACAGGGCGTAATATTCCCATTATAAATGCATGCATATCGCAGCTACTAAAGTCGGATAAATTTCACTACATTAATTTCTGGGCATTTGTTAGGGTGCTAGTAATGCATGATGCATCGCTATTCTTAACAACAATTAGTAAAAGCATCTCACACGACTTGCCAATTCCTCCATGTGAACCAAGTACATTGGATAACATTATCAAGAATGCTTTCATGGCGATTGACAAGCTACATCACGCTATCAATCTTATAAGTATAGTATCTAAACAGCTGTCTTTTGAACAAAAAGAATTTATATTGAATTCTTGTTTAAACACGAAAAATCCAGAAACACTAAGCCAGGCATTTAAAATGCTTGACATGCCACCAGCATTTGTTATTTCATTTTTAAGAAACAAATTAGATAACCCAGTGGTATTATATACACTTTATGATTATTATCACGTTGCTAATAAAAACAAAGAAATTTCCAATAACACATTGATTGAAGTATTCTCCATTCCATACATCAACTTTCTAATTAATGATCTTAAAAACAAAGGTGGGAAATGTCGGGACATCGCATATTTGATGGAGTACGATCTACGGATAGTAAACCAATGCAAGAATAAAAAACTATACAGAGATGTCTGCGAATTAGGACATAAGGGATACAACACCTATTATGCGACAATTAGAGGTAAGGAACGAATAAAAGAGAATATTAGCAATCTTATATTCAATGACAAAAACTACAATTTTAAAGTCATTGGAAAATTAAAATATTATCATGTTCTTTTGCATACAACAACTGGTCTTCGGGCATTGCTCCCTATCGATTTGAGTGTTAATGTTCCTAATGACCAAGTACAGGCATTTATATATAAACATGACAAGAAGAATGGTGTACTGTATACTAGCCAAATAGAGGTTCCCAAACACTATGTTGAACCAAGTCTTTTAGATATTGGCAGCGAAGTAGTTATCTCCTTTTCCTTATACAATGGCGTTCTATATCCTCATTTAAGACGCTTAACCGGACTTTTTAGCGTTAAAGTTACCAATATGTACATAGTTGATGACTTTAGGGCGAAATACAGAGCTAAAGTGAAAAAGAAAATTGGTAATTTTAGATATTTGGTTGAGATTATCGATGTTATAAGTTAATTTATATTGTATAGTTTTTATGCCCTCAATAAATATTACAGTCGCAATTGATACTCAGCAATCTTTTGTTGCTAAGATTTTACGGACAACAAAAGGTGGCTGGATTTGTTCAGTATGTGATAGAGAAGTATTCCTTCCTGGCAGTCAGCTTTATAAAGATATTAACGATTATGAATCCGTTGTTGGAAGAAACGTAAAAGTCATGGTTCAACGGATTACGGGTAATAGTATAGTGGTTTCCCATAAAGATTATGTATCAAAAATATTTGAGCGCAAAAGAATTATCCAAAATTTGGAGAAAGGTCAGAAACTAGTTGGAATCGTAAGGCATATCTCTGAAAAAGGAGTGTATATTGATGTTTTAGGTGTTATAGGATTTATGTCAATAAAAGAAACTATTACTGGCTCTAATTTAACTATTGGACAAAGTATAGAAGTGGCAGTTTCAAAGATTGACATTGAGAAATCAATTCTTTTGTTAAGTACAAAGCTTTTCCAAAAAATAGTGGAAAAGGAAAATAGAGAAACAGAAGAAACTTCTCAATTTGAGAAACGCACTCAGGCTCTTGAAAAATACAATTCCGAAGATGATGTTACAGGGACTGTAATTAAGAAAATAAAAAATGGGTATCTCTTAGAACTACCTGAGAATGTTCCTGCATTTTTGCCAAATGAAGAAATTCCTGCACTTTATCGTTGTAAGGTCGGGGACTGTGTGGATGCGACCGTCTATGGCATTAATTATGATAAAGCGAGTGTGTATGTAAGTATAAATAAACTACTAGATAAAAGGTGGCTTAAATTAAAAAATCTTGTAGACAAAAACATTATCCCTAATCAGACTGAGATGTATGGAAAGGTCGTTTATCTAGAAAGAAATCTTGTTACATTAAATTTTAAAGAAGATTGGGGTTCATTCTATGGTTATATAAAGAACGAAGATCTTGCATGGGAGAAAGTTCAAAGTGCTGCAGACATTGTCTTTTTAGGTGAAGAATTAAAAGTAAGATACCTATATGACGACAACCGACGGTTGTATTTTGATTTAAAGTGGCAACAGGAAGAATTATATCCCCAAAGCCTATTTGATTTGGAAACAGAAAACTTGTTAGGTACGATAGGTATAACCGGCACTACATTTATCGCAAAAACTTCCATTGTTTCAAAAAATAACCCTAATAATGATGACGTTGAGATAATTGCGGCGTTTGCAAACAATATCATCTCCATCGACCCCAAGGACAACTATGCACAACTAGTTGACAAATATACAGGTGTAAATATCACCGCACTAATTTCCCCCAAATATGCTTATGGCCTTGAGAATGATAAATATTACAAGTTTAGGCTAACAGTAGCGTCTGCTGACAAGCGAAGAAAAGAGCATAGGCCTTATATGTTTTTGGCAGAGTTGGAGGGCGGAGCATTACCTGTTTCCAATCCTTATAAGGATTTAGTAGAAAAAAGTTTTAAGGAGAACAAAACACCAAAATCCAATAGAGAATCAGCTAGTTATCTTAAGGAAATTGGTGCAGACATGTATACTGATAGAGACCGAATGTTTTATGAATTGCTCCAAAATGCAGATGATGCTTCATCTCAAAAGGGTGTAAAGGTGATGGTCCAAATAAAGGGTAATTACCTGATTTTTACGCATGATGGTCTTTCTTTCTCTCGTCAAGACTTTAGGTCAATCGTATCAACGGCCAATAGTACCAAAAGACTTGACAGAAAAAAAACGGGTTATAAAGGAATAGGGTTTAAAAGCGTATTTACAGATTCAGACAAGGTATATATCAAGACTGGAGGATTCTTTTTCGTTTTTAATAAAACTGCAGACCTGTTTAAAACTGAAAATTTCAGAAAATTCTACGAATATGTAAACCCACTATACACAGAAGACCAGTTACAGGTCTTCTTTGAGGAAAATGCAGAATACGAGAAAGAATATGAGGGTGTAGAACATCTCCCATGGCAGCTTTTGCCTTTTTGGGTAGATGAGTGTCCTCAAGAACTCCAAAAAACTTCATTCACTAGGCACTGCAATGTTGCTATTGCACTCAATATGGGTGTCACTGCTGAAAAATACAGAGACATTATTAGGGGTATTATAGAGAATCCCCGTTTTATGCTATTTTTGCGGAACACACGACGAATTCAGTTAGAAGAACCTGTAGATGATGAGGATGAAAGGAAAAAGTGGGATGTTATTAGTATTGCAAAACAAATAGATTTAGATTCGAATACTACAACACTAAAGAATTCTTTTGAGAAAGATGAAAAAGAAGTATCATACTTAGTGCGAGAAGGAAACGAGATTGATGTGACCAATGAGTCTTTTGAAGCATGCAATATTCCAATTAAAAAAGAATGCAAGGAAATTGCAGGACGCGAGAAATGGTGTATGTACCAAATGGTGGATAATCTGCCAGTTCCTATCACATCAATACCAGAGAGAATTATAGCTGCTGACACGACAACGATTTCATACGCTTTTATGTTGGATGAAGAGGGACGTGCAATCTGTATCCCGGATAAAACTCCTTCGCTTTATGCATATTTGCCAATGGAGGATAGACGGTATTTATTTCCTTTCTTTATAAATGCTGATTTTGAACTGTCTTCTAACCGACAAGAAGCCAAACGCGTAAGTACCTGGAATGAATTTATATTTTACAATATAGGAAAGAATATAGTATCTTGGGTGTCAACAATTGCAAATTTATCTCATCCAGACTATCTTTCCTTGTTGCCACAATCATTCTTTATAGAAGAATTAGAAGAAGGTAAGATAGACAGGTTGGCATCTCAGTTTAACCGTGGATATAAAGAAGCACTCACTGAAACAGCATTTATCCTAAATGACAGGGGGGACATCGTAACTCAAAAAGACACCATCATTGACGAGTCCGGTTTTGCAGACTTAATAGGTGCTGATGCCTATTGTAGCTTTATTGGCACAAAGAAAAGGATGCTCCATAACAACATCAATGTCTCTCCACTGAACAACAGAACTATTTTTACGGAAATAGAACACATCCAGACGAGTGAACTGATAGAACAGATACTAGCCCCTAATAATAGTTTTAGACTACTACGTTTTTGGCGTAGTCTTCCTGTCAGCACAAGGGCTTTAGTATTAGCTCACATAGCCAATATGCCTGGTAACAAGAAAAACCTCAATGAATATATAGAGGATATTCCTGCATATACCTGCATGGGCAAACTGATGAGTTTTAAGAAATTGCTAAAGTCCGATATGGTCATATTAAGATCAGATGTTATTGCAGGAATTGAAGATATAGTTGAAAAACTTGGCATAAGAATTACCGATGAAGAAGAAACTCAACATCCTTTCCATACCAAGGTCGAAGAAGCTATGATTGGTTATTCTATTCATATGTTTAACATTATAAAGAGCCTATCATCAAAGAAAGATTGTTCTCTTTCTGCTTCGGAGAAATACAAACTGTTCAGTCATTTCACAACTCCTAAGAGGAATATTGATCATGACAGCCTAACGGATTGGAGCATTTTCTGTAATCAACAGGGCAACAATGTCCAACTATGCCAATTGACCCATATTGATAGTTCCCTCTATAATAATATCACAGATCAATTTGTTATTAGCGAAGATGAATATAGCAAAGGCTCTCGTATCATCGATCGTTATTTGATGAAGGAGAAAGACCAATACAAAGGTATTATTATAGGGAAATGGGATACCTTGGTTGCAGAAGTTGAAGAAAGTGAAGAAAAAGCATGCTCTTTGTACAAACTTGCATCGACGACATATACCGTTGCAGAACACGAACAAGTTAAAGAGATACAAGCATTCCCTGTTACTGAAAAAAGATTTGTGTTCTCTAAAGGGCAGATGCATTTACTTTCTGAAGTTATCTTGAACGAAAAACTCTCCATCAATGATGATGCTACGAAGGTAATAGAATTGTTGACTGGGAAAAGTGTACCATCTGTAGAGGTTTCAAAAGCTGTAAAGCAAGTACCATTCGAATGTAAGAGTCAAAGGCTAGAGGATATTACTATTCTTTCGGATGTGATTTTAAGCCAAGAACAGATAACAGTCCTTCTTCAGTATTGTTCATCAAATGATGAAACACTCTTTACTAACTATGTAATAGACGAGAAAGAAAGCGGTTTTGCCTTTAAAGCACTACCAAAAGGATCTGTGGTTGCATATACCAATAGTAAAGTGTTGAAGGACTTTATCAATAATAAATGCAGTAGCATATATTTGCTGCCTGACGAATTCGCAAAATATTCCAAATTGAGAGGTATCGTTACAGACGACGACCTTTTGATTAGGATTCTTGAAGTTATCGGAGATGTCAAAGAGCATGAACAAGTCCTTCTTCCTATCTATAAAGATTCGATAAGTAAAGTAAAGACATTATATATTTCTCACTTGTCAGCAATAAATCTCAATGAAAATAGTTGCAAGGAGAAAAGTGACATTAACGTACAAACATTACTTCTTGCAAGTTCTATTGAAAAGCCAGAAGCAGAGTTGTTTGAAACTTTACGCAACATCATTCATATCACATGTGGCGTTACCACAACTACCTTGTCAAGCATTAAATTAGACCATACGATAGAGGTGAATGGAAAATCATTCCCCTTATCAAAGCTCTTGCCGAATGAAGACAATATGGCAAAACTTGTGGATACGCTGAAGGAACGAATTGAAGAGTTTGTTCCTGTATTATCTTTTACAAACAGCTTATTTGGCTCAGAAGTAGATGAAGGTAGGGCAGACTCAGTATTTGAGGTGTTGAATAAAGCAAATGTTGTTCTCGAGAATGGTATTCAAATCGCATTTGTTTTGGAATATGCAGCCTACAATAAGAAGTTTGGCATTTTATGTAATGTATATGATTCTGAAGCCAACCCTGTCGCAAAGGCATTATGCGGGAAATGGATGCTTCAGTATTATTCATTTGCAAATCCGTCTTCAATTCTTAATGACAAGTATGGTGACTTAGGGAAATATCTGGCTCTACCATACTCAAACAACAACATTCAGTGCCATATCATTAAGGAGTTGTCAAACTTCAATTGTTTGAAGGAAAAATTGTCAGAAGAAGAATCTTTTGATTTGCTTGATCTTGTTTATGAAAAATCGTCAGCAAATATGGTTATTTCTTCTGAAGATGTAGGCTGTTTAAAAAGAAGTCTTGGCTTATCGGGTGCTCATTATGTTGTGTCAGAATACTATTCGTTACAAGAAGAGAAATTACCAGAAGTCATTGAAAAATGGAGGACAACAAAAGATTCAGACATACGGACAACTGTACTTTGTAATGTATTCGGCATTATCAATGAAGAATCAAATGTAGTACATGTCAGAAAGTTCTTGGCAGATGGAACTCCATTTACAACAACTGATAAAGACAATATTACGTCGGCCCTAACTTGCAATTGGTTAAGTGGTAAAGAACTCTTGATAAACGATAATCAATATCTCCTTCTACAAGGTGTAATAAATGATGACAGTTATTTTTGTGAAAAGGATGAAGCTGCATTATCAAAGTACGTTTCTCCTGAAAATCTATACATGACTTTCTCTGATTATCACATATATCAATATGATGGAGAGATTCCATGGCACGTCAAGTTAAAAGCCAACAATTATATCTTTCATAATTATAATGAAGGCGATATTGCTTTATCGGGATTAAATATCTTCATAAATGGTAAACAGATAGACAGTATTATCAACTTAATACGCTCGTTGGTGAACACTGGAGACTTCTCGACAGACGACTTCTTCCAATTCTTCGAGCAGTATCAATCAAGATTGTCTGGCTCGTTTGAGGGCGAGATTGACGATGACCTTGATTCAGAGGCGCGCTCTGCTGCAAGTGAGATGGCAAAACAAGAAGCTGTTAATTGGCTTACAGCCAAGGGGTATGACACATCGAATGTTCAGACAGAGTATTCGTTTGTTAATGGTGTCAAGAAAGATGGAGTTGAGTATCATATTGTGGTTAAGAGTTTCCGATCAAAGAAAAATGTTCTGAATGTTAATCCTAACGAATGGCTGTACTTGTTGAAAGCGAATTCACGTCTTATGGCTTATATGGGACATATGACTTTTGCTGTTTTTGATAGAAAAATGCTATTAGGAAATCACGATTTCTTAAAATTAAGGATTTCTACATCCAATTTTGAAATTGAGAATGGAAAACTGGATGAAATGATTAGCAGATTGGCAAGAGACATACTAATTTTTGAACGTACTCATTTTGTATTTGAGCATATTCACGAAAACATACTATCCAGTGCAAACTCTCTGGATGACTATAATTTTTACAACACCAATTCTAATGAACAATTTACTGCAGCAGACGAAAGTGATATTTTATGATTATAGAAAGACAGAAGCATAGGCATTTCCTTCAAGACGAATTGAAGAAACAAACAGATGAGTTCAGAAACAAGCTGGAATCATCTGCACAAGATTTGCTATTGGATAAACATGAAATGTTCGTGGCAATATTTATCAAATATATGGAAAATGGAGAGATGCTGTTGAAATTTCCGTCTTCCAGACCATTACCAAGAAAGAATGAGCATTTCTATTGTTTTACGTTGCCAGACAGTTTAAGAAGATACAAAGACTGGGGCAGTCAAACCTATGGGGATCTTATTAAAAAAGAAACGCAAGCTACTGAGATAAGATGTATTTGGCATAGTTCGTCAGATAATCCATTATTTGTGTTGGCAGGTTTTAAGGGCGGTTCCGAAGAATTTAAGAACTATATAGAAAAAACTCCTGGTGGAGTTGTTGTACTCGGCCCTCAGATTCCACCATTTGAATATTTGGCAAATCTGGAGAAGGTCACATACTCCGTTCATGACAAATGTTCGGAAATTTTAGATGCAGACTATAATAGATTGTCTTGGGAGCCTGAATTATTGGCAACCAAGGACGATATGACTAGCATTGTCATGGAACAGTTGACAAAGTACGATTCTTTGATCATTCAAGGTCCTCCTGGAACCGGTAAAACTTTTAGAATCGCGAGCTTGTGCGAAAAACTCTGTTCAGAGGGTTATTCTGTTTTAGTTACTGCATTAACAAATCGAGCACTTATGGAAGTGGCTGAGAAATTGAAAGAGTCATTAGTAAAGGACAAAAAGGTCTATAAGACAAACCTATCTACTGATGAATCAAAAGAGGTACGAGGTATATTGAGTGCGGAAAAAATGTTTTCTATTCCAGGGAAGTTAATGTTATCTACTTTTTACATCTCGAGTGGATCAGCTGCCAGAAACTATCAAGGACCTTTATATGACTATGTAATAGTAGATGAAGCAAGTCAAGCTTTCCTTACTATGCTAGCAGCGGCAAATATGTTAGGAAAAAAGAATCTATGGGTAGGAGATGTTTGTCAGATGCCTCCTATCGTGAAGACTACGAAAGATAGAATAAGGAAGCAAGGCTATGAGCCGTTAATTGATGGATTTGATACTCTTACGGTGTCGAATAAGTTTAAGACTTACCAGTTAAGTGACACTTATAGACTTGGAGAAAGAGCAGCATTTTTTACTGGATTGTTTTATAACGGGAATCTCAAATCCATGTCAAATAGCGAATACCTCCAGATTGATCAATTTGACGGTCCCATTATAGTTCCCATGGATTTACCCGTAGGAGATCCGACTCCTACAATGGCAATTCAAAAGGCAGTTTCGATTGCTTCAGATGTACTCAGCAAAGACAAGCAATGTAAAATAGCCATTCTAAGCCAGTTAATAAAAACTACAGGTGCTTTACAAGTGGAAGTCGCACGTCAATTGGGCAGTATTAATAACATATTAGTTGATACAGTTGCTAGAGTTCAAGGCCTGACACGAGATGTCACAATATATGTTATTCCAGATACCGATGCGAAACTTTATAGTCTTGAAAAACGATTGTTCAATGTTGCGACGAGTCGTGCTATAAGGAATACATATATCATCTGCCCCAAAAACATAGCAGAATATACGTATATGTCTGCAGAAGTACGACAGTATTTGCAGAAGTTGAACAATACCGATGTCCCTTAAAGGTTGGAGGAAAAATAATATCGCAAAGAGAATTAACGTTATTTCGATATGGACAAAGAGAATAAACTGATACTATATAAGGATGAGGAAGGCAGGGTGAGCGTGAACACTCGCTTTGCTGATGAGGATGTGTGGTTGACACAGGCGCAACTGGTAGAGATTTACCAATCGAGTAAATCGAATATCAGTGAGCATTTGACAAACATCTTTGCAGACAAGGAACTTGAGCAAGATGCAGTTGTTCGGAAATTCCGAACAACTGCTGCAGATGGTAAAAACTACCAAGTTTTGC
>Ga0310786_10006221_pt1 | contig 15971 bp, 12 predicted proteins | sample AusTroGonzalo_MG_FD_203881 | JGI IMG/M metagenome (GOLD analysis project Ga0310786, IMG submission 203881) | Bovine rumen microbial communities from tropical cattle in Woodstock, Queensland, Australia - Gonzalo_03 (v2) (version 2) | ecosystem: Host-associated > Mammals > Digestive system >... | reverse complement strand
GAGATCCCGTTTTACATATTCATTCCTCTGGCATTTGCATTATTTGTCGTATCGATCAATGCCACGAACGCAACTGACGGTGTTGACGGGCTTTCCGGAACTCTCACGATACTTACGACCTTAACTCTTACTGTTGTTGCACTGATCAGGGGTACTCTCGATCACCCGGGCGCGGTTTTCGGACTTCTCATGATCTTTGTCATAGTCCCTTACCTTTTCTTCAACATCTACCCCAGCAAAGTCCTCATGGGCGATGCGGGATCACGAGGCATCGGTTTTTTCATCGCTTTATATGCGATGATGCTTCACATACCGTTTGCTTATCTTATCGTCGGACTGCCGTTCATGCTCGACGGTGGACTTAGTATACTCAAGATCACCATCGGCAGGCTTACTCACAAGAAAGTCATTATACTTAAAAACACGCTTACTCCGATACATGATCATCTTAAGAAGAAAAAGGGCTTTTCAGTCCCCAAAACATACCTTGTCATCTGCGGATTTGCTCTTTTAGTCGATATCATCTATATCGCTGTCAATCTTTTCATTAAGTTTTCGGGGATAATCTGATCTTTTTCGAAAAGTATCATTTTGATCTGTAACAACTCCCGCCTTTTTTCTGTCTGTATGTGTAAGAAAGCTTAAGGGAGGATAAAACAGATACGCATTCATATATAATGGATAATCATAGGAAGAATCGGGATATGCCAGTTTATGGAAGATAAAGAGATCATAGATCTGTATTTTGAGCGTTCCGAGAGCGCTATCGCGGAAACAGACAAAAAGTACGGCGCGTATTGTAATACGATCGCTTATAATATCCTGCAAAATTCCGAAGACACCGAAGAATGCTGCAATGATACTTACCTTAAATTATGGAACACTATCCCGCCTGAAAGGCCTTCATATTTTAAGGCTTTTATAGGAAGGATCACAAGAAATCTCGCGATCAACATGTACGACAGGAACAAGGCACAAAAAAGAGGCGGCGGATCGGTAGAGCTCTGTCTCGATGAATTGGAAGAATGTATTCCCGACAATTCCGATCCTTACGTATCAGAGGATTCGGTCATAAGAGACTGCCTTGATTCTTTTCTTCGAAAACTTCCGAGCGAGCCGAGGAATATCTTTATCCGCCGTTACTGGTATATGGATTCCACGTCCGAGATCGCCAAAAGATTCGGCGTGAAGGAGACCAAGGTTCGAGTGTCGCTCAAAAGGACAAGGGACAGACTTAAGGTATTTTTCGAAAAGGAGGGCATCTTTATATGAAACAAAAGAGACTGATGGACCTTATCGGATCTATCGACGACGAGCTTATCGAAGAAGCTGACAAAGGATCTGCAAAGAAGCCTTCCGTAAACAAAGCTCTCATCATAAGCCTGTCTTCGGCTGCGGCATGCCTGATAGTTCTTATCTCTGCCCTCTATTATTTTAGAAGGAGTGAACCCGAAAAGAAGATCACTGCCAATACAGTTACGAGTACCGAAACATCATATTCTTCAGATCCCGGACCCGATGACCCGATATCCGTAAAAACAAGAGATGAAAGTGAAGCAGGAATAAAGGTCTCCCTTGAGATCAATGAGGATATATATAAAGACTATGTCTTTTCTTCTTCGTATAACATATCCAAGGAGGAAAACGGCGTATTTGTCAGTTGCAAACGTGTAGGTAATCAGGATAAAACACAATATTTTACCGTGGCTCCTGAAGAAAAATCTTCTTCCGTTATATTATCTGATGATGAAAAGTCTATGGTCATCTTCTGGGATGACGAATTCGGACTTTTAGATCCCGGGAAATATAAGATCACATGCTATGCCGTATCTTCTGACGGCAATGAGATCATACCTGTAACCGCAGTATTTGAGATACCTGAGGAATCCTAGGTAATCAGATCTTGTCCCCGCTTCTTATCCCGTTAAGGCAAAAAAATTCCCCGTTGCCGGGGAATGATAAAACAAATCAATAAAATGCTTAAAGGAATTCTTCAAACGAATCCGCAGTCTCTTCATCGGAGAGAATGAGATTCTCGTCATCATTTCCTTCTCCCTTAGCCTTTGCGGCCGCCTCAGCCATGGCTTCGTTTGAAGCCGACTTTGCCTTGAGTTCTTCAACAGCTTTCTTCTGAAGAGCTCTTCTCTCGGCACGTGCCCTCTCGATCTCTTCTTTTCTGGCCGCCTCATCATCCCTGGCCTTCATCTCGGATTCGATCTCTTCTCTCTTCTCATCAGACAGTTCTTTCTTTGAAGCGACTTCTCTGAGTGCCTCCAGAGAAGCAGGAGCAGTAACGTTCCTCTTCTTGATAGCTTCCATTCTCTCTCTGCTTTGCTCTCTGGCCTTTTCTTCCTCTTCGGAAACCTCAGCGCCGAGCTTTTTAAGAGCCTCGACATCCTGACTTGTGATCTGGGAACGTGTCACAGCTTTCCTGTCTGCATCCAATACATATTGGCGAGTTTGAAATTCCAGTTCTCCGGGATCCGTATAATCCGATGATGCCGCAAGTATCGTATCATAATCAGGTGTAGGTACACTGGGAAGTATCGTGTACTTACGTTTTGATTCAGACATATATTACCAACCTCCGCTACGCTTCTTAGGACAAGACCAGATAGAGTATAAACATCAGTAAAACACTGACAAGTATACCTACGATAATGCCCAAAACAAACCCGTCGCCAATCTTTCTCTTCTCATCTAATTCTTCTATCTTATCTTCAGAAAGCCGGCCTTGGTGCTCATCTTTCTTATTTTCACATTCTATTGCAGGTTCTGTCTTCTCTACTATAAACTTACCTGCTCCTGCATTCAAGATTACGGACTTCGCACTTTTTACCTTAGGAAGCCATTCCTGCTGAAGATTCTTGAATGAATCCGTATCATTTCTCGGAAAAGCATCTTCTTTTCCCGGCAGCTTTTCAACAGCCGGAGATGCCGTATCCGACAGGAGCACTATTCCGAAGGACGCGTCATCACTGACATTACTTGAACCTACGATATACTTTTCGAGGATCAGGTTAAGTTCCTTCTCGCAACTTTCCCTTCCGCCTTTAAGCGTATCGACCATCTTAGCGATGACAGGTCTTACAAGACCGCTGTTCTCATCATAGACGAGATCCTGGACACCGTCAGTCATGACCGCGATACCGTGGATATCATCAGTAGTCATCTTAACAAAGCGCATATAATCGGCTGCATGATTGGCAGTTACGAAATATGTGGACGAAGCTCTCTCACCGTTCTGCGGCATAGTGATCGGAGATAATCCGGAAGATGATACACGGACGATAAGACCGTCTCCTATATGTCCGCATATTATCCTTCTGTCCTTGACAGCACAGAATACGAGAGTACATGACAGTCTCTCGAGTGAATCAAGCTTAAACTTCTCGATCGCTACAGCCATATTGGTATGAATGGCTGCTATAATGAGATTTTTAACGGCTGCTTCCCTGTTCTCGTTATAAAGAGCATCGAAGTGATCGGTAAGAAGCGAAGCTACGGTCTCACAGCATATCCTTGAACCGTATCGCGCATGAGTGTATTCTTTTCCGCCTGCACCGTCGGAAACAACAACAACGCTTACGTTATTTCTCTCAATGGCAATAGAACTGTCCTCGCAAGGAACACCTCTTTGTATATGCTTATGGCCTATTAAAGTAACTGCAGCAACTTTGGCAGATTTCATTTATAACCTCTTATTCTTCTTCCAGGAATCTAAAAAATTCGTCAACGTCAACAGACTCACCTTCAGGCTCTGTGGAAATATTATAAAGCGCATCATCATTCATGCCGGATGATACAACGGAAGAACTCGATGAACCCAGGAACTCAAAGAGCTTACTGAATTCGGCTGAAGCAACGGAGATCGGCTCAGGTCTCTTAATGGAAAGCTGTTTCAAAAGATCATAATCAACGGCATTTCCTACACCGATATTGAAGACTACGAGCTTGTCATTCTTCTCAAGTTCATTACATGCAGCAACTGCAGTCCTGTAGTTAGCCATGGCATTAGGACCCATAGGCGCTCCGTCGGTAATAACAACGATCCACGGCTGGAAATATTTGATTCCCAGTTCCCTGTAGCCCTTCTTACGTGCATCGAGAAGTTCAAGAGCAGTAAGAACACCCTCTCCTATAGGAGTAAGGCTCGTCGAGGCAGATATCTCGGGAAGTCCCTTACCTATCTTACCGAAAGGAAGGATGATATCGACTGAAGAACCAAACGTGATTATAGCGATATCCGTAGCGGATCTGGTATCGTCATTAGCCTTGATCGAGGACAGAAAGTTCTGAAGTCCCATATTAAGCTGCTTGATCGGATCTCCCTGCATGGAACCCGAAGTATCAAGGCAAAAACAAATAGGAAGTCTCCTCTTCGTACTGTTACCAAAATCCGAAGCGTTAAAATCTGTCATGGATTAATCCCCCTGTGTTCACTTTTTTCTCTTTCCGAAGAAAGGGAAACGGCCGCCTCTGTCACCGTCGCCGGTACCGCCGTTGTTTTCATTATTTTCAGTATTATCTTTCCTGTTTCTCGAAGCATAAAAAGAAGTATTCGTAGCAACAAGACCCGGCGTATCATCGATCGATCTGGCTGCTGCTGCAAACGGATTATTCGCATCCGAATATATTATATTACTCTTGAAACTCCTGCCCTTTACCATAACCGGTGCAGCATCCGGAGTCTTGTGATAATCCATCTTCGGAAATACCTTATAGCTCTCGGGATCCTCAAACTTATTGGAGATCAGATTATCTTTATACTCAAGTACTGCAGCATACCATTCGATAGCCTCATGGTTTATACCGAGCGCGAAAACATCATAGAGCATATTTCTGATCCTGTCAGGCAGATATTCCCAGATATGATCATAACCGCCGAGAGGAATGCTCTCTTTTCCCGAATTATCGAGCTTATAAGGGAAATTCCTCTCAAGTATCTCTTCTCTCAAAGTCTCTTTTCCGTTACGGGTAGCATAAGGATGAAGTCCGCAGAACAGGACCGAGAAAACGAGCATTGCGATACAATAATCCTCATGTCTCAAAGTACGGAGGAAATCAACAAAGTTATGTCCCCAAAGCTCTGTAGGAGTAAACTCTTCGGTTCCGACCGGACAAGGAAGATTACCGATCTGACAACTGTCCATATCGATAAGATAACATGATGCGGATGAATACAGAAGCGCATTTTTGAGCTGGATATCACCGATGATAATATCGTTCATATGAAGATAGAGAAATTTCTCCAAAAGATTAAGGAGAGTATCAACTATATCAACTCTCTTCCAATCAGGGAATGCATTAGTAACCGCATCAGGACCGTCAAGGATGTTACTTAATGTGGAGCCCTTGCCGAATCTCATCGTATAGCCTACAGGAACGCCCTGATAGAACAGAAGATCGATAGGCCAGCAGATCTCAACGGCCTTGATACCCCTCGCGACCATTCTGGTAAGCTTGCTCCAGCGAAGAGGCGTGATAACTCCTCTGTGGTAGATCTTGGCAACGATCCTCGGATCATTCGTCTTAAAGATCATTCCCTCGGCACCGTTACTTATCCTCGAAGATAATAGTATCGATTTACCGGAAGTGGTCTGAACGACATCACCGACATTACAGAAGACATGTGCATCAAGATACTCTGTCTTAGCAGCAAGAGAACTGATCTTCGTCTCCTCGACCATAGAATAACATTCAGAACTGTTCTCGTAGAAAACGGCACCTTCACCCTCCAGTAAACAGATAGGCTTATTGAATTCGATCTTCAGATCGATCATACGCTTAAAGAGGATGCTTGTTCTCGTGGTAATAAGGCAGACGCCTTCGATCTTGGAAAGCTCCTTAAGGAAAGGTTTACTTCCGATGACATCGATCTGATGGATCTTCTTAAAATTCAGAAGGGTTCCGATAAGATCTCTTAAGGAACCGGAAAGCAGATCTGACTGGTCATCGGCCTGATGGGTAACGCACTGGTGGAGGAGCTTAAAATCTTTTCCAACATAAATGTCACAATCACCACCAGAGACCCTGATAAAAAGGTCTCTGTATAATGATGTGCCGACGAATTCCTTCAAAAATGAATAATCCAAGGCATAACAGTTATATTGTCCAAAATCCCCGGTTTGCATTTGCCCCTACCAAACTCGATTCATAACAAATAAATATTATAATAAAATATATAAAGTATCAACAGAATAGAGAGATTAAATCCTCAAATGTCTCCCTTCTCCTGATAAGCTTTACTGTTCCGTCATTTCCGATCATTACTTCGGCACACTTAGGTCTTAAGTTATAGGATGAACTCATCGAATAACCGTAGGCTCCGGCGTCCAAAACAGCGATAAGATCCTCGGTCTTAATTATCGGAAGCTCTCTGTCCTTTGCAAGGATATCACCGGACTCACAGATATTTCCCGTTACTGTGACGACCTCAGTTCCTTCAGATGCGCCAACGACCTTATTTTCCCTTATGATCTCGATATCGTGCCATGAATCGTAAAGTGTCGGTCTTGCAAGAACGTTCATGCCGATATCGGTTCCTGCATACTTATGTCCGTAATTGCTCTTTGTCGCGAAAACTCTTCCCAATATAAGCGAAGACTCAGATACACAGTATCTGCCAGGTTCCGACTTAAAAAGAGGAGCATATCCGTAGTCACTGACAAATTCGTCAAGGATCGGTTCCATCTCGCGTGAAAGAAGATCGATATCAAACGGTTCTTCTCCGTTAAGCTTATGATAAGGAGTACCGAATCCGCCGCCGAAATCGATAAATTCGAGATTCGGGAATCTTCTGGCTATACGAAGGAAGTTCCTGATAGCAGCAATAAACGGATCAGGAACCATATAAAGAGATCCGACATGCTGGTTAATGCCGACTATCTTAAGGTCATACTTCATGGCTGTCTCGAAAACTTCGTCGATATCTTCTTCGGCAATAGCGAACTTAGTCTTCTTTCCTGCCGTAACCACCTTGTCATGATGACCCGCACCGATTCCGGGATTTATCCTGACCGCACATCTTGAACCCGGGAACAATTCACCGAACCTTCTGAGCTGATCTATCGAATCAAGGCTCGTAATGATGTTGTTCTCATGTGCAAACTTAAGTTCTTCCGAACTTACGTTATTAGGCACAAAGAAGATCCTCTCGGAAGGAAAGCCTGCCAACAGGAGTATTCTCATCTCATTTACCGACATGGCATCAGCATTAAGACCCTCTTCAAGAGCTATCTTAAGGATCGAAAGATTCGAATTTGACTTGATCGAGTAATTAGCCGTATAAGGATACTTCTTTATAAGTCCTTCAACCTTCTTCATCTGCGCTCTCATGACAGATTCGTTATAAACATACAAAGGGGTACCGTATTCCTTTACAAGATCTTCCGGCTTATTCCCCTTAAAAAAGTCGATTGCATTGATATAAGATTCCATAACTACCTCCATACCTACATGATTATATAACAATACCGACGAGTTTCATAAGGTATTTTGCGTTAGAAATATTTGATATTCCGTCCTTCAGCTTATAGTCAAAGCTTATGCCCTCATCATCATACTTTTCCGAGAAATGATAATAGCAGACATTATCAAGCTCCTTTTCGGCCTCATCGCATAGAGCATAGTCATGAGTCGTCATAAGACCGATTATCTTATCGGACGAAAGGATCTTAAGCACGGTCATAGCACCGGATGTCCTGTCGGCGGAATTTGTTCCCCTGAATATCTCGTCGATCAGAAAGAGCATCGGCTTATCAAGTCTTCCTGCTTCAACTATGGCGGATATCCTGATAAGTTCTGCCTTAAAGGTACTCATCTCCTCTTTCATGCTGTCAACGATCCTCATGGATGATGTTATCCTCATCCTGCCGAGCTTAAGGCTCTTTGAAGGCACCTTGGCTCCGATATAAGACAAGATGGCGCATACTCCGACAGTTCTTATAAGAGTCGTTTTTCCCGACATGTTGGAACCTGTGATAAGAGCTATCTTTGAATCGATGGTGATCGAATTAGATACAGCCTTACCGGGATCCAAAAGAGGATGAACTATGTCTTCACCCTTAAAATAAGCATTTAACGGAGAATCCAAAGGAGCATCTGTAAATTCCGGAACTGAGCTTTCCCTTGAAATGATCTCGACAACAGAAGCGGACATCAATGCTTCTATCTTTCCGAGATTATCTAAGTTTCCTTCGAGTGAAGGTCCGTATTTTTCGGCCCAAGTCACAAATCTGTGGGCGCAGAGAGTATCAAAAAGAAAGAGCGCATTAAATACAAGAGCCAAAAGCGGCTGTGAACGCAAACGGCATAAGGAACAAGCCTTGCTTAATGACAAAAGTCCCTCGGATACTTTATCTCCGGTCCTTACGTCCTTAAGAAGATCCTTGGTATAGCTTTCCTTAATATCTTCCTTTTCGAGCATATCATAGAGCGTATAAAGAGCTCTTGTCTGTCTCGTAATGCCGTCAACAGCATCGAAGCATTCCTTGTATTTCGATGTAAGAACGAAGGATACGATAAGATTGATTATCGCGATCCCTAATATCGAAGCACCTGAAAGCTTAAGCGATACAAAAGCAAGGCCGACCGGTATAAGCCAGAGCAGGAGAAAGAGCAAAGCGATGGTCCTGCTCTTTTTCGAAAACGATATCTTCTTGTCGGATGCGAGCGATATCAATGCAGCAGGCATCTTATCGAGTCTTCCGAGCCTTGAGGATGCCTGATAAAGTTCAAGAAATCCGATCTTGTCACTGAACTCGGATACTGCTTTCTGCCTTCTTTTGAGCTCCTCATTGCTCCTGTCCGAGACATGCGCATTCAAAAGCTCATCCTTAAACGCCCTTCTTCCGAAAATGTTATCCGAGATGTTATAAAGTGCGAATAAGGAGGAATCGCCGAAAATATCGAGGTCAACGCAGTAATCATGATCAGGAATGATAAACTCCGATCCTTTGTCCTTAAGCTCGTCGAAATTTCCGTTTATTCTCGCGATATACTCATTATTTACGTCATATACGGCTCTGTTCAACTTAAGGTTCCTGTTAACCTTATTATGCTTTACGCATAAAACGATAAACACGGCTAAGATCACGGCAGCCAAAGAACAGAACAATATCTGCATCTTGAGCACGACTGCCAATATGACCATTACTGCAGCAAGTAAGAACAAAGCAAGACGAACCAGACTATAAAGTCCGTTCGTCTTTTCCAACTTTTTAACTGATTCCTTTAATTCCGCCTGTCTTTTTACGAAATATTCTTTTTCATATCGCATTTAGCCGATTCCTTTTCCAGATCACTTTTTTCCGGCGGTCTTCTTGGAAGTACTCTTCTTTGCCGTGCTCTTTGACGAAGCAGTCTTTTTTGAAGAACTCTTTGCGGAAGATGTCTTGGCCGCCGCCTTCTTCGAAGAGGCAGGTTCTTTTACCGCCTTAGCCTTCGGCCCGGGCTTAACAGACTCTTCCTGAACCAAAGACTTGGAAACCGAATCCGTCCTCGGTTTCCTCTTCGGAACGACATAATCGAGTACTTCTCCGATACTGTCATGGATCGTCAAAAGCGCCTGAAGATCCAAATGCGTAGAACTCTTATTTATGATAACGACTCTGTCATGTTTTAAGAATTGTACGAACGTAGCTGCAGGATAGACCGTCAGGGATGTACCGCCTATGATCAAAAGATCCGCCTTCTTGATAGCCCTGATCGCAGCATCGACCTTATCATGTTCAAGGTTCTCCTCATAAAGAGTCACTGCAGGTCTGACAATACCTCCGCACTTGGTGCAGCGGGGGATCCCGGTCGTGTTGAGTATGAAATCGAGCTTATACTTTTTTCCGCAGTCGATGCAGTAATTCCTGTGAACAGAACCATGGAGTTCGATCGTATTCTTACTTCCTGCCATCTGATGAAGACAGTCAATATTCTGGGTAATGGTAGCCTTGAGCTTACCGTGACGTTCGAGCCTTACAAGAGCCTTATGAGCCTTATTGGGCTTTGCATTAGGATAGCAGAGCTTTTTCCTGTAGAAATCATAGAATTCTTCCGGATGTTCTACGAAAAACGAATGCGAAACAACATCGACGGCACGATAATTAAATCCCGTCTCCTGATTGAAGATACCTTCTCCACTTCTGAAATCAGGAATACCGCTCTCTGTCGAGACACCAGCTCCGCCCAAAAAAACAATATTATCAGACTCGGCTATCAACTGCTTGAGCCGGTCTAATTTCTTTTGCTTTGCGCCGTCATAGCGGTCTTGTCTTGTCTCCAAAATCTACCTCTTATTAATCCAAATGCAGACTGTGAGCAGTAAAGTCATCGAGCTCCATGCCGGCAGAACCGAACATTTCCTTACCGAGAACTCTCTTCTCATCTCTTTCCTTCTCAACGATCGCGCTCAAAGCTTTTCTTACACGATCGGAATTCTTAACATTCTTAAGTTCGATAACAGGAGCAGTCTGATCGGCTGTGTTAAGGAAAATGCTTCCGACACCGAAGATCTTCTGACCCAATGTACGTCTGAAAGTAACATCGAGAACACGGTAAAGAAGTATCTCATCCTCCGTAGTATTGAAAAGACCTTTGCGTATATACAAACGGTTGTTATCAAAGCTGTATGTAGTGAATGATATAGGCAATCCTAGGTAACGCTTCTTATCTTTCCAAAGAAGAACGTCATTATCGAGATACTGACTGAGTCTGTCTGTTTTTGCCATAATTTTATCCTCCACAATAAAATTATACAGTAATATTAGAAATATTATGTTTCAAAACTGTATCAAATCTACACTAATTATATGTAAGAAGCGCGCGAAATCAAAGTGTTTTCGCCAAAATCATCCTATTTTCTTGACTCTTGCCTCATCGTAGACTTTATCAACGTCAAATAATCTTGACAGATCGGCATTACGCATATTTGTGCCGTTTATAAGCGTCCTGTCATAATAAAGATAGTTGATTCCGTATGTGTAATAAGGGTTCGGACCAATACCGAAGAAAATCCTGAAACCAAGTCCCTTCAGGTATTCTGCTCTCGGATCGGTACCGTTTATGAAGTTTCCGTTCGGGTAAACTATCATATGGACCGGACCTAAGACCGAACCTATCTGTTCATTCCACTTTTCCGTATCGGATATGATCTCTTCCATATCTGACTTCTCCGCATTGATATTTCCGTAAGTGGAAGATGCGAACTGCCAGCCTGTGTCTTTGAGGGTGGAAACTATCATGGATACGGTATTCCTGTTAGCTTCTATATCCTGCAAAGTAACGTCTTCATTAGGTCTTCCGATGGCATTCAGAGCAAAGTTATGGTCATCGATCTCGTCTTCGCTTATAACGTATCCGAAGCATGATTCATATCCGCATATCGAGATAACTCCCTTGACTCCGTTAAACGAGAAATCAGGATGATCTTCTACGAACATATCAAGGATACCTATAGCTTCAGCCGATCTTTGAACGACTTCCTGCCCGGATGCATTCATATACTGTCCGCATACCTGGCCCTGATCGTTTAATACCAGCTTTTCGCAGGTTCCGTTTCCGTAATTTCTCAAGGAATAATCAAGGTTTTCGATAATTATAATAAGAGGCTTCTTTCCCTGAGGAACCTTCAGATCTTTCTCGACGAGATAATCCTCGTTACTTGTATCTACGAGCGCTTCGGCATCGATAAGGACGTAGTTTCTGGCATAGAGTTCTTCAAGGATCGCCGAAAACTCGTTTGTCGTAAGATAGATGTCGTCATTATTCGATATATAGTTGACCTCAAAAGCAAGCTCCGTATCTGCTATAAGCTGTCTTACGCAGATGACTTCAACAGGGCCGTAGTAATCGACTACAGGAGAAGTCTTCTCCGTAGCAAGTATCAGGTCGTTCGCGATCCTCATGTCATCCGGGAAAATGACCGCAAGATTGGACAGTATCTCCTCTGCGGAATAATACTGGTAGCGAAGGAGCATATGCTCGCACTTTTCGAGCATCGGCTGATACATGATATCCTTTATCTCGGCAACTCTCTTATCTGCAAAATTGTATACGAAGCCTTCGGAATCCTGAAGTATAACGGTATACTGCTGTACCGCAGAGATGTAATCACCGCCGTTATAGTCTTTCTCGGCAGCCTGTACGACACCTCTGGCTTTCTCGATCGAGTCGACCTCACGCCACAAAGGCGAAGCCACGGCCTCGATATTGTCGACTACCGTTATCTCGTTAAAGATGAACGTGATATCAGGCTTCTCGATATTTCCGAGAAGGAAATCCTCGCAAAGCGAGTTAAGCCAGTTCGACAGGTGCGAATAAGTTATCTCTCCCATTCCGTTAAGGAACTTCAGGTCTTCGGACTTAAGTTCATATCTCTCATATCTGATCTTATTCTCAATAGTTACAGCCTTCTCGAAAACGATCTTTTCCATCTGAGTCATCAAGGCGGCATTTTTCTCCTGCTCCTCAGGGGTTACCGCGACATTGTCATGGAGTTCACGGTACATCGAGAGCGCGTCATCATATCTGCCTTCGTTGAGAGCTGTTTCAAAAGAAGGAATTATCGATGCCTCAGACTCCTTGGATCTGTTTATGTAAACGAATACAACAACGGAAAAAAGGAGCACGGCAATGCACATCCCGATGGACAGCCGGTACATAAAACTTACCGGCTTCTTCCTGCTCACTGTCTCAAAAATGTTTTCCGTTACGCTTTTCCTCAATATCAGATACCTTCAAGATTCAAATTGATCTGCTTATCCATCATAAGATCATCCTTGATGAAATAACCGACGGCAGGAAGCCTTCTGATCCTGAAATACTCGGGATCCTTAAATGAGGCTTCTTCAACACGCCTGATACTGATCATCTTGGAACCTCTCTTCGATGTCAGGAGCTGAACGCCCTGTGTTGTTCTCGTCGACTTCAAAGGAACGAGTTTGGATTCAAATACCGCAGCCTTTGAGATGTCGCTCTGAGCTACAAGATCAGGGTTCTCGTTTTCGCCGAGAACGATGAATGATACGGCCTTGGATCCGTCATAGAACGCGTTTATGAGCTTTTTCCTGTTCTGCTTCGTCTCATAGACGCTTATCGGGAACAAAGCAACCTTGCCGTTTTCAAATCCGATCATAAGGTTGCCCTTATAATCCTTGGTAACGACTATAAATACGACATTCTCGCCTTCATCCATTCCCAGAGTTCCGGGCAGGTAATGTCCGTATTCGCTAGGCTTAGTATCATCAAACTCGTAGGCCTTAGCCTTGTAGACATTGGATCTGTCGGTAAATACAAGGATATCGTTCAGGTTGGTAGCCTCAAGATCTATAAAGATCTCATCATCTTCCTTGGTCTTGAGCTCACCTGCACTTCTCAGTGATACGAGCGTATGCTTCTTAAGATATCCGTGCTTTGTAAGCATGATCCTTATGTTATAATCCTCGATCTCCTGACCCGGAACAAATGTATCGACTTCTTCCTGCATGACGACTTCGGATCTTCTGTCCTGACCGTATTTCTTAACGATCGATCTTAATACTTCAATGATCTTACTGTCGATCCTCTTAGGCTTAACGAGGAAATCCTGGAGATCAGCGATCTCGTTCTTCAGAGTATCGATATCCTGCGTTCTCTTAAGGATATATTCCTTGTTGATGTTGCGGAGCTTGATCTCTGCTACATATTCGGCCTGAACCTCATCGATACCAAAGCCCTTCATCAAGTTCGGAACAACATCCTCTTCACGTTCGGTGTTCCTGATTATCGCAATAGCCTTATCGATATCAAGGAGTATCTTGGAAAGACCTTCCAGGAGATGAAGCCTTTCCTTCTTCTTACCGAGGTCAAATGAAGTCTCACGCTTTACGCACTCTCTTCTCCAGTTGAGCCACTCATCCATAAGGCCGTAAACACCGAGAACCTTAGGTGAACCATTGATAAGAACGTTAAAGTTACAAGAGAAAGGCGATTCGAGCTTCGTAAACTTAAAAAGCTTAGTCATGAGGGAATCATGATCCGTTCCCCTCTTACATTCGATAACGATCTTAAGACCCTTGATATCGGTGGAGTTTCTTATATCACTGATCTCCTTGATCTTGCCCTGCTTAACGAGTTCGCAGATCTCGTCGATTATAGCTTCACACGTCGTCGTATAAGGGATCTCATATATCTCGATCGCATTCTTCTTCGGATCGATACGGTATTTTGCCCTGATCCTTACAGATCCGCGGCCTGTATCATATATCTCCTTCATCGACTTCATATCGTAAAGGATCTGTCCGCCTCCCGAAAAATCAGGTGCAGGCATGATATCAAGAAGATCTGCCGACGGATCCTTCATATGAGCTATAGTAGCTTCACAGACTTCCCTAAGGTTAAAGGAACAGATATTTGATGCCATACCTACGGCGATACCCATATTACTGTTAACGAGAATAGACGGGAAAGCTGCAGGCAAGAGCACCGGCTCTTTCATCGTGCCGTCGTAGTTATCCGTAAAATCAACGGCATCCTTATCTATACCGTCAAAGATCAGTTCACAGAACTTCTCGAGCTTGACTTCCGTATACCTTGAAGCGGCATATGCCATATCCCTGGAATACTGCTTACCGAAGTTACCCTTTGAATCGACATAAGGATGAAGCAAAGCGGCATTTCCTCTCGTAAGACGGACCATGGTCTCATAAATGGCGGAATCACCGTGAGGATTAAGCCTCATTGTCTGACCTACCGCATTAGCCGACTTCGTCCTATCCTTCGTAAGAAGTCCCATCTTATACATCGTATAGAGAAGCTTCCTGTGGGACGGCTTAAAACCGTCGATCTCAGGGATCGCACGCGATACGATAACGCTCATCGCATACGGCATATAGTTCTGTTCGAGCATCTCCGTAATCGGCTGGTCAACAGCCGGCATATCAGGAGTCAAATCGATAATCTCTTCTTTTTTCTTCTTAGCCATAATTCCCTCTTATCAACCGATATCGAGCATATCAAGATACAGATGTCCGTCTTCCTCGATATGCTGTTTCCTTCCCTGAAGATTGTCTCCCAGCAGAAGCTCGAATACTTCGGCCGTCTTCTCGGCATCTTCCGGACAGATCTTAATGAGCCTTCTGGTCTTGGGACTCATGGTAGTAAGACTCATCATATCAGCTTCATTCTCACCGAGACCCTTTGATCTCATGAGCTTTAAGTTCTCGATACCGTATTTTTCAACGATCTCGGCCTTTTCCTTCTCGTTATATGCGAAGAATATCTCTTCTTTATCTTCGTCCTTTTTGCCCTTTTTCTTAAGCGTTATCTCGAAAAGAGGCGACTCGGCGACATATACATATCCTTCCTCAATGAGCTTCGGGCAAAGCCTGTAGATCATGGCAAGGATCAGTGTCCTGATCTGATAGCCGTCAACATCGGCATCGGTACAAATTATGATCTTGTTCCATCTCAGAAGATCGATATTGAAACTGCTCAAGTCCTTGGAATGCTTGCCCTGTATCTCAATTCCGCAGCCCAATACCTTGATGAGGTCGGTAATGATCTCGCTTTTAAGGATATCAGCATAACTTGCCTTAAGGCAGTTTAAGATCTTTCCTCTTACAGGCATAACAGCCTGGAACTCGGAGCTTCTCGCCTGAATGACCGAACCTGCTGCGGAATCACCCTCGACTATATAGAGCTCTCTTATGGAAGTGTCCTTGGAATCGCAATCAACAAACTTCTTGATCTTGTTATTTATGTTATCGACTGCACCCAATACCTTCTTACGTGCTGCAACACGGTTCTTCTCGGCATTTTCGCGGGCACGTTTATTTGCCAGGATCTGCTCGACGACCTTATCACCCAAAGCCTTGTTTTCGATAAACCAGATCTCGAGCTTCTGTCTTATGAGATTCGTCATAAATTCCTGTACGAACTTGTTATTGATTGCCTTCTTGGTCTGATTCTCATAAGAAGTCTGTGTCGAAAAAGTACTCGAT
>Ga0310786_10006219_pt1 | contig 15972 bp, 15 predicted proteins | sample AusTroGonzalo_MG_FD_203881 | JGI IMG/M metagenome (GOLD analysis project Ga0310786, IMG submission 203881) | Bovine rumen microbial communities from tropical cattle in Woodstock, Queensland, Australia - Gonzalo_03 (v2) (version 2) | ecosystem: Host-associated > Mammals > Digestive system >... | reverse complement strand
GCGGAACCCCCGGAAGGGTCGGATTGACCAATCAAACCGCGAAGCGATGACGGAACGTTCCGCCACCCCGCCGCCCTTGACATTTCGTTCCGGGTTCAGCGCAAAAAACCATGTTCGCGAACTCCCTCTGTCCCCCATGGCAGGGCCCGACCGCCAGGCAGGCCGCCGTCCCCCCCGCCAACGTTTGGCCCCGCTTGGGAGGGCCCCGCTTGTCGGGGCCGGGCCGCCCCCCACCGGAATCCCCGCTCACTCTTCTGTCACGCGAATCTCTCTCACCAACGGCGCCTCTTCCGCCGCGGGGAACGCCACCCACACGTACCGCGCCACGCCCGGCACTTCCTCCGTCCACTCGTCCGCGTCTTCCGAAATCAGAATCCGCGTCCCTTCCGGCAGGTTCTCGCCCGCCACTTCCACGTCGGCCACCTCCCGCACGTCCGCGAACGACAGCACCACCCACGACGCCCCCGCTTCTTCCGGCGACCACGCCGTCGTTTCGTCGCCGTCCGCCACCGCGGCCCCGTCCGAACCGTCGCTCGTCGTCACCGCCACGCCCGTGCCGGGGCGCAGGCGGCCCGCCTGCGGTGCCGCTTCCTTCCCGGGTTCCGCCTCCCCTCCCCCCAGTTGCTCCAGCCCCTCCAGTTTCACTGGCCCAGCCGCTTCCTTCCCGGCCTTCGCCGTCCCCTTCGCCCCCTCCGCGGGCAGCGGCAGGGCGTAAAACGCAACCCGCTCGTATGCCCAGTTCGGGTTCGTCGCGATCAGGGTGTCCTTCTCTTCCTCGTCGATCGTGTAGAAGTGGTGCTTGTACCCCTTGCTCCAGAACCGGAACACCGGCACGGTCCCCCCGACCTCTTCCGGATACACGTAGTAGGCGATCCCCTCGTACTTCCAGTTCGGGTTCGTGTCCCGCACCGTCTCCATCTCCTCCTCGTCGATCGTGAAGAAGTGGCCGCTGTATTTCTTCGAATAGAAACGGTAGAGCGGCACCGTCCCCGGCGCCTGGTTCGTGTACGCCTTGTACGCCCCTCCCTCGAACTTCCAGTTCGGGTTCGTGTCGATCAGGTTCTGCTTCTCCTCTTCGTCAATCGTGAAGAAGTGGCCCCTGTACTTCTTCGAATAGAAGCGCCACACGGTCAGCGGCGTGGCGTCCAGCCATTGGGCCTCCGCTGCCGTGAGTTTATCGTAGTTCGTGACGAGAGCCTTCTGTTCGTCGGTCAGCGCGTCGTAGGCCGCGCGGGCGGCGTCGATTTTCGCCTTGCACTCCGCCGTGGGCTCCACCGTGCCGATGGCGTCAATGGCATTGATTACCGCCGTGATTTCGGGAACTAAACCGAGAACCTGCGTGACGACCACGTCGCTCGCCGGTACGGTGAATGAATACGAGCCGTCCGCGTTCGCCGTCGCCTCGAAAATGAGGTCGCCCGCGAAAGTGGCGCGGACACCAGAGCCAAACCTCGATTGATAGGCGGCGAGTTGCTCGCCCTTTACATGGATGAGCGTTGACCTGTCCGACTTAAAGTCGTGCGAAGCATTGCCCCACGAATCCAGATCTTCTGCGTTCGGATAGCAGTAAACATCCGTCATTGCCGTACAATTGTAAAATGCTTGACTCCCAATGCTTATCACGCCTTTTCCGATCGTTGCGCTCACAAGGCCTGTGCATTCGTAAAATGCAGCATCCCCAATTCGTATCACAGAATCAGGTATTGTGATACTGGTCAAAGCAGTGCACCCGCCAAACGCAACGTTCCCGATTATCGTCACGCCGCTTTCCACAACAACATTCCTTATTGTGTCGAGGAATCCATACCATGGCAAGGCATGAATGTAATCGTAGTTCGCCATTGCTCCGTTTCCGGAGACGGCAAGCGTGCCTGCGGCATTGAGCGTCACCGTGCAATCTCCACTTGTCCATTCTTTGGTTGCGTTCTCGTAGACGTAGGGGCTTGTGGCGATATCGCCGGTCGCCACCCCGCCGACCGTTATTGTTCCGCGGGGATAGGCCGCCCAAACGTCGTCGGCAATGCCAATGCTGTAGGCCGCGCCGGCGGCGCCCTTCGTCGCAGTCACCTTCGTCACGGTGTCGGCAATCGTGATATTGCCGTGGGAAGCGTCCCCTCCAGCACCGATTCCGGGGGCATGCTGCCCGCCAGTGGCGGCGACAATGCCGCCAACGATCAGGATTTCCGTGCAGTGTGAATTTTTATAGCCGGCACCAATGCCGGCTGCATTATCGCCGCCAGTGGCATTGACAGTGCCCCCGGAAACAGTGATGCTGCCGCACGACCCAAACCATGCTCCGCCGATGCCCGCCGCCGCGTTGCCAGTGCCTGTCGCATTGATGGTGCCGTCCTTGATGCAAATGTTGCCGCAGGAAATGTTCTGGCATGCACCGATGCCGGCGCCAAAAGCATTGGATCTCGCCGTCAAGGAACCAGTTCCCTCGATGACAAGAGTCTTGTTTTCCGGGACATAGATGCCGGAATAGTTTTTATGGAATCCCTGAATGTTGTTGTCGCCTTTGAGGATAATCGTTGCGTCACCCTCGCAAGTAATGCCCGCCCACTTGCAGTTTTCATCATCGATGCCGTTGATGGTCACATCCTTGAGCGTGACTGTGGCGCCGTCGGCGATGGAGATTTTGTAGTTGCCGCCAAGCGTTCCGGTGAGCGTTTCGCCATCCTGCGCGACGTGGTCGCCCGTCAGCGTCGACAGGTCTGTCACAGGCGGCTCCACGGCGGCGGCGGTGAAAGACTCGAACTGGTAGCCGGCCGACGGCGTCACCTTGACCGCCGCGCCTTCCGCGACGCTGATCTCGCCGCTCGCCGGCACATTCGTCGCCACTCCGTCCACCGTCACAGTCGCGTTTGTCGTCGGCAGACCTGAGACCGCGTAGGTGGGAATCTGGACAACTCCGACGTTGACAATCTGGCATGAATAATACCCGCCTGATTTGGCTACTTCAATGAAGTAAGCTTTGCCGTCGCTGACGCCGGTGACGGCGAAATCACCAGTCTGCTTGCCGCTGCCGTCACCGACTATGAGACCAAAGTCGCCGTTTACGGAGACGTCCAAGTAATGCCATGTCACGCCGTCAAGCGTCTCGGTTTCGACAGCCTGCGTTCCAGGCCATGTGCCAAGCAGGGGACCGCTGTCCCACGCATAGCAGAACCAGCTGTCCCCCCATGCAACAGAGGAAGGCGCGCTCACATACACGCGCACATTTGCCCCATACGCGCCGAACACCGCGCCAAGCGCGAGAAACATTGCCATCAGTTTCGTTTTCATCGTGTTGTTCCTTGTGGTTTGTTGTGAGTGTAGACAATATCAATGCATCTGTTCGCGGACGCCGCAGTTGCGGCGGCGAGGGGACCCGCCTCCTCTCGTCAAGGCAAAAGCACTTCCGCCCAGGGAGGACGGGCTCGTGATGGCGCCGGCCGTCGACCTCGGCACGGCTGGCGGGATGGAGTTCCCCCCGCCGACCGACGCCTTCCCGCCTGAAACGGTGTACGTCCACGTCACGCCGTCAACCGTCTCGGTCGCCGCTTGCGCCGGAATCGTGCTGGCAACCGCGGCAAGCGCCGCCCCCGCGCACAGGAAAAAGTTGCGGAATGTCGTCATGGGGGGTCCTTTCGCGTCGGAGTGGAAATGGCGGATGACGGGCCGGCCCGTGTCATCTTCCGCACAATATCCTGTGTGAAAAAAAAAAAAAATCAAGGCTTTCCGCCCCGCCGTTCCCCCGACCAACGCCCGCCCCCGCCCGGGAGGGCCCCGCTTGTCGGGGCCGTCGCCCTCCCCGACAACGTTTGCCCCCGATTGGGAGGGCCCCGCTTGTCGGGGCCGCATCCCTCCCCGTCCAAACCCAAGCCTTTCCGCCATTCACGGGCAACGAGGACGTTGCCCCTCCCGCCCCGCTCCCGCCGCTTCGCCAACTCCCTCTGTTTCCCCCCGGGGAGGGGCACCGTCCCCGGTGCCCGCCGTCCCGCCGATTCCACCCGTTTTCCCCCATCCCCGGCCGCGACGGAGCGCGGCCCTCCCCTGCAAAACGGCCATGGGATTTATCAAACCGCTCCAACCCGCCCCCGGCGGCGGGACACGAAAAAAGGCGCGGCATGGGCCGCGCCTTCCGGAGGGGGAAACGGGTGTTTCCTACTTCGCGATGACCTTGTCGGTCGCGCTGCCGTGGCGGCGGAACACGCGCGTCGGCGCGAATTCGCCCAAGCGGTGGCCGACCATGTTTTCCGTCACGAAGACGCTCGTGAAGGTCTTGCCGTTGTGGACCGTGAAGGTGTGGCCGACGAAGTCCGGCAGGATCATGCTGCGGCGGCTCCAGGTCTTGACGGGGCGCTTGGCGCCGGCGGCATTGAGGGCTTCCACCTTCTTGAGAAGGGGTTCTTCCACATACGGGCCTTTTTTGATCGAACGTGCCATGGTTTACTTCTTTCTGCGTTGGACGATGAACTTGCTGGAGGGTTTCCGGTCGCTGCGGGTCTTCTTGCCCTTGGTGAGCTGGCCCCACGGGGTCACCGGGTGGCCGCCGCCGGAGCTGCGGCCTTCGCCGCCGCCCATCGGGTGGTCCACCGGGTTCATGGCCACGCCGCGGACGGTCGGGCGGATGCCCTTCCAGCGCTTGCGGCCGGCCTTGCCGAGGGAGATGTTCTCGTGCTCGAGGTTGCCGACCTGGCCGACGACCGCGTAGCAGTCCACCGAAATCTTGCGGATTTCGCCGGAGGGGAGCTTGACCTGGGCGTAGTCGCCGTCGCGAGCCATGATCCGGGCGACCATGCCGGCCGCGCGGACGAGCTTGGCGCCGCCGCCCGCAGTCAGTTCGATCGCGTGGATCGGCATCCCGGCCGGAATGGCGGAAAGCGGGAGGGCGTTCCCGTCGACCGGTTCGGCGTCCGGCCCGGCAAGGAGCTTGGCGCCCTTCTTCAGGCCGTTGGGGGCGAGGATGTAGCGCTTTTCGCCGTCGGCGTAGGCGAGCAGGGCGATGCGCGCGCTGCGGTTGGGATCGTATTCGATCCCCTGCACCTTCGCGGGAATCCCGAGTTTGTCGCGGCGCTTGAAATCGACGAGGCGCAGGAAGGTCTTGTTCCCGCCGCCGCGGTGCCGGATGGTGATGCGCCCGGAGGCGTTGCGCCCCGCGGTGCTCTTGCGGATCTTGCTCAGGCGGCGTTCCGCGCGCTTCTTTTCGAGGCCGTCCTGCGTGTGCAGGGTGGTGAAGCGCAGGCTTTTCGTCGCCGGTTTGTATTTCTTCAGGCCCATGGTTCGCTCCCTATGCCAATTCGATCTTCTGTCCCGCCTGCAGGGTCACGACGGCGCGTTTCCAGTCGCTCGTCTTGCCGTATTTCTGCGTGCGGAGGCGTTTCGCCTTGCCGCGGCGGTTCATCGTGTTCACGTCCTTGACCTTGACGCCGAACTGCTGTTCGACGGCGGTCCGGATTTCCATCTTGTTCGCTTCGCGGGCCACTTCGAAGGCGTACTGGTTGGCCGCCTCCTGGAGGCGGGTGCCTTTTTCCGTGGTCAACACGCGGCGGATGATGTTCTTGTTCACTTCGCACCTCCATTCAGACGCGCCTTGAGCGCTTCGAGGCCCGCTTCGTCCGTCACGATGACGGCGGCGCGGGCGACCTGGTAGACGCTCGCCTGCGCGGCGGTCGTCACTTCCGCCTTTTCGATGTTGCGCGCCGCCAGCGTCAGGTTCTTTTCGGCCTTCGCGGCGACGATCAGGACGCGCTTGCCGTCCGCGACGCCCTTGAGCAGCGCCGCCACGGTCTTCGTCTTCGGTTCGGCCGGCACGAGCGGCTCGACGACCGCCACGGCGCCTTCCGCGATGCGTTCGGACAGCACGCGCCGGAACGCCAGCGCCGCCGCCTTCTTGTTCAGCTTCTTGGCGAAGTCGCGGGGATGCGGCCCGAACACCGTGCCGCCGCCGCGGAGGACGGGGGAGCGGCTCGACCCGCGGCGGGCGCCGCCGGTGCCCTTCTGCTTGAAAGGCTTCTTGCCGCCGCCGCTCACGTCGGCGCGCGTCTTCGTGGAAGCCGTCCCGGCGCGGATGCCCGCGCGGTAGGCCGTCACCGCGTCCACCACGGACTGGCCGCCGCGCTTGAGCGTCAGCAATCCGTCGTCGAATTCGATTTCGCCGGCGGCCTTGCCGTCCGGCCCGTATTTCTGGAGTTTGCTCATCTTCGCTCCTACGCTTTCTTGATCGCCTTGCGGATCACCACGATCCCGCCGACGGGACCGGGGACCGCGCCTTCCACCAGCACCGCGTTCGCGTCCGCCAGCACCTTGACCACGCGCAGGTTCTGCGTCGTGACCGTCACGTGGCCCATCTGGCCCGGCAGGCGCTTGTTCTTGAAGATGCGCGCCGGCCATTCTCGGTTGCCGATGGAACCCGGGCGGCGGTGCGTGCCCGAACCGTGGGCGGCGGGGCCGCCGGACATCCCGTGGCGCCGCACGACGCCCTGGAAGCCCTTGCCCTTCGTCGTCCCGATCACGTCGACGTATTTCACGTCCGCGAACACGTCCGCCTTGAACGTCTCGCCGACCTTCGCGTCTTCGCCTTCCGCCAGGCGGGCTTCCGCCAGCACCTTGCAGGGCTCCACGCCGGCCTTCTTGTAGTGGCCCGCGACGGGCTTGCCGAGGCGCTGCGCCTTCTGCGGGAGGAAGCCCAGCTGGACCGCGTCGTAGCCGTCGTTTTCCTTGGTCTTCCGCTGCACCACCACGCACGGACCCGTCTCCAGCACCGTCACCGGCACCTGGTGGCCCGCGTCGTCGTACACGCGCGTCTGGCCGATTTTCTTCGCAAGCATCTGTTTCATGGCACCCTCCTAGATCTTGATTTGGATGTCCACGCCCGCCGGAAGGTTCAGCTTCTTGAGCTCGTCGATCGTCTTCGCCGTCGGGTCGATGATGTCCAGCAACCGCTTGTGGGTCCGGATTTCGAACTGTTCCATGGACTTCTTGTCCGTGTGGACGCTGCGGTTGACCGTGTAGCGCTCGATGCGGGTGGGGATGGGAATCGGCCCCGCGACGCGCGCGCCGGTGCGCTTCGTGGTTTCCACGATTTCGCCCGCCGACTGGTCGAGGACCCGGTGGTCGAAGGCTTTGAGCCTTATTCTGATGCGTTGTCCGCTCATGATGCTTTTCCCTCAAGGGTTGAATGATTCCACACTGGCATTCGCCGGGACAACCTCGAATCGGCAGGGCTCCATGCTGCAGCCCGCGCGTCCACGTGTCAAAGAACGCAGTGTCGTCGCGTAGCCGAACAGCTCCGCGAGCGGCACTTCCGCCTCGATGAGCCGCATCCCGTTCCTTTCGGCGATGTCCCGGATCTGCCCTCTGCGGCTATTCAGGTCGCCCAGCACGTCGCCGAGGGATTCCTCCGGAGTCTCGATTTCGAGCTTCATGAGGGGTTCCAGGAACGCGGGGTTCGCTGCTTTCGCCGCATCGTGCAGCGCCAGGGACGCCGCAGTGCGGAATGCGATCTCTGTCGAATCGACCGGGTGGAAACGACCGCTCGTCACGGTCACCTTCACGTCGGCCAACGGGAAATTTCCCAGCACGCCGGTGCTCAACCCGTCGCGGAGGCCTTCCTCCACGGCAGGTCGAAAATCGGCGGGGATTAAATCAGAAGAGACCGCGAAGTCAATCACATTTCCCGCCCCCCGCTCGTTTTTCTCCGCGCGCACCCCCACCATCGCGTACTGCATCTTGCCCGCGATTTCCCGTTCGAACGTGTTTTCCCCTTCCCCGGTCCCCAGCACCGTCTCCTTGTACGCCACCATCGGCCGCCCCGCCCGCGCCTGCACCTTGAACTCCCGCAGCATCCGGTCCCGCAGGATTTCCAGGTGCAGCGAGCCCATCCCGTGCATGATCGTCTGCCCCGTCTCCGGGTTCACGCTCGTCGTGAACGTCGGGTCCTCGTCGTGCAGCGCCGCCAGCGCCGCCAGCATCTTTTCCTTGTCCGCCTGCGTTTTCGGCTCCACCGACATCGAAACCACCGGCTCCGGGAACGAAATCCGCTCCAGCACCACCGGCTTCTGCTCCGCGCACAGCGTATCCCCCGTCCCCACCCCCTTGATGCCCGCGACCGCCCCGATTTCCCCGCTGCGGATCGCCTCCAGCTCCGTCTGCTGGTCCGCGTGCAGCCGGATCAGCCGCATCAGCCGCTCCCGCTTCTTCGTGCGCGGGTTCCACACGTTCGTCCCCTTTTTCATCACCCCCGAATAGACCCGCACGAACACCAGCTTGCCCACGAACGGATCCGTCGCCACCTTGAACGCCAGCGCACACAGCGGTTCCTCGTCCCCCGGCTTCCGCTCCGTCTCCTCCCCGCTCTTCGGTTGCACCCCCTTCACCGGCGGCACGTCCAGCGGCGAAGGCAGGTAGTCCGCCACCGCGTCCAGCAACGGCTGAACCCCCGCGTCCTTCAGGCTCGACCCGCACAGCACCGGCAGCAGCGTCCCCGCCAGCACCCCCGCCCGGATGCCCTTTTTCACCGTCTCCGCCGGCAGGTCCTCGTTCTCGTAGAACTGCGCCAGCACTTCCTCGTCCTGCTCCGCCGCCGCCTCCACCAGCACCCCCCGCGCCAGCTGCGCGTTTTCCCGCAGCTCCGCCGGGATTTCGCTTGCCGTTATCTTCGCCCCCCGGCTCTCCGGGTCGAACCGCAACGCCTTCATCCGGAGCAGGTCCAGCACCCCCCGGAAGTTCTCTCCTTCACCCCATGGCAGCGTCAGCGGCACCGCGTTCGCCTTCAGGCGGTTGCGCAACTCCTCCACCACGCGCGCGAAGTCCGCGCCCGTCCGGTCCATCTTGTTCACGAACGCCACCCGCGGCACCCCGTAGCGGTTCGCCTGCCGCCAGACCGTCTCGCTCTGCGGCTGCACGCCCCCGACCGCGCAGAAGATGCCCACCGCCCCGTCCAACACCCGCAGGCTGCGCTCCACCTCGGCGGTGAAGTCCACGTGTCCCGGCGTGTCGATGATGTTGATCTGCGTGCCCTTCCATTCGCAGGTCGTCGCGGCGCTGGTGATGGTGATGCCGCGTTCCTGTTCCTGGGGCATCCAGTCCATGGTCGCGGTGCCCTCGTGCACCTCGCCGATCTTGTGGACGCGGCCGGTGTAGAAGAGCATGCGCTCGGTCGTCGTGGTTTTGCCCGCGTCGATGTGGGCGATGATGCCGATGTTGCGGATGCGGGAAAGACGCTGGAGTTCCTCTGGTTTCATGGCCCGCGCACGATACGCCATTCCCCCCGCCCCGGCAAAGGCGAATTTTCCGTTCCCGTCCGGGCCGCATTCCGCCGGCAACGCGGACTCCCCGCCGGGAGGGCCCCGCTTGTCGGGGCCGCACCCCGCCAATCCGGACGTTCGGGCCGACCGCCGCGCCGGTGCCTCAGCGCGCCATGCCGGAGACCGCGCGCAGCCCCAGCAGGATGTCGGTGGCGTAGCGGAGCGCCGCGTCGTTGCGCGTCCGGTCGCGGAGCGCCCGGTCTTCCTTTTCCTCGTCCGACAGCGTTTTCCCCTTGCGCAGGCGCGGTTGTTCCGGCTCGAAGACGCGTTCCTCTTCCATTTCCGCGGTGATCTGCACGTCGGGTTCCACGCCGTGCGTCCCGTCGTAGATTTTCGTCCCGACCGCCAGCGGCGTCTCCACCCACGCCGCCGCGCAGTCGTCCGCGAGCCATTCCGTCCGGCGCGCCGGGAGTTCCCCGCGCGTTGCGCGGCCCACCACCGCCGCGTGGAGCGCCCAGCGCGCCGCCAGCTCCTCGCCGTCCCCGCGCGTGTTTTCGTCCACGAGCACGATGACCGGCCCGAACGTCTCCAGCTTGACGCGGCGCGCTTCCGCCTGCTCCATCAGCTCCGGCGCCAGTCCCGCCGTGCCGCGGAGATCGACGACGATGCCCTCGATTTTCTCCGCTTCCATCGTCCCGAACGCCTCGTCCAGTGCGCCGATGGCATCCGCGGGACAACGCGCGACGCGGATGTAGCCCAGCCGGTTCGGCAGGATTTCGTACTGCACCGTCTCCCCCTCCTCCGGCCCGCGCAGGTCCGCGAGAAGCGCCTCGTATTCCTCCCGCCCGAAGAACTCCACGCTCGGGATCCGCGAAAGCAACCCCATCCGCAGGGCCAGGACGATGTCCGCCTCGCCGAGTTCCACCTCCGCCGCTTCCAGCAGCGCCAGCGTGTCGCGGATGGTGTCCGCCCACGCGGCCGCTTCCGCGTCCGTCGCGGACGCCGCCGGGACGGCCTCGCCTTCCGCCGGTTCCGCTTCCCCGTCCGCCGCGGCTCCGGCGCATGCGGATTCGTCGGCGGCGGCTTCGATGCCCGCGGCTTCCGCGGCCGCCGCGCTATCGGCAAGGGCCTCGTCTCCGGCCAGCGCGTCGACCGGTTCCCGGACCAGCACCGTGAAGACGGCGAACAGGACGGCCCCGGCCGCCGCGTGCAACGGATGGAACTTCATCGCGGACTCCCGGCTCAGCGTTTCCCGCCGTATTCCTTGTTCAGCGCCAGCCCGATGATGTCGCGCTGGATCTGGTTGGTGCCTTCGTAGATCTGGAGGATCTTCGCGTCGCGCATCATCTTCTCCATCGGGTATTCCTTCATGTAGCCGTAGCCGCCGAGGACCTGGAGCGCGTCGGTCGTGACCTTCATGACCATGTCGGAGGCGAAGACCTTGCACATCGCGGAGAACTTCGAATAGTCCTTCATCCCGGCGTCGATCGCCCGCACCGTCGAATAGGTCAGCGCGCGCGCGGCCTCCAGTTGCGTGGCCATGTCGGCCAGCAGCCACCGCAGCCCCTGGTTCGCGATGACCGGCTTGCCGAACTGCTCGCGCACCTTGGCGTAGGAAACCGCCTCGTCCAGCGCCCCCTGCGCCAGCCCGATGGCCTGCGCGGCGATGCCGGGCCGCGACACGTCGAACGTCTTCATCGCCCAGATGAACCCGGTGCCTTCGCGCCCGATGAGGTTTTCGGCGGGCACTTCGCAATCCTGGAAAATCAGCTCGCGGGTCGCGCTCGCGCGGATGCCCAGTTTGTTCTCCTTCTTCCCGAACGAGAACCCCGGCATCCCCTTTTCCACGATGAAGCAGCTCACGCCGCGCGCGCCGCGGTTCTTGTCCGTCACGGCGAACACCGTGTAGGTGTCGGCCTCGCCGCCGTTGGTGATCCACTGCTTCGTCCCGTTGAGGATGTACTTGTCGCCCCGCTTGACCGCCGTCGTCCGGATCGACCCCGCGTCGCTCCCCGCGTTCGGCTCGGTCAGCGCGTAGGCCGCCAGCTTCTCGCCGCGCGCGATGGCCGGCAGGTATTTCTTCTTCTGCTCGTCGCTCCCGCCGATGAGGATCGGGTCGCTCCCGAGCCCGTTCGCCGCGAACGACGTCGAAACGCCCAGGCACACGCGGCTGAGCTCTTCCACCGCCACGATGTTGCACAGGCTGTCGCCCTCGAACGTCCCGCCGTATTCCACCGGGATGAACAACCCCATCAGGTCCATCTTCCCCAGCTCGGCGAGCAGGTCGCGCGGGAAGATTCCCTTTTCGTCCAGCTCCGCCCGCACGGGTTTGACGCGCGTTTCGGCGAATTCCCGCATCATGCTGCGGATTTCGGTGGCCATTTCGGAGAGACCGTAATTCAGTTCGGACATGGTTCGTTCCTTTCGGGTGAGACAACACGCACCCCGCGTTGCGGAGTTTTTTCCACTATGCCACCGTCCCCGCCCCCCGCGCAATCCGAAACGCCCGTCCCGCGCCGTCAGTCTCCGTCCCGCGCGAAGGCGGTTGCGGAAAGAGGGGGGAGGAGCAGTTCGTTGCGGGTGGCGTCCCAGCGAGCGGCTTCACCGACCCGGCCGGTTTCTTCCCCCGGCGCGCCGGGCAGCGGCAGTCGGGCTTCCCCGCGGCCGCGGTGGATGGCCACGGTCGCGACGCGTCCTTCGCCGAACCGCTCGAAGGCCAGCACGTCGCCGCCCCCCTCCAGCCACCGCAGCCCGCCGCGGCGCAGGACCCGTTCCCGTTTCCGCATGGCAATCAGCTTCCGGAAGGCCCCGGACAACTCCTCATCCGGCCCGCGCGGATGGCGTCCGCCCAGCGCTCCGCGGAAGCCGAGCGTCTCGTCCTCCATCGGAATGTCCGCCCACGGCATCGCCTGCCGGTCGCAGGGGTCGTTCGCGCCCCAAAGGCCGACCTCCGTCCCGTAGTAAAGCATCGGCGCGCCCGGCCCCGCGAACTGCCAGAACGCCGCCAGAAGCAGGCGCCGCTTCGCCTCCGCGCCGGGCGCGGACGTCCGCAACGCCGGATTTTCCGTCACGCGCGCCCACGAAAAGTACGGCCCCCATTCCGCGAACGGCGGACAGGCGCTTTCCAGCATCGTCAGGATGCGCCCGGTGTCGTGCGAATCGAGCAGGTTCTGCATCGCGCCGATGGTCGCCCACGAATGCCGCGCGTAGAGCCGCTCCATCCGCGCGCGCAGTTCCGCCGCCCCGATGGCCTCCGGATGCGGCGTGAAAAACGACAGCGTCGGGAACAGCCACTCGTAGTCCATCGCCGCCGAAAACTCCCCCTCGCGCACCCATTCGCCCGCCGGGCCGACGATTTCCCCCGTCGTGTAGGCCTCCGGGTTGATGCTCCGCACGAGCGCGTGCCATTCCCGCCAGAAGCCGTGCGGCACGCAGAACGCCACGTCCAGCCGCCAGCCGTCGACGCCCTCCTCCGGCCGCCCCTGCCCGCTCGGGTCCATCCAGCGGCGCGTCGCCGCGAAGAGGTAGCGCTTGACCCCTTCCGAGAGGTTGTCGCCGTCCCGTGCATAGGCCGGGAGCGACCCGTTCCGCCCGTCCCATGCCTCGTAGTCCACCCCGCCCCCCGCCCGTTCCCCGAGCAATTGGAACCACCCCGCGTAGCGCGAGGCCCGCCCCTTCGCCGCCACGTCCCGGAACGCGAACAGCTCCCGCCCGCAGTGGTTGAACACCCCGTCGAGGATGATCCGCATCCCGCGCCGGTGCACCTCCGCCACGAGTTCCAGGAGCGCGCGGTCGGCGCTCGTCCAGATCCACGTCGCGGGGTCTTCGGTTTCCCGCGCCGCCGCCAGCGCGGCCAAGTCGCCCTCGCGGTCCGGCCCGAACGACGGATCGACGTGTTGGTAGGCCCGCGTGTCGTACTTGTGCAGCGACGGCGCCCAGAACACCGGGTTCAGGTAGAGCGCGGTCACCCCCAAATCCGCCAAATACCCCAATTTTTCCCGCACCCCGACCAAATCCCCGCCGAACCGCCGGTCGAACACCGTGTCCCAGAACGCCCGCCCCTCCTCCCACTTTTCCCGCGCGTACCATTCCATTCCCCACGGCCGCACGCCCCACCCCGCGATGCCCTCCGCCCGGAAATCCTCCGCCCGCGGATTCGACCCCGGCGCGCCGTTCCGGAACCGCTCGGGGAAAATCTGGTACCACACCGCATCCCGCGCCCACTCCGGCACCGCCCCGCCCGCCGGCCCCTCCCCCTCCATGCTCTCCTGCCAAACCCGGCTCATCCCGCCGCCAACCGCGCCAAAAACCCCGAAAACGACCCCGCGTCCAGCAGCCGCACCGGCGGATCGCTCCCCGGCACCGTCCCCCGCACGCAACCCGCCAGCCCCGCCGCCCCCGCCGCGCCCCCCGCCGCCCCCTTCGCCACCCGCACCGGATTCCCGATTTCCTCCACCACCACCGCATACCGCGCCCCCGCCTCCCCCACCACCAGCAGGCGCCCCGCCTCATCCCCCTCCGCCGGTTTTGCGGCGAGCCCCCGCCCCGACGGATTCACGCACAACACGAGTTCCCCGTCCAGGTTCACCAGCCCCGGCACGAACCGCGCGTCATGCCCCGGCAGCCCCCGCGCCGCCACGCCCCCCGCCGCCGCGAACCCGACCGACCCCGCCTCCACCGCGTACCACTCCCCCCCCGACCGGAACGGCACCCAAGCCACCATTTCCTCCCCCGCCCCCTCCTCCGCCGCCACCGGCCGGACGGCCTCTTCCCCCGGAATGCGCGCCGGCTCCCGCGCCATCAACCGCCGCGCCGCCTCCGCGTACTTCGGGCAATTCCGGCAATGCCCCGCCTTCTCCAGCTCCCCGCACGACATGTCCCCCTCCACCCCCACCGACCCGATGCACCCTTCCGCGGGTTCCGCCGGCGGATTTGCCAAAGTTTGGCAAATTCCGCCCGTTTTTGCCGAACCTTGGCAAATTCCGTTTTCCGTTTTTGCCAATGCTTGGCAAAAATCGGCGTTTTTTGCCAAACATTGGCAAATTTCCTCCACGGGAAGCCGCGCCCCCCCCGGTTCCTCCCGCCCGCCGACCCCCGTCACCCGCAAAGCCAAGCCGTCCCCCACCACCAAAAGGCGCGTATCCATCCGCCGCGGCGCCGCCCGCCCCGTCAGCGCCTCCTCCAGATCCACCACCCGCAGCCCCCCCGCCGCGACCTCCCCCTCCGGCACGTCCGGCAGCACCCGCGCCACCGCCCCCGCTTCCAGCCAGTACGCCGCCCCCCCGACCCGGAACGAAACCGCCGCCGCCATCGGCTCACCCCCCCGCCGGCCCCTCTCCCGCCAGCGCCAGCAGGTAGCGCCCGTAGTCGTTCTTCTTCATCTGCTCGCCCCGCGCCCGCAGCGCCTCCCGGTCCATCCACCCCGCCTTGAACGCGATTTCCTCGATGCACGCCACCTGCAACCCCTGCCGCGCCTGGATCGTCTGCACGAAATTCCCCGCCTGCAGCAGCGAATCGTGCGTCCCCGTGTCCAGCCACGCGAACCCCCGCCCCAGCAGCTCCACCCGGAGCCGCCCCTCCTCCAGGTAGAGCCGGTTCAGGTCCGTGATTTCCAGCTCGCCCCGCGCGCTCGGCTTCAGCCGCGCCGCCATCTCCGACGCGTCCGGCCCGTAGAAATACAGCCCCGGCACCGCGTACTGCGATTTCGGCTTCTCCGGCTTCTCCTCCAGCGACAGCACCTTCCCCGTCCCGTCGAACTCCACCACCCCGTAGCGCTCCGGATCCCGCACCGGATACCCGAACACCAGCCCCCCCTCTTCCAGCCGCCCCGCCCGCCGCAGCAGCCCCGTCAACCCCGTCCCGTAGAAAATGTTGTCCCCCAGGATCAGCGCCACCGGTTCCCCGGCGATGAACTCCCGCCCGATCAAAAACGCCTGCGCCAGCCCCTCCGGACGCGGCTGCTCCGCGTACGACAGCTTCAGCCCCAGCGCCGCCCCGTCCCCCAGGAGCGCCCGGAACAGCGGCAGGTCCTGCGGCGTCGAAATGATCAGGATGTCCCGGATGCCCGCCAGCATCAGCGTCGACAGCGGATAGTAGATCATCGGCTTGTCGTACACCGGCAGCAGCTGCTTGCTGATCGTCAACGTCAACGGATGGAGCCGCGTCCCCGCCCCGCCTGCCAGGATGATGCCTTTCATCGACCGATCCTCCTCGCCCCGCTCAGTTCGCGTCCGGGTCCACTTCCCCGATCCACTTCTTCGAATTCCCCTTCTCCCCGCCCGTGCTCCACAAATAGAACGTCACCGCCGACGACGGCCGGTACTTGTAGGAATCCCCCCACGGGTCCTGCAAATCCTTCAGCTCGTGGTCCGCCTTCTGCAACGCCTCCTTCAGCGCCTTCGTCGCCGCATCCGTCGACGGCTGGCTCTTCCCCCACCCCGGAACCCGCCCGTACTGGCTCTGGTACTCCGACACGAACACCTCCAGCTTCGCGATTTCCGCCTCCGCCCGCTTCCGCCCCGCGTTCTGCTGCGCCCCCCCCGCCAACCCCAGGATGATCCCCGCCAGCACCCCGATGATCGCAATGACCACCAAAACCTCGATCAACGTGAAACCGCTGCGCTTCATGCCACGTACTCCTGCAAGATGTCCTTTTTCCCGACTTTGCCACCTTCCCCCCTCCCCCGCAACCCAAATCCCGCCCGCCCCCGGCCCAAAATTGCCCGCCCTCTCCCCACCCCCT
>Ga0310786_10006218_pt1 | contig 15974 bp, 12 predicted proteins | sample AusTroGonzalo_MG_FD_203881 | JGI IMG/M metagenome (GOLD analysis project Ga0310786, IMG submission 203881) | Bovine rumen microbial communities from tropical cattle in Woodstock, Queensland, Australia - Gonzalo_03 (v2) (version 2) | ecosystem: Host-associated > Mammals > Digestive system >... | reverse complement strand
GGTATGAAGATTTCTTCTTACCTTTGCAAGCGTTGGCTTTTGTCATATTTGTAAAGTTTCTTTGCGTTTTGTCCACTACAAAGATACTAATAATTATTGACATTATGCCAACTTTTGTGTTAATATAATATACTGATTATTAACTGTTTAGTTAAATATTCGTTATAAATATTCCTTACATTTTACAACCTTATAAGGTCTAAATCAACAGAGTTCTGAGATGAACCACATCATAATTTGACACAGAAGAGAACAGGGAAGCAAGAATCAGGGCTACGGGAGCGAATTTCCTTACTTTTCCTTGGCGGTTTGAAGATTTCTTCTTACCTTTGCAAGCGTTGGCTTTTGTCATATTTGTAAAGTTTCTTTGCGTTTTGTCCACTACAAAGATACTAATAATTATTGACATTACGCCAACTTTTATGTTAATATAATATACTGATTATTAACAGTTTGGTTAAATATTCATTATAAATATTTTTTACATTTTGCAGCCTTGTAAGACCTAAATCAACAGAGTTCTGAGATGAACCTGAATGTCCTCGGTTCGAGTCCGAGCGTGCACCCTTATAAAGTGCTGATAATCAAACGATTACAGCACTTTTGTTTTGACCGCATTAGGGTTGATTAACTTAATATTAACTTAAAATTAACTTAAATTCGTGTTAATTAATCCATTTTCATGTGTACATGATTTTAAGTGCAATAATATAGTTTTGTTGAGTAATTTTGCAAATTTTAGGTCAAAAACAGGAAAAACGAGACTGATGTCAGAACTATTGAGCGTCTGCCCTGCTACACCATTGGTAGGCTCTGCATCCTCGAAGAGGTTATAGACGAGTATTCAACAGGTACAGCCGAGAAGTATTTCTGCGACACCCTCGAACCAACTTGGCGCGACTATGCCAACGGTGCCTACAAGGTGAAAGGTCGCTCGGCCATTCCCGAAGGCCGTTATGCTGTGGTGATCTCGTGGAGTCCGAAGTTCAAGCAGTGGCTTCCCATCCTGCTTGGCGGCCCCGAGTTCAACCGCAAATGGCAAGGCATCCGCATCCATGCAGGCAACACCGCCAAGGACACCGAGGGCTGCATCCTCGTAGGCAAGAACCGTGAAGTCGGCAAAGTCCTCGACAGCCGCATCTGGGTTCACCGCCTGAAACAGAAGATCGTCGAGGCCAAGGACCGCGGCGAGGCCGTCTGGATTACCATCAAGTAACCATAACATTCATGTTGAAAATATAGCAAATAATCCTGAGTTTTTCTTGACTTTCTGCTGCTGTAACGTTAATTAACGCTAAACTGGGTCGGTGGCGAGCGGAATTTTACCAGATTATTTGTATCTTTGCGCGGTAATTACTGAATTAAACGGCAATAAACGAATAATTTAAAAACATTAAAAGATGAAAGATTTGAAAATTAACAAAATCAAGAATGTAAGTCTGGCGATGGCATTTGCCTTGACGCTGTCAATGGCAATGGCAGGATGCTCGGAGAGTGATAACAGCGTAAATAACGTTGTGCAGCCTACGGGCCGCATCACCGTCAGCGCAGGCATCAACGTAGGCGACTTGACAGGCCAAGTGCTGAAGTTTACCTCGGGCGACAAGCTTTACGTCTATGGCAAGATAACGGAAGACGTGGTTGTGGCGGGCTTCCTCGACATCGACGGGAGGTCAATTAACGATGCCGGAACGAGTGCAGATTTCTCTGGTCAGGTGAATGCCTACGATGCCCAAGGTACTCCGATAGACTATGCCTTAGGCAGCGACCCGCTGGCCGCCTGCACGAATAAGACAGCCATGGCAATGCTGATCCACGCTGGCGTCTCTACGAGTAACCAGACTGAGGATGCCATCTATATCGTCGAGGGCAAAGCTCCTCAATTTACTGTGAACAATGCGGTTGCCGATGATGTGGAGACGCTGATTACCAAGTGCCTGCCCGTCGCTGGCAGTTACGACAGCAACACAAAGAGTTTTGTACTTAACAACAGCTCACCCATCTTCAATTGCTCATTCAGCGGTCTCGAGAATGATACCAAATATCATTTCTCACTCTACCAGAAGAGGGGTAAGTATGAAGCAGAATATATAAATCTTGCCGGCGCCGGCTTCTTTACAACCGACGGAAGCGGAGCCAAATCTTTTGCCTTCGCTTCCGGGTATGACGGTGAATTCCTATGGAAAATCGTCATCAAGTCGGCAGATGAGCAGACCGAGATCGCTACCATCGACCTGGGCACGAGGGACATCACCGAGAAGGTTTATGACGTAACGTGCCGATTTGTCAACCTTGCCAACGTTAGTGGCCCTACGACACTTCAGGACGGTGACATAGCAATCGGTACGTTGGCCGACAATGTGAAGATTTCTATTGCAGCTGACGCGACAGTGACTCTCAGCGGCGTGAACATCAATGATCAGAAAGCATGGATAGCTGGTGAAAATGCGGGCCTCACCTGTCTGGGCAATGCGACTATCATTCTGGCCGACGGCACGACGAACACCGTAAAAGGATTTGGTGATATCGTCAATGAGTATCCCGGCATCCTGGCAGCCCACAACCGCAACAGCTCTGACCCAGCCGATGAATATACGCTCACCATCAAGGGTACGGGCGAGCTCAACGCCACGGGTGCAAACCACTCTGCCGGCATCGGTGGCGGCTATTATGTCCCCTGCGGAAACATTACGATTGAGAACGGTACCATCAGAGCCCAAAATAGCACTTGCGGCGACGCTGCAGCTATCGGTTCCGGCCCTAATAGCTCCTGCGGTACGATAACTTTCAGCGGCGGACACGTCACAGCTGAATCTGTCGGCGACGGTGCCGCCATAGGCATAGGTTATAATGAAACTACTGGCACTAATGGCTCCTGCACAAAGATTCAAATCAACGACACTATGAAAGGTGTAACGATGATTAAGAGCAATGTAGATAAAGATACAAAAGCCGGAGTATTCATGAATGCTCAATCAGTATTTATTGGAAGTCAAGATCTGAAAAATTATCCAATTGGTGAGAATTCAGGAAATGCCCTTGACTTACCTGCTTCAGAATTGGCAGATATTCTGTGGAGTACTAATCCCGTCATCGGTAGTTTATACACCGCCACTGAAACCACTGGTGTTTGGAGCATTTATAAGAAGGGTGAAGACGACGATTAGAAGTAGGACCCGTTTTCTCCCAAACACACGCATTGACGTGGCCGACGCCCTGCGAGGGATCGCTGTGGCGGGTATCATCCTGTATCACTCCGTTGAGCATTTCAACATCTTCACGCAGGAGACCATCCTCCACGCATTGCCTTCTGACCAGACGGTAGCCGACGTGCTCGCCTGGCTGCTGTCCGGCAAGATGTATGGCATCTTTGCCATGCTCTTCGGATTGAGCTTCTTCATCATGAACGACAACCAGGAGCAGAAGGGCAAATGTTTCTCCGGACGTTTCGCCTGGCGCATGTGTCTGCTCTTCATGTTCGGTGTCATCAATGTGGCCTTCTACGATGGCGACATCCTGATGCTCTATGCCTGCTATGGCCTGCTGCTCATTCCCATCAGCTATCTGCCGTCGAAGGCGGTCTGGTGCATCATCGGCCTCTTGGCCATACAGCCCGTAGAACTATATTGTCTGCTGACGGGTACTACAATGGATCATTCCACCATGTGGGAACTCTATGGCAAGATCAACAGCGCGCACGAGCATGGCACATTCTGGGAGAACGCCCTCACTAACCTGCGATACGGCTTCGAAGTTAATTTCCGCTTTAACGTGTTCAGTGGCCGTCTGACGCAGTTGCTTTGCCTCTTCATCCTCGGCATGCAGTTAGGGCGCGAGAGGTTATTCTATAACGAGGGGAAGAACCTGCAGATCTGGCATAAGATTCTCATGATATCTACTGCTGTTGTCATCGCCCTGAGTTTCGTGGACTTTGGCGCTGTCGAGATGTGGCTCAAGCCCATCTACAACCTCATCATCCTCCTGATGATCGTCTCGGCTGTGGTCTCAGCGTGGTATGCCTTCGAGGGTGTGCGCCGTGTGCTCCATCACCTGTGCATCTTCGGTCGCATGAGTCTCACCAACTATCTGTTGCAGTCCATCATCGGCTGCGCCATCTTCTGTGGTTACGGTCTCGCCTGCTATTACAAGCTGGGCATCACCTATGCCGTGATGGTAGGAGCGTGCATGGTAATCGCCCAGTATTGTTTCGCCCGATTCTGGTTCAGCAATCATCAGCGCGGACCGTTAGAGGGCTTATGGCGAAAACTCACTTGGATATTGAATGATAACGCTAAAGTATAGCAGTTTATCCCAGGAGTTCCTTCAATTTGTTGACATTGCTGCGCGAAACGGGGATGGCATCATGAGTGTGATGCATCACGAGCTGCATGGCGCGAGAATTAGAGGAGATTTGTTCAACCTGACTGAGATTGACCATGAAGGCACGATGGCAACGCACTATCATGGGATAAGCCTGCAGCGCGTCTTCCATCTGTTTCATCGTGGCGCGAAGCATCGAGGTGTGTGCCTCATTCTCTCGCAGTTGACAAACCTTGACATAGTTGCCAACGGCCTCAATATATAATAGGTCGGAAATCTCGAGAGTCACATGCTCGTTGGTGGTTCCTTCGAGTGTTATCTGTGAATCCCCTCCAGACCTCCCTGAAGGGGAGGAATCCTGCTCTCCTCTTTCGGAGGGGGTGGGGGAGGTTTCTCTTTGCATTTTCTTCAGCTGCTCGTTCAGCAGTCTGGTTTCTTCGAGTTCTGCAGCCAGATAACGGCTACGGAACTTGAATCGCCAATAAAGTCCGATGGCGAAAGAGAGGAAGGCAATAATCACCAACGTCTCCAAATAGTTGCTTAATGACAGTTTGTTGCCTTCTACCAGATCGCTCATCGCAAAGTGGCGATAGAGACAGATGAGCAATGACACCAACGGCGTGTTGATGAATTGGAAGCGGAGATTGCGGCTGATGATATAGCTGACGCCACGATCGTAGGAGCGGGGCATGCGGATCACATATTTCAGTATGACTTCCGTCAGAAAACAACTGAACATGCCCAATGCAAAGATGCTCAGCAAATGAATATATGCCTGCCATTGCCACACTTTGAGTCCGAAGGGCTTGAAGATGGCTATCGCCAGCACCATGAAGGCGCAGCTGATAATGCGGATGCTGATGGTTTCTGTTCGTCCTTGTTTCATACAGCCGACAAAGGTACGAATAAGTGAGGAGAAAACCAAAAGATTTTTGAGTTTTATTTGCCCATTTATCACAAATCTATGCAAAATATCCCAGAAATTTGGAGGGTTTAATAATATGCCATACCTTTGCAGTCGGAAATGTTTAATAAAAAAATGTAGTTATGAAACCAAGAACAATTATTGGAATCGTTTTCATTGTAGCCAGTTTAACAAAATTGGCAACAATCTGGGGAATCATCGAGTGGAACTGGTTTGCACGGGTATCTGAGGAACCATGGGTTACCTATTTCACCATCTGTCTGCTGATATATGTAGGCGTGAGCCTTATTATCGACAGCTATCGTCGCGACCCAGACCAATGGTTACAGCGTCCGTTGCCCATTGGCGAAGATGGCAAGCGCATCTGTTGCAGCGTACACTACGGCGGCGATGAGTACGTCTATCGTGGCGAGCCTTTCCACGGTGCCCGCCTCGACGCTTTCTGCGGAGGCATCCGTATGGACTTGCGAAATGCCGTTATTACAGAGGATGAGGAGATAGAGATCCATACCTTCTGTGGCGGCGTGGAACTCTTTGTGCCTCAGACGGTGAACGTCGAGGTCAAGAGCCGCAGCTTCCTCGGCGGCGTCGGCAACCATGCTTCAAGAATCACAGACAAGGATGCCCATTGCCTCCACATCATTGCCGACAATTTCCTGGGCGGTGTGGATATCAAGAGAGCGCTGGTCATGTTGACCATGATATTTGCGCTTGGGATGAACGCCGTGGCGCAACCAAAGCAAGTGATTGAGTTCCAGACGGCGATGTCAATACATGAAACCACCTATAAGAACTTCGTCAAAGATGGTAAATACAAAGAGGCCATTGCTCCGCTTGTCACACTCATACAAATGATTGATACGACCAATATTTACAAGGTGCTTAATATAAACGAAGTAACCGTCAGACAACTCAATGCCCCTTACTACTACGACTTGGCCTGCTGCTATGCCGTTACCAAACAAAAGAAGCAGGCTCTGAAGGCGCTGGAACAGGCGGTGGATCTTGGGTATAATGATTACAACAATATGCTCTACGACAAAGACCTCACGTTGCTCCGTAAGGACAAAACGTACCAAACCCTGCTGGCTGCGGTCAAGGAGAAGACACCGCTCAACGTGCTCAAGAAATCGGCTCCATACGCTCAGGATTCCGTGAAACTGGAATGCAAGTTTACCTATCAGGCGAAAGATGACTATCGCCTGACTGCGGTGCGCGATTACCTCAAACTCGACTCAGTAGCAGGCCAGGGCGATGAGTTGTCGAAGATCATCAACCTTCTTCACTTTGTCCACGACGAGATGCCTCACGATGGCAACCACCGTGCCTTTGCCGAGATGGATGCCATCGACCTGTATAACTACTGCAAGACGACAGGCCGTGGCGTAAATTGTCGTCAGCTGGCTATATCGCTCTGCGAAGTGTATCTCTCGATGGGCATCCCCGCCCGCTATGTCACCTGTATGGCAGCCGACCCCAACGACGGCGAGTGTCATGTTATCAACGGCGTGTGGTCAGAGCAGCTGCAGAAGTGGCTCTGGATAGACCCGACGAATGATGCCTGGGTGACGGACGAGAACGGTACGATGCTCAGTATTGCTGAGGTGCGCGAGCGAATGATCAACGACCAGCCGCTGGTGCTCTGCGAGACGGCCAACTGGAACCACCGCGAGAAACAGACCAAAGAGGGCTATCTCGATGGTTATATGTCGAAGAATCTCTATTACTTTGTCTGCAAGAAATACAGCCGGTTCAATCCAGAGAGCGACTATCGCCCCAATCCAACAGAGGAAGACATACGCTTGATTCCCGTAGGATTCGTCAACGACAACTGGAAGTGCGACACGACCACCGACCCTGATTTCTTCTGGGCAAAGCCCGAGATGTAAATAACGAGATCAGAATTAGAATTTAAAGATAATATGAATATAAGATTAGAACAACCACAAGACTATCGCGAGGTGGAAAATCTGACTCGCGAGGCATTCTGGAACGTCTATCGTCCAGGATGCGCAGAGCATTACGTGCTCAACCAGTATAGAACAAATCCCGACTTCATCCCTGAATTGGATTTCGTGATGGAGGAGGACGGCAAGATCATCGGCCATGTCATGTTCTCAAAGGCAGAGATTATCCTTGACGACGGCAGTTGCTTTCCTTCATGGACATTTGGCCCCATCAGCATAAACCCTGACTACAAGCGTAAGGGTTATGGCCTGAAATTGCTCCAGTATGCGTTGGAGAAGGCCAAGGAAATGGGCATTGGTCTTTTGCAGATGGAAGGAAACATCGGGTTCTACAGGCATGCGGGCTTCGACCTCGCCAGCAAGATGAAGATTCACTATCATGCAGAGCCGAGAGAGTCAGAAGTGCCATATTTCCTTGCCCAAGAACTGATTCCAGGCTACTGGGGCAATCGAGAGGGCACCTATTGCCCACCCAAGGGTTACTTTGCGGCAGATGAGAATCCAGAGGCTTTTGACGCTTACGAAGCAACTTTTCCAAAGAAAGAAAAGGCATTCCAACCTGGACAACTGCCTCAGTTCTGCCAGAGTTGTGGGATGCCCCTCACCAAGAATGAAGACTGCGGAACCAATGCTGACGGTAGCACGAACTATGACTACTGCCAGTATTGCTACAAGGACGGCAAGTTCCTACAGGAATGTACGATGGACGAGATGGTAGAGCATTGTGCTCAGTTTGTTGATGAAGTCAACAAGAATATGCCTAAGCCCATGACGAAGGAAGAGTACAAGCAGATGATGCGAGGCTTCTTCTCCATGCTGAAACGATGGAGAGGCAAGCAGGTTTCAATTACCGATACAAATAGCGTTTGATACTCATTTTCGGCGTCTTTTCAAAGGGCTCGTCAACAAATACCACTTCGTTGATCTTACTATAGACAGGAAGTGATTTGTTAGCGGTGGCGCGGATGAGTTCAGGGATCTCGGAACGTCTGTCCATGTCCAAGTCATCGGGGATTTCAGGATATACCAGCGCCACCAACCTCCCCTTACGCTCCACGACCAGCGATTCGTTTACGTATGGGCAGCCTGACAATACGGCCTCCAGTTCCTCAGGATAGATGTTTTGGCCGGAAGAGTTCAGTATCATCGACTTGATACGACCGCGGATGAAGATATTGTTATTTTCATCCAATAGGCCCAAGTCGCCTGTGCGGAACCATCCGTCGTCGGTAAACGCGGCTGCATTGGCTTCGGGATTCTTGTAATAGCCGATGGTGAGGTTGTCGCCCCGCACCTGTATTTCACCCGGGACGTTCCTTGGATCGTCGGAATTGATACGAAGGTCATGGACGGGCTTGCCGCAGGAACCGGGAACGTAATCCGTACACCATTCCCAACCCAGCAGCGGGCAGGCTTCTGTCATGCCATACCCCACGGTATAGGGCAGGCGTATCTTGGTGAAGCAATCCTCCACCTCAGGCTTCAGGGCCGCACCACCCATGATGAAGCCACGCACCTGACCGCCAAAGGCAGCCAGGACTTTCTTACGGACAATCTTGTAAATCGCTTTCCGGGCTTGGGGTATGGCCGTCAGCCATTTCATCTTGTCAAGTGCAGGCTTGATGGAATTGGCATACACCTTTTCCATCACCAGCGGCACCGTGACCACCATATAAGGTTTGACCTCCTGCATGGCTCTCAGCAGCGTCGAGGGTGAGGGCGTCTTGCCAAGGAAATAGACCGTCACGCCGTCAACATTGGGATGGATGAACTCTATGGCCAGTCCGTACATGTGGGCCATGGGGAGCATGGAGACGATGGTCTCACCAGGCTTGTTGGGGAAGTGGCTGTTGCTGAAGGCGTCGGTATCTGAAATGGCGCCGTAGGTGAGCATGACACCCTTGGGATTGCCGGTAGTTCCTGAGGTGTAGTTGATGATGGCCAGCTTGTCCATATTGTCCGAAGGATAGGAAACCTGTTCTTTCGTCAGACCTGTGGGACATTTCTGTGCAAAAGCTTTCTCACGGTTCTCCCAGGCCTCGGCTACCTTCTCGTCGCGATGCCAGAGCATCGAGCAGTCCTTCACGTTGATGGCAGCCCTGAGGTTGGGCATCTGACTGGGATTGAGCGCTTTCCAGATTTCCTTGTCGGTGAAAAGCAAGACACTGTCGGAGTGGTGCGTGAAGGTGGAGATACTGTTGGGGTGGAAATCGGCAAGGAGGGGCACAGCCACACATTCATTGACATTGATGTCCCAGAAAGTCATGGCCCAACGGGCACAGTTCCTCGCACAGATGGCCATCTTGCTGCGCTTGGTGATACCTGCCTCGTTCAGGAAAATCCGAAACTGTTCAATGCTCTTTGCCACATCTGCATACGTAAAGGTGTCGCCCTCGTAGTCACAGAGTGCTTTCTGATTCCACTGTTGGCGGATGGTCTCCTCCAAAGTCTTCAGATAATGTTTTACCTTCCCGTGTTCCATATCCTCATATTATTTGTTAAATATGGCTGCAAATATACGAAAAAACGGGGAATAATGAGTACCTTTGCCCTTGGTTTTAAGAGTATTTGTGAAATGGGCGTTAAGAATTTCATTAAATGAAGCAATGAAAAGAATCATTTGGGTTGCGTGTTTAGTCCTTGTCTGTAAATCGGCAAAGGGGCAGGAGCAGCAGGATAGCTTGAAGGCGGCAGACTTGATGCAAGAACTGCAAGAGGTGGTCGTGAAAGGCAACCTGCCTAACACCCGCCTGAAAGGCAATGCCATGATCACCCGCATTCAGGGGACACCGCTCGCAGATGCCGGTACGCTCGGCGAGATGCTGGTGAAAGTGCCTGGCATGACGGGTACCGACGAGGCGCCTGAGGTATTGGGCAAGGGCACGCCGCTTTTCTATATCAACGGGCGGCTGATGCGCGACGACAGTGAACTGAAGCGCCTGCGCAGCGAGGACATCCGCGACGTGGAGGTGATCAACAACCCTGGTGCGCAGTATGATGCGACGGTACGGGCCGTGGTGCGCATCCGCACTGTCCGTAAGCAGGGCGACGGTCTCAGCCTCGACCTGACGCTGACCGACGAGCACGACTTGCGCTACGATTTTGACCGTCCACAGATGAAGCTGAGCGCCAACTATCGCAAGAACAGTGTCGATGTCTTTGGCTCTGTGTATTTCTTCCATCAGGACTATCGCCAGTACAGTACCATCGAGGATATTACCACGACTGACAAGACGTTCCGTCAGTATGGCCCCTTCACGATGACGTGGAAGAACAACAAGCTCACCTATACGGCTGGTGTCAACTGGCAGTTGTCGGATAACCACTCTCTGGGTGTGCGTGCAGACCTGACGCATCAGATGAAAGGCACCAATCAAGTGATATACGATGAGGACGTGTTTGTGGATGATGTGTTGATGGATCATCTTTATTCGCATCAGACCAGCAAGGAGACGAAGCCGCTGGGGTGGCTCACGAACACCTATTATAATGGTAAGGTGGGCAAATTGGGCATCGACTTCAACTTCGATTTCATGAGGAACGGAACAGATACCGACCGCGAGAACGTGGAGCAGAGCAAGGTGCAGGACGATTTCGTGCTGAGCAAGTCGGGCACCAAGAGCCATCTCTATGCCACCAAGCTGGTGCTCTCCTATCCGATATGGAAGGGTGTGCTGGAGGCAGGTACAGAGATGACCTTCGTGAATCGTAACAATACTTACTGGATTGATAAAACTCAGATAGCCAATTCCGATGCCGACATCACAGAGAACAATATTGCCATTTTTGCGGAGTACGGCTGCGACTTCAAGAAATATGGCAACGCCTCAGTAGGTTTGCGCTACGAGCATACACTCATGGATTATGACGATGCGATGAATAAGGACGACTATCTGCACCGCACGATGGACGAATGGTTCCCCACGGCATCCTACTCGGTGGTCTTGGGTAAGGTGCAGACGGCCCTGTCGTACAGCATGAAGACCAATCGCCCCAGCTTCTTCGCCATGAACGATGCCGTCACCTACATCAGCCGCTATATGTATCAGGCAGGTAACTCACAGCTGCTCAACGAACGGGTACGTGACCTGACGCTGAACGTATCGTATGAATGGGTCAGCCTGACAGCCTCGTACGAGCATCTGACGAATCCCATCACCCAATGGAACTTCCTTACCGAGACAGACGCGATGCTTTGCAAGCACATCAATCTTGACAAGCCCATCAACACCATCAGCGCCTATCTGGCCGTGACCCCACGACTCGGCATCTGGTCGCTCAATGCCACAGCAGGTTTCGAGAAGCAGGACCTCTACATGGATGTCGAGGGGCCCCAGGGTGTTTATCGCGTTGATTACGACAAGCCCCAATACACGCTCAACGCCTATAATACGCTGACGCTGAAGCATGGCTGGCGGTTCGACATCAACCTGATGTACCGTTCGAGCGGATGTTCCTACGTGTTCTACAACGATACCTACAACCTGCGTCTGAACCTCGTGGCACAGAAGAGTCTGCTCCGCGACAATTCGCTCACCCTCCGTGCTGCCGTGCTCGACTGCTTCCAGCGCAACCGCATGAACGAGTTCTCGGATTGCGGCTACAACCAGATTCAGCAGAACAACCGCTTCTCTACCCACAAGCTGATGTTCTCACTCATCTACCGCCTCAACGCCACCCGCAGCAAGTACAAAGGCACAGGCGCAGGTCGCGAAACTCAGGCCCGAATGTAACGATGGCGATCAGCCATTCAATGAATAATTCAATGAATATGAAACGAATATTATCTATTTTATTTGTAACCTTGCTGGCTGTGCCGGCATTGGCACAGTCTGTGATTCAGCATCCCTGGCAGGGGAAGCGAGTGGCTTATTTCGGGGACTCGATTACTGACCCGCGTAACAGCGGCTCGAAGAAGAAGTACTGGGGTTTCCTGCAGGACTGGCTCCAGATAGAGCCTTACGTCTACGGGGTGAGCGGAAGGCAGTGGAATGATATCCCGCGACAGGCTGACAAACTGCGTGAGGAGCATGGCGACAGCGTGGACGCTATCCTTATCTTCATGGGGACGAACGACTACAATGCGGGCATCCCCATCGGTGAGTGGTTCGTGGAGAAGGAGGAACAGGTGATGGCGGGCATCCACGAGACGAAGCATCTGGTAGACCGCAGGCACCGCTATCCTGTGATGAGCGACTCGACGTGTCGTGGACGCATCAACAAGGCGCTCGACTACGTGAAGCGGATGTATCCCACGAAGCAGATTGTGCTCATGACGCCGATACACCGTGCGGAGTTCTATGCCAACGAGAAGAATTGGCAGCCGCGTGAGGACTATACCAACAAGTGTGGCGAATATATCGATGCCTACGTACAATCGGTGAAGGAGGCCGGCAACCTGTGGGCTGTGCCCGTGATCGACCTGAATGCGCTCTGCGGCCTCTATCCGTTGATGGACGAGATGGCGCAGTATTTCAAGAGTGCGGAGAACGACCGCCTGCACCCCAATGACGTGGGGCATGAGCGGATGGCGAAGACCATCATGCAGCAGTTGTGGGCTCTGCCGGTGTTCTGATATAGTCGACGAACGAATAGGGGAAGTCGTGACGGTCATCTGTGGGATGGTCTTCACGGCTTTCTTCTTGCCAGTCGTCGTAAGGCGGGAAGAAGGTGTCGGCCTCGGCAGGGGTGTCATCGATCTCCGTGAGGCAGAGGCGGTCGGCAATCTTCAGAGCCTGACGGTAGACTGAGGCGCCACCGATGATGTAGATGTCCTCGTCGGGGGCGCAGTGCTGGAGGGCTTCTTCGAGTGAGGGGAAGGTCTCGCAGCCAGGGAAATCCTTCTGCGAACGGCTGAGCACGATGTTGCGGCGGTTGGGCAGGGCACCTTTCGGCAGGGAGAGGAAAGTGTTGCGGCCCATGATGATGGTATGGCCCGTGGTGAGGGCCTTGAAGCGCTTCAGGTCGTTGGGGAGCCAATAGATGAGCTTGTTCTTATACCCGATGGCCCCATTCTTAGCTACTGCTGCAATGATAGAAATCATAATTATCAATTGTCAATTGTCAATTATCAATTAAACAGATACTGCCGCTTTGATATGTGGGTGTGGATCGTAGCCGACGAGCTCGAAGTCCTCGTACTGGAAGTCGAAGATGGACTTGACATCGGGGTTGAGCTTCATCGTGGGCAACGGACGGGGCTCACGCGTGAGTTGGAGCCTGGCCTGGTCAAGATGGTTCAGGTAGAGATGGGTGTCGCCTGTGGTGTGGATGAAGTCGCCCGGCTTGAAGCCCGTCACCTGTGCCATCATCTGGAGCAGCAGGGCGTACGAGGCGATGTTGAACGGCACACCGAGGAAGGTGTCAGCCGAACGCTGGTAGAGCTGGAGCGAGAGACGGTCGCCAGCCACGTAGAACTGGAAGATGGTGTGGCACGGAGGCAGCGCCATCTTATTGACTTCGGCCACGTTCCAGGCTGAGACAATCATGCGGCGGGAGTCAGGATTGTTCTTCAGCTGGTCGACAACGTACTGTATCTGGTCGATGGTACCACCTTGATAGTCAGGCCACGAACGCCACTGGTGGCCGTAGACGGGACCCAGGTCGCCGTTCTCGTCGGCCCATTCGTCCCAGATGCTGACCTTATGGTCGTGCAGGTACTGGATATTGGTGTCGCCGCGGAGGAACCACAGCAGTTCGTAGATGATACTCTTCAGATGGAGTTTCTTGGTGGTCAGCAGGGGGAACCCGTCGTCGAGGTTATAGCGCGACTGGGTGCCGAAGATGCTGATGGTACCTGTGCCTGTACGGTCGCTTTTCTCTGTGCCTTCCGTCAGGATGCGGTTGAGGATGTCGAGATACTGTTTCATATACTTTGAACTTTGAACTTTAAACTTTGAACTTTATGATTTCCACTGGGTCGGCGGGAAGATGGGTGGTCTTGATGCGCCAGGGCTTTGGGTAGAGATTGTTGGCACGGTTGCCGATGTTCTTGGCCGGACCCAGCGGGAATCCCTTATAGGTGACGGTGACGATGCCGCGAGGGGTATCGGGCGGCAGCACGAGGGCTTCGCCGCGCAGGTAGCGCAGGGCATCGGAGTAGGAGAGATCTACGTGGAGGGTGGAGGGTGGAAGATCAGGCGTCAGGGTTTTCAGTTTAGAGTGAATAGTGGATAGTGGACAGTTGTGATTACTTCTATAAGCAGAGTCTGGGCTTGCATGGTAATCATAACTATCCACTCTCCACTGTCCACTGTCCACTTTGCGCAACGCGCAAATGAACAGTCCTTCGCTGCGTGTAATGCCAGGTATGAATCGATAGACGGGGCCATCGAAGCCTGGAAGCAGCGAGCCCGTGATGTTCCATGACGGCTCGGTGGGGATGGTAAGGAGCTCAGCGCCAAATTCCTCCATGATCCAACGCACGTTCTCCTCGTTTTCTTTTGTATTAAAGGTACACGTACTATAGATAAGGATGCCGCCTGGATTCAGACATTCCCAGGCATCGGCTACGATCTCACGTTGCAGCCGCCAGCACTTCTCCACATTCTGCAGGCTCCACTCGCCGATGGTGGCAGGATCCTTGCGAAACATCCCCTCGCCGGAGCAGGGTACGTCGCAGAGGATGATGTCGAACCGTGCCTTCGCCTTACGGAAGTCACGGGGATAGTTGTTGGTCACGATGCAATTCGGCCAGCCCCATTTCGTGATGTTCTCTAACAGGATCTGTGCCCGTGTGGGAACTGGCTCGTTGCTGACGAGCACACAGTCTTCTGGCAGGACGGCACGCATGGCAGTGCTCTTGCCGCCAGGAGCCGCGCACATGTCCAATACGAATTGACAATTGATAATTGATAATTGACAATTATTTAAGGAGCGGAGGATATGGCAGATGAACATCGAGGCGGCTTCCTGCACGTAGTAGCAGCCGGCATGGAAGAGCGGGTCGAAGGTGAACTGCGGGCGGCCTTCGAGGTAATGGCCCTCAGGACACCAGTAAATGCTATTCTCCTTTCTCCCTTCACCCTCCACCTTCCTCGGATTAATCCGGATGCTCGTGGGAGCCTCCTCGTTGAAGGCCTCCATGAAGCGATTGAAGCGCACCTCGCCCATCAATTGCCGCGTTTCCCTTATGAAATCTTCCGGTAATTGCATCTTTTCTGTGCAAAGGTATAAAAAATATGGGAAAAAGTAACTATCTTTGCAACTAATTTATGATTTGTTACGTCAAATGGCTGTAGAAATCAAAAACAAGAGAGATATGAAAGAGTATTTATTTGCAATCGTATTGATGTTCACGCTCGGCCAGAATGCCGACGCTGCATCGCAGAAGCATCGCCACACGCCCCGTACGGAGCAGGTGGACACTGCCAAGAACAAGCAGGATGCTGTTGAAGCCTTTTCTGACACCACTTCCGCTGCCGAATCTGACGACGCGGAGGATGACAAGTACATCACTTACCGTCATGGTACGACCTATTCCAGCTCCGACGCCGAGGAGTTCAGGCAAGTCATGGATGGCGTAGGCGGCCTCGTCGGATCTACCGTGGCAATCAGCATCGTGGCCATTGTCGTCATCTTCCTCCTGGCTCCGCTGCTCATCATCATTGCCATCTTCTATTTCGTGAACAGGAATCGTCGTGAGCGTTACAAGCTGGCCCAGATGGCCATCCAGAACGGACAGCCGATACCCGACCAGATCCTGAAGGATAAGGTTGACGACTGGAATCGTAGCGACTATCAGGCTGGCGTGCGCCAGATGT
>Ga0310786_10006217_pt1 | contig 15976 bp, 15 predicted proteins | sample AusTroGonzalo_MG_FD_203881 | JGI IMG/M metagenome (GOLD analysis project Ga0310786, IMG submission 203881) | Bovine rumen microbial communities from tropical cattle in Woodstock, Queensland, Australia - Gonzalo_03 (v2) (version 2) | ecosystem: Host-associated > Mammals > Digestive system >... | reverse complement strand
GACCTCGAGACGGGCCACCGCATTCGGCTGCAACCCTCCGAAGTGGCCGAAGCCTACAGCCGCGAGATGAATGCGCTGCAGACCAGCCTGCAGCAACGCGCCATGCAATACCGCATCGACTATGTGCCCGTCGATGTGGCCCAGGGCTTCCATCAGGTGCTACTCCCCTTCTTGCTTAAACGCAGCAAGGTCTAACTGATACCCCTCTGTTTTTTTCATTGTTCTTTCATCTTTTTTTGAAAGAATTATTCCCCCCAAAGACAGGGGGGGATACGTCTTCATACAACTGTTTGACAGACTGAAAAAAAATATTTTTATAACGGCATACGATATTATAGAAAAGTGCGTTATAGGGGAAATTTTGAGGATTTAAAAGAGATGAAATTATCGCAATTCCGATTCAACCTGCCGAAAGAACTTATTGCTGAAAAACCTGTCCGCAACCGCGACGAGGCTCGCTTGCTGGTGCTGCACCGCGAAAGCGGAGAAGTGGAGCACAAACTGTTTAAGGATTTCATTGAATATGTGGACAAGGACGACGTAGTGGTAGCCAACAATACCCGAGTCTTCCCTTCACTGCTCGAAGGCGAGAAGGAGAAGACCGGTGCCAGGATTGAGGTGCTTTTGCTGAGAGAATTGAACGAGGAGACTCGGTTATGGGACGTGATTGTGGATCCAGCCAGAAAGATACGTATTGGCAACAAACTGTATTTCGGAGTGAACGACGCGCTGGTGGCCGAGGTTGTGGACAACACGACGAGCCGCGGACGTACGATTCGCTTTTTGTTTGACGGCAGCCACGAGGAATTCATCTCTATTGTGCGAGGGATGGGACGTACACCGCTGCCCGACGAGTTGCGCCGTTTGCGCGACATCGAGAAGAGCGACGCCGAGAACTACCAGACGATTTATGCGAAGCGTGAGGGTTCGGTGGCGGCCCCGATTGCGGGTTTGCATTTCAGCCGGGAATTGCTGAAACGAATGGAGATTAAGGATGTGAGATGGGTTGAGCTGACGCTGCATACCGGTATGGGCGAATTCAAGCCTATCGAGGTGGAGGATTTGTCGAAGCACCGCATGGATGCCGAAGAGATGCATCTGGACGAGAACACCTGCAACACCATCATGACTGCCAAAGAAAATGGCAAGCATGTCTGCTGCGTGGGAACCACCTCGATGCGTGCTATCGAAAGTGCAGTCACTATTCCCGGAAAACTCTGTCCTTACGATGGCTGGACCAACAAGTTTATCTTCCCACCGTATGAATTCACGGTAGCGGATATGATGGTGACGAATTTCCACCACCCCATGAGCAGCCAGTTCATCATGGTGAGCGCCTTTGCCGGCCCCGACCTGCTGATGCAGACCTATCAGACTGCCATCAAAGAGAAATACCGCTTCTCCACCTACGGCGACGCAATGCTTATCCTATGACGCCGCTAGCGGAAATACTGAGGCCAAAGACCTTGGATGAGTACATCGGACAACAGCACCTTATTGGACAAGGTGCTGTTCTTCGCACATTGATAGAAAGCGAGAATATCCCTTCAATGATTTTCTGGGGTCCTCCGGGCATCGGCAAGACCACACTGGCCATGATTATCTCCAACACCCTGCACCGGCCTTTCCATACGCTAAGCGCCATCAGCAGCGGTGTGAAAGAGGTGCGCGAGGTCATCAACGCCGCACAGGAGGAAGAGGGCGCCATCCTTTTCATCGACGAAATACACCGTTTCAACAAGGCCCAGCAAGATTCGCTGCTGGGGGCTGTGGAGCGTGGTACAATCACTTTGATAGGTGCCACCACGGAGAATCCCTCCTTTGAAGTCATCTCCGCTTTGCTCTCCCGCTGCCAGGTGTATGTACTTAAGGAGTTCGGCGAGGAAGATATGCGCCAACTGATTGCCTCGGCCATACGCTACTATGCTTCGCAAGGCGTCACGGTCGAAGTAAAAGAGGCCGAAGCGCTGATGCGCATCAGCGGTGGCGATGCCAGGAAGCTGCTTAACGCCATGGAGCTGGCAGTTAATCAGAGCCATCGGAGTCATCAGAATACCCCAATCATCCTCGACAACAAGAATGTCACCGAGGTAATCCAGCAAAACCTGGCCTTCTACGACAAAGGGGGCGAGATGCACTACGACATTATCTCGGCTTTCATCAAGAGCATGCGAGGCTCGGACCCCAATGGGGCTGTCTACTGGCTGGCACGCATGATTGCCGGCGGTGAGGACCCGCTGTTTATCGCGCGACGGATGCTCATTTTCGCCAGTGAAGATATCGGTAACGCCAACCCCAACGCGCTACTGCTAGCCAACGCCACATTCGATGCAGTGAGCAAGATAGGTTATCCGGAGTGCCGTATCAACCTCTCGCAATGCGCCTGCTACCTGGCCTGCTCGGCCAAGAGCAACGCGACCTATATGGCATTGAACAATGCAGAGGCTGCCATCCGCCGCACTGGAGATTTGCCGGTACCGCTGCACATTAGGAACGCTCCAACGAAATTGATGAAGGAGATGGGCTACCACGAAGGATACAAGTATGCCCACGACTTTGAAGGAAACTTCACACAACAGGAATATTTACCGCATGGACTGGAGGGCACCAAGTTCTACGAACCAGGCTCCACCCCGCGCGAGCAGGAGACTCGCAACAGTCTGAGAAACCGCTGGGGGCAGAAATACGGCTACTGACGGTTAAACCACTGTTCAATGGGCTGTTGAACCACTTGCTGAAACGCATTCGTCAAGGCCTCTGCGTCGAAATAACCACACCGATGCGCCAGGGCATTCAGTTCCTGTCGTTTATCGACATTAAAACTACGGTTTTCCATCATCCATTGCATAGCATACTCAATACGAAGGCCATCGACATAATCGCCAAAGCGAGAACCGTGTATCTGATGGATGGCATCGATAATATCATCCTGTGAGACATGCAGCTCCTTGGAGAGGGAGAACACCGTCATGTCTGGATTGAGATAGGCTTTCTGTTGCTCAATATATTGTAATATCTGCCGACCGGTCTTGCGGCCTGAGACTGTACCGGAGACTCGCTGGTCGAGGAGGTTCTCGGCGCCGTAATCCAAGCGATAGATATTGTAGCCGGAAATCAGCAGAAGCAGACTTTGGACTGCTGCGGTAAGGATGGCGACCCACAGGGGACGAGGCGTATTAAAGGGGAAGAGCATAAAACTAACGGTAACGGTGAGCACAAGACCCATCATGCAGTAGAGTATCAGTTTTGCCGACCGGTTTCTAAACTGACCCGGGGTGTAGTATTCTTTCATCAGCGCCCTGAAATCGTGCAGCTTCTTGATACTACCGATAATAACGTAAAGCATTTCGACAATGAGGGCGGTCCAGAAAAGATAGTAATGAACTGCGACGATGGTATTGTAGCGCCAACTGTTGGGATAGAAGACGCCGGCATAGCCGTCGGTACCCAGCTGCAACCATAGGCGATACATATCGACACCACCGACAGCCACCGACAAAGCCAGGAGAATCAGCACGGCAACGGAGGGGAAAAAAAGGGCCCTGGCCATGTGTGAGACCCCTTGGGGACGGAGCATGGCTGCCATAGCCGTATTGACAAGGAGCGGAGTGGTAAGAGCAAACATCATAAAGAGCAGGACCATCAAATACTCGCCTTGCAGGAAACTATTGAATTGCAGGCTGTAAAGAATAATAGACAGTCCAAACATAGCAATCGCGGCCACCATGAGCCACTGGGCTCCGAGAACGCTGCGCTTGAAATGCAACAGAATCAACGGCCATACAATGGCCATACATCCTATGATAAAATAACAGATGGCAACGGGTGTCATGACTCTACCTCCTTCATTTCATTACGTATATAATCGGCCAGATAACGGGCATCATAGTCCATCCGATGGTTGTAGCGGCCTATCATCCACTGCACTACGGTCATCAGCACCGCCAATACAATGAGCCAGTATTTAAAGTAATAGGGCCTGAAATATCCGAAATAGATGGTCAACGCGCCCAAAGGAAGGAACATCCAAGACAGCACGACTATTCCGCGGCTGTCAATTTTCCGGCCATTGATTCCTTGGACATAATAGCTATTGAAACGGCGCTGGAAGAGAAGTGCCTTGCGGGTGGCAAGCAAAAGGAACAAGAATCCGGAGAAGAGCAGAAGGAAGGGGAAAAGTTGGTGGAGCCAGACAAGCATGAAATTGTAGGCTGCATCGCCAGCCACCCACGAGGCGGTGCCTTCCTGCATGGCATGGCACATGGCTTCGTAACGACGAGGGCCAAGCCAGAAAGCCCCTGCCGTAAGGCCGACAACATAGATCAGCGGAAGCAGGAATGCTTGCCGCTGGCGCAAGGTGGCACCTCGCGGCCCTGTAAGGGAACAGATACTGATATAGTACATCGGGGCACAGTAGACAGCCGCAAGATGGAACATGTAATCGTAAATGAACCATACACCTGTCTTGCCCCGGAAATAGATAACGAACGACACCATGGCAAAGCCTGAGACAAGCAACATGAGCGCAAGCAGCAGTTGTGCTCGCGTCAGCCTACGCTTGCTCATGGTCGTGAAAAGCGCCCACACAATCGACACTATGGCAGGCAGAAAAAGTATGAAACTCCACTTCATTTTCGGTCGGATTCGATGAAACGGACGAGTTCGTTAACGGCGTCCTGCTGGTCAATGTCGCGTTTGACAATTTCGCGGCCTTTGTAGAGGGTAATCTTACCGTGGCCGGAACCGACATAGCCGTAGTCGGCATCGGCCATCTCGCCGGGGCCGTTGACAATACAGCCCATCACGCCAATCTTCACCCCCACCAGGTGCTTGGTCTTCTCCTTGATTTCTTTGAGGGCTTTTTGTATGTCGTACTGGGTGCGGCCGCAGGAAGGACAGGCGATGTATTCCGGCTGCGTGATGCGGGCGCCGACGGCCTGCAGGATATCGTAAGCAATAGGCATTTCATGCTCGGGGTCTTCGGTCAGCGAGACGCGCACGGTGTCTCCGATGCCGTCGAGCAGCAGGGCTCCAATGCCGGCGGCACTCTTCAGGCGCCCCTGCATGCCGTCGCCAGCCTCGGTGACGCCAAGGTGTATCGGGTAGTCCATGCCGAGAGCCTGCATCTTCTTGACGAAGAGGCGCGTGCTCTCCACCATCACCTTCACGTTGCTGGCCTTCATCGAGAAGACGAGGTCGTGGTAGTCCTGCTCGCGACACACCTGTGCGAACTCGATGGCGCTCTGGGCCATACCTTCGGGGCTGTTGCCGTAGCGGGACATGATGCGCTCGCTAAGGGAGCCGTGGTTGGTGCCTATGCGCATGGCAGTATGATGCGCCTTGCATATCTCTATCAGCGAGGACATACGCTCCCCTATCCGCTTCAGCTCGTCGTTGTATTCCTGCTCGGTGAACTCCAGCTTGCCGGTGTTGCGGTCGGTGTAGTTGCCTGGGTTCACGCGCACCTTCTCCACCAATGTGGCGGCCACCTCGGCGGCCTTGGGGTTGAAGTGTATGTCAGCCACCAGCGGCACCTCGCAACCGCGGCGGAGGAGTTCCTCCTTGATACGGCCGAGGTTCTCGGCGGCCTTCACGTCGGGTGCCGTGATGCGCACCAGCTCGCAGCCCGCCTCCACCATGCGGAGTGCCTGCTCCACGGTGGCGCAGGTGTCCATCGTGTCGGTGTTCGTCATGCTCTGCACGCGGACGGGCGCTCCCCCGCCCAGCGTCAGATTCCCTATCTTGATTTGTCTGCTCATGATATGCGTGCTATGGTTCTCTGCAGCGAGAGCACCTGGCTCTTGAGCTGCTTGATTTGGTCCTGCAGGTTGGCGTTCTGACTGCGGAGCTTGCGGTTCTCCTCGATGAGTTCGTACTGCGTCGGCTCGCGGTGTTCTTCCTTGGCCCTCTGCTCAATGCTCTGGCCGATGGTCTCGTCATTAAAGACTTTGCCGACACCCTGCTGGTCGGCCATGCGGATAAGTTCGTTGGGAGCAAAAGGCATGTCAAAGCCACTCTCGTCCTCAACATACACCATGCCGCCCTGTATCTTCTTGACCACCCCACCTCCCACGGAGTTGAGGAATTTCACTTTGTCGCCTATTTCAAATGTTACCATTGCTTTTTTAGTTATTTGTTTTGCAATAATAGATTTTCAACTTACTTTTTCGTTTGCCCTTTGCGGGAAACAGAACAAGGATTATTTCTGACTGGCGCGCACTGCGCGAACAGATAACCCGCTGTCGCGACTTTCGCTACCCAGGCCCAAGTTGTTCGAATTGAATCCAATGCGCCACGCGCCGCCCGGATAGTCCTTGTGGAGTGAAGCGGACCAGTAGTTACCCTCGCTGCTGGCGTCGTTGACTCCCGAACCAACACGGAAGCCGGCGGCGGGCAGGAAAAGTGTGTTGCCATTGGCAGCAGTGAATTCCCATCCATTGACGCCATTCGAAGAAGTCCACTCGGAGGTGGTGTTGTCGATGAGTTCCTGCCAATCCTTTTTGGTTGGGATGCGGGCATCGCTGCCAAGGGTCGCCATGGCGGCATCGTCCACTGCCTGAAGGGTGGTGAGAGTGTCTGTGAAAAAGTTATAACCATAATCACTGCTGCTACAGTACTTGGTTAGCTGGTTATAATCGCCTTTGCTGTATTTGTAAGTGCTCCAGAGGTATACCTCTTTCGTCGTGGTCTCACCCCAAGCGTAGTAGTTGCCATAATTCTCAGGAGTCGTGGCACCGAGGTTGCACTTAGCCCACAGCCGTCCGCTCGGCAACCCAAGGTCCACCCATTCGATGGTAGGGGTTCCACCACCGCCATGGTTCCCTTCGTTACCGGAGCTGTTGTCGTCCTTGTCGCAGGAAGTCATTCCCACGCTCATCATCGACACCAAGGCCACTATAACGATTTTTGCATGTTTCATGAGTCGTTATATTATCTCGTCTGCCAATTGGTTGAAGTCGATGCCGTCGAAGTTTCCGCTGCTCATCATCAGCAGGTTGGCATTCTTCCAATCCATGGTCTTCACCTTCTCCACCATCACCTTGCTGTCGGTGAAGACCTCCACATCGCCACCGAAGGCCGCCTTCACCTCCTCGGGGTCGAGGTCGGGCAGTTTCTTCAGCTGCAGGGCGTGCTGGCTGAAATAGACGCAGCGCACGTCGGCCTCGTCCATCGAGTGGGCGTACTGCTGCAGGAACTCCTGCGTCAGCGAGCTGAAGGTGTGCAGCTCCATGCAGGCCACCAGCCGACGACCCGGGTACTGCTCGCGCATGGCGTGGATGGTGGCGCGTAGTTTAGACGGCGCGTGGGCGAAGTCCTTGTAGACGGCACAACTGTCGCTCTTCTTGACGAGCTCCAGTCGTTTCGAGGCCCCCTCGAAGGTGCTGATGGCCTCGTCAAACTGCTCGTCCGTTACCCCCACCTGGCGGCAAGCCAATCGGGCGGCAGTAAGGTTAAGGAGATTATGGTGCCCGAATACCTGTAGGGGCGTACCCCCGTGTACGCCCAAATAGGTCACCCCATTCTCCACACGGTGCTCCGGACAGACATACGGCAGCTTCTGGATATTGGTGCGACGGTTCTCCACCGCCACGCGGTGCACTTCCTTGTCCTCGTCGCAATATATGAGTGTGCCCTTGGGCTCTATAAGGTCTATGAACTTGCTGAACTGCTCACGGTAGATATCGAACGTCGGGAAGACATTGATGTGGTCCCACTCGATGCCGGTGATGATGGCCACGTTGGGCTTGTAGAGGTGGAACTTGGGGCGGCGGTCGATGGGCGAAGTAAGGTATTCGTCGCCCTCGATGACCATCACCTTGGCGGTGTGGCTAAGGCGCACCATCACCTCAAAGCCTTTGAGCTGAGCGCCCACCATATAGTCGGCCTCGATGCCGCACTTGGCCAGCACGTGCAGTATCATCGCCGTGGTCGTCGTCTTGCCGTGCGAGCCTCCTACCACGATGCGCAGCTTGTCCTTCGACTGCTCGTAGAGGTACTCCGGATAGCTGTATATCTTCAGTCCCAGCTCCTGTGCCTTTAACAACTCGGGGTTGTCGATGCGTGCATGCATGCCCAGCACCACGGCGTCGAGGTCTGGCGTGATGCGCTCAGGATGCCAGCCGAACTCTTCCGGCAGCAGGCCGTACTTCTCCAGTCGGCTCTTCGCGGGGTCGAATATCTCGTCGTCACTTCCCGTGACGGTGATACCTTTCTGACAGAGGGCGATGGCGAGGTTGTGCATCGCGCTGCCACCTATGGCTATAAAATGTACTTTCATATCTTGGGATAATACATGAAATACTTGGTTACTTGTTTCTCGAGGAAATGTCGGTCGAGCTGGTCGCTGGCCTCGCTGATGGGCAGACAGCGGCCATCCTTATAAAGGACTTTGATTTCTTGGTCGTTGAAGTCGTAGCTGCGGTTGTGCAGTTGCCCCGTACCATGGAAGTAGTCTACCTCGACGCCTTCAAACGGCTCGTTGCTGAAGCGGATGGCCGGCAGACGACGGTTGACCATATTCTTGCAGAGCGTGCTGAGTATTTCGTCGTCGCTGTGCTGCCAATGCTTCACGGCCACCATGATGTCGTCGTCGTCGACCTCGGCGAAACGGTCGAGGAAATCGGGAGCCGTCGGGTCGAAGTGGAACACCGACGGGTCAAGTTTGCGAGCACGGCGCAAAATATTCAACAGCAGCTGGTCGGCGGCGATGACGGTCTTGTGCATGTACACCTGCCAGTACATCAGGCGACGGCTGATGATGAACTTCTCCACGCTGTAGATGCCCTTCTCATCGATGACCAGCTCGTCATCGTGCACGTTGAGCATCGAGATGATGCGGTCGGTGCCCACGATACCCTCGCTCACGCCGGTGAAGAAACTGTCGCGTCCGAGGTAGTCGAGACGGTCCATATCGAGCTGGCTGCTTACCAGCTGGTGGAGGAAGTGTTTGGGATATTCGTTTTTAAAAATCGCGATACACATGGAGAGAGCCCCATCATATTCTTCATTCATCCTCTCCATCATCAGCAGCGTAATTTCCTCGTGCGGCACGTCGACGAGCACCCTCTCGCTGGTATGCGAGAAGGGGCCGTGGCCGATGTCATGCAGCAGGATGGCCAGTTTGGCCCCTCGGCACTCTTCATCGGTGATTTCCACTCCCTTTTGACGCAATACCTCCAGCGCTCGACCCATGAGGTTGAGTGCCCCCAGCATGTGGTTGAAACGGGTATGCATCGCGCCAGGGTACACCAGATAGGTAAGCCCCAACTGCTTGATACGCCGCTGCCGCTGGAACCAGGGGTGCTCGATGACCTGCAGTATCACTGGGTCGTCGACACTCAGGAAGCCGTCATACACCGGGTCGTTGATTATCTTGCGTTTTGTCATAGTATCTCGGATAAAAGGCCTGCGGAGTAGGCCACCATCTCGGGGCAAGGCTTCTTGCCCATCTGCAACAGGCGACCACAGACGATATCGCCGTTCTCTTCACGGAATTTCTCAATCAACGGACGCACATCGGCGGTGTGTCCTGTGAGGCCACAGACCATGGCCATGCCGCTCACGCAGCCGCACACTTCGCGGCAGCCCGACAGGCCGCGACCGAAGGGAGCGGCCATATTCATAGCATTCTCCGGCGTTATCGGCAGCTTGTCGGCCCAGGCCATCACCACTGCCTGACAGCAGTTGCAGCCCTGCTTGTGCAGGCTGCGGGCCTTGTCCATTCTCTCCTCTTTATTCATATCGATTTCAACTTTCAATTTTCAACTTCTTAAACATCTCCCATATCACGATGGCGGCGGCGCAACTCACGTTAAGACTGTGCTTTGTACCATACTGCGGAATCTCCAGCGACCCGTCGCACAACGGCAGCAACCCCTCCTGCACCCCCTCAATCTCGTTGCCCAAAATGATAGCAATTGGATGCCCCTCAATTCCTAATTCCCCATTTCTCATTCCTAATTTTATGCTGTCGTCCACCTGCTCCACGGCATATATCCTATATCCGCGAGCCTTCAACTCCTTCACACACTCGGCGGTATCCTCGTGATAACTCCACGCCACGCTCTCCTCCGCCCCGAGGGCCGTCTTGTGTATCTCGCGGTGGGGCGGCGTCGAGCAGATGCCGCAGAGCGCGATGTGCTCCACCCGGAAGGCGTCCGCCGTGCGGAACACAGACCCTATGTTGTTCTGCGAGCGCACATTGTCCAGCACCACCGTCAGCGGCAGCTTCTCGCTCTCGCGAAACTCCTCCACCGTCAAGCGGTGCATCTCCTCGGTTGTCAGTTTGTATGTCATTGTTCTGTAGGGCTGATCTTGACTGGATAATATACCCACACACGGGCAAGTTTTTCTCGCTGGCGTCCAGGTATCCAGCGTGGCATCAATCGCATCACTCTCAATACCTCCTCGTCGGTCTCTTCGTCTATGCCCCGAATCACTTCGAGGTTCGTCATCCGCCCGTTACGCTCCACAATAAACCGCACATACACCTTCCCCTCCACCTGCCGTGGATTGCGCAGGTTGCGTTCCATAAAAGCCTGTAGCGAGTCCTGCCCACCGGGAAACTCCGGATCGTTCTCGACAATTTTAAAGCAAACATCAAAAAACATTGCCGAATTGCTATTGATTGCCACGCTGTCCTTCGCCACATGCCCCAGCGAGTCCAAGAAGAGATAGTGCACTTCCTCTTCATGGAAGCTCTCGTCGTTGTCAGGGAGGCTGGCTCTTATCTCAATAGCAGTTCTGCCCGCTGCTTTTTCTAAATATACGGAATCTATGAATCTCGAGTCGATTATCATGCACTTGTGGCCCGCAATCTCCACCACCCCAATCGTTCTTTCCGCATAGGTGCGGTTGTCAACCTCATAGTGGTATTCCGGATGATAGGTACCAATAACAGGCAGAGAATAAAAAGTATCCCATCCGTCCACAAAATGATCCTCTATTGCCAACAGCACACTGTCTGGCACATTCATTGCTTCGACGGCCTCGGCCACCTGCTTTTCCAACGTGCTGTCTTTGAAACGGTAGTTCTGATACTGACAATCACCATCATTGCTTCGACACGCAGCCAGCAACAACACCGCAGAGAACAACATTATCCATTTAGAATTCATCATGTTATTTCACCTATCATACGTGTAACATCTCATCCCACACTGCCCTCCAGACTGATCGACAGCAGTTTCTGTGCCTCGACGGCGAACTCCATGGGGAGTTTTTTCAGCACGTCTTTGGCGTAGCCGTTGACGATGAGGCCCACGGCGCTCTCGGGGGTGATGCCGCGCTGCTGGCAGTAGAAGAGCTGGTCTTCGGATATCTTGCTGGTGGTGGCCTCGTGCTCGAGGATGGCGGTGTGGTTGTCGGCCTTGATGTAGGGCCAGGTATGTGCACCGCACTGGTCGCCAAGCAGCAGGCTGTCGCACTGCGAGTAGTTGCGTGCGTTGTCGGCCCCCTTGCCTATCTGCACCAGACCGCGGTAGCTGTTGTGGCTCTTGCCGGCCGAAATGCCCTTGCTCATGATGGTCGAGCGGGTGTTCTTGCCCACATGTATCATCTTGGTGCCGGTGTCGGCCTGCTGGTAGTTGTTGGTGACGGCCACCGAGTAAAACTCGGCCGTCGAGTCATCACCCTGCAGGATGCAGCTGGGGTACTTCCAGGTGACGGCGCTGCCGGTCTCCACCTGTGTCCAGCTGAGCTTCGAGTGCGAGCCCTTGCAGATACCGCGCTTGGTGACGAAATTGTAGATGCCACCCTTGCCTTCCTTATCGCCTGGGTACCAGTTCTGTACGGTGCTGTATTTCACCTCGGCGTCCTTCATGACGACAATCTCCACGATGGCGGCATGCAGCTGGTTCTCATCGCGCTGCGGTGCAGTGCAGCCTTCCATGTAGGAGACGTAGGCCCCCTCGTCGGCCACAATCAGCGTGCGCTCGAACTGGCCCGTGCCCTTGGCGTTGATGCGGAAATAGGAACTCAGCTCCATCGGACAGCGCACCCCCTTGGGGATGTAGCAGAAGGAGCCGTCGCTGAAGACGGCGCTATTGAGAGCGGCGAAGAAGTTGTCCGCACTCGGCACCACAGAGCCCAGATATTTTTTCACCAGGTCAGGGTGTTTCTGCACGGCCTCGCTGATGGGCATAAAGATGATGCCTTTCTCCTCTAGGGCTTTCTGGCTGGTGGTCTTCACGCTCACGGAGTCCATGATGGCGTCGTAGGCCACACCGGCCAGCGCCTCCCTCTCTCTCAGAGGGATACCCAGCTTGTCGAAGGTGGCCAGCAGTTCGGGGTCCACCTCGTCCATGCTTTTCTTCTTCTCCTGCTTGGGGGCGGCGAAATAGATGATGTCCTGATAGTTGGGCGTCTCGTATTCGAGGTGTGCCCAGTCCGGCTCCTTCATCTTCTGCCAGCGGCGGAACGCCTCGAGACGGAACTCCAGCAGCCACTCCGGCTCGTTCTTTTTCTTCGAAATCAATCGCACCACCTCCTCGTCCAATCCCTTGCGGATGGTCTCGGTGTCAATATCGGTAGTGAAACCCCACTTGTATTCTTCGTTGGTAACTTCCTGGATTATATCCTTTTCATTATTTTCCATCACAATAATATGGTCTTAATTGCATCTGCAAAGATACGAAAAAGTCCGATATTTATATCGGACTTTTTATAATATATTTGCACAGGCAATGGTGATAACCATCGCTTGTGGCTTTTCAGCCGGTTGCATCACCCTTTCAGCGCCTCGATTACCCGCTGTGCTTCAGCCTCATTGGCGAAACTGAAAGGATTGTAGCTGCCGTCTTCCATGCAGACAATCATATCGCCGGCAAGGTCGGCCATGCCGTCATACCAATGCGAGGCATGCCAATTCAAATCCAAGTCGGGCTTGCGGAAAGCGTCGCGGTCGAGCAGCGCCAGCAGCGTACCTTTCAACTTCAATGCCTGGGAAACCTCGCGCAATTTCGTGCAGCGCATATTGTCGGTGCGTTCGGCATCAATGATTTCCGGCAGACTTTCCCAATCGGATGCATCGGCATGCACAATACGGAAGTCGCCATCAGTATCCACCACAATAACACACTTGTCACCAACATCGCCACTACCCTCCTCCTCTTCGCGCTCCTCTTCCACCATACTCTGCATCAAGCCGCTGCCCATATCCAAACCACATTCCATCCACTCGGCGGCAAGCTCATCGTTACCCTCTCTACTATAGTATTGATAGAGCAATGCGCAGGCATCGGCACAGGGGTCTTCCTCGTCGCGCACCAGCCCTTCGAGGATGTCGATAATATCTTGATCGACACTATCGGTGTCGATGAAGTGGGCACAATAGCGCAGAGCACATATGTGACTACCGGCCTCCATGCCCTCTTTCCACACCTTGAGGGCAGCTTCGGGTTCAGCCGGGCAATCGGGCATCCAGCCTTCCTCGTAGAGGCATTGTCCTAATTCATTGTACACGTCCGTACTACCCAACTTATGGGCTTCAAAATAGTTGATATAGGCGAACTGCCTGAAGAAATCGGGCACGGGGTCCCTATCGAGGTAGTTATAGAAATAGATGTCACCAATTCTTGCGTATGCAAAGGCGACATAAGGCACCTCTTCCTCATCCTCCTGCGAGTTGTTCCTGTGCCATTCAATGGCCTTGTTCATCCATTTCAGGGCCTGCTCGTAATCCTCGTCGTCGAAAGCCATAGCTCCCAGATTGACGGCACTAATGAGGTCTTTACCCTCGGCTCCCTTGTGGAAGTATTCCAAGGCTTTTTCACGATCGGGTTCGCAGTCGATGCCTTCCAGCAGCAGGATGGCTTCTTGACGGTATTCTTGCGCTGTCATACAGTTAAGGCTTTGATAATAAATTTGGTGCAAAGATACGAAGTTTTTTCGACCTGGCCAAATTTATTTCATGCCACGCTGCAGTTTGCCGTTGATCCAGATGGAATAAGGCACCGCTAGGATGAAGGTGAGGAGGTCGGCCACAGCCTGGGCCATCTGGACGCCCTGGAGGCCCAGCCACACGGGCAGCAACAACAGGGCCGGCAGGAAGAAAAGACCGTTACGACAGACACTTAGCAGCGTGGCCGGGAAGGTCATGCGTATGTTCTGGAAGAGCATGCCCGTGGCGGTGAAGAGGGCCACCAACGGGAAGGCGACACACTGCCAGCGGAGCGTCGCGGCACCTATCTCGATGAGCGTGGGGTCTTCGGCGCGGAAGAGCGCAACAGTCTGCGGGGCAAAGATATAACCCACCGCGGAGATGACCAGCAGGAAGGCTGTGCCCACACTGGCGGTGAAGAGCCACGCCTCGCGCACTCGTCCATAGAGTTTGGCGCCGTAGTTGTAGCCGCAGACAGGCTGGAAGCCCTGGCAGAAGCCCAGCACCACGCTGAAAGCGAACATCATGATGCGCGTCACCACGGCGAAGGCCGCCACCGCCGAGGCCTCCTGGCCGGGGGCGGCATAGAGGACGGCGCAGTAGTTGAGCGACACGGCGGCGGCGCAGTTGAACACCTGCCGGAAGAGCGACGGAAGACCGCCGCGGAATATCTCGTAATACACTCGCCACGAGGGCTTAAAGTCACGCAGCCTGATATGTACGCACTGCGGCTTGAAGGTGCCGTAGAGCAGCAAGCCCCAGGCGAAGAGCTGGCTGATGGCCGTGGCCAGCGAGGCTCCGCGGATGCCCATGCCGAGACCAAAGATGAACAGCGGGTCGAGGGCGATATTGAGGACGGCGCCACTGACGATGCCTATCATGCCGAAATGGGCGTTACCTTGCAGACGGAGCTGATTGTTAAGCGTCAAGGCCGACATCATGAAGGGCGTGGCCGCGACGATGTAACGCAGGTAGTCGTTGGCGAAGGGCACCACACTCTCGGGCGCACCGAGCAGACGGCTCAAAGCAGAAAGATTTGGCAGACAAGCGATTGCCGCCACAAACCCGATAATAAAGGGGGTGATGAAACCCACACTCGCCACCACCGACGCCGACGAAGTGTTTTTGGCCCCGAGGGCGCGCGACATATAGTTGCCCGACCCGTGGCCGAAGAAGAAGCCCAGCGCCTGGATGAACGTCATGTAGGCAAACGAGATGCCTATGCCCGCCGTGCCCTCGGTCGACAGCCGTCCGATGAACGCCGCATCGACGACGTTATACAGTGCCGTGGTCACCATGGCGATGATGGTGGGCACCGCCATCTGGCAGACTAAAACCTTGACAGGTTTAGTCGTCATCTCTACATATTTGTCATCAAGCGTCACTTACGGATTATCTGCGTGTTACCTTGTGAGTTCAAAAGTGTTGCTTTAACGGTGTTCGTATGGCCGTTACGTTCGTAATCCACCTTCACTTCGTCGCCTGGCGAGAAGAGTCCCAGCTCTTCCATCATCTCGGCAAAGGTGTTGACCTCCTTACCTGCCACCCGCAGGATGATATCGCCATGACGGATGCCGACACGGTCGGCGGCACAGTCGGGATTGACCTTGGCGACATAGAGTCCCTTGAGATCCCTGGCACCCGTCTGACGCGCCACATCGGCATCAACTTCAGTCACTTGCACCCCCAAGTACCCACGCTGCACATACCCGTAACGCTGCAGGTCGCCAGCCACCTTGACTGCCAGGTTCGACGGTATGGCAAACGAGTAACCGATGTAGTTGCCATTACCCGAAGCGATGGCCGTCACAATGCCTATCAACTGCGCCTGCGAGTTCACCAAAGCACCTCCACTATTACCTGAATTAACAGCTGCATCAGTCTGAAGGAAAGACTCTAACGGCGTCTCATTCGAACGGGGATTGTCAATAATGTGCATATTGCGGGCCTTGGCACTGATGATGCCGCTGGTGACCGTTGAGGTGAGGTTGAACGGATTGCCAATGGCCAGCACCGGCTCGCCAACCTTGACAAGGTCGCTGTTGCCGAAGGGGATGTAGGTCAGCCCCTCGGCTTCGATCTTGACAACGGCCAAAT
>Ga0310786_10006216_pt1 | contig 15977 bp, 10 predicted proteins | sample AusTroGonzalo_MG_FD_203881 | JGI IMG/M metagenome (GOLD analysis project Ga0310786, IMG submission 203881) | Bovine rumen microbial communities from tropical cattle in Woodstock, Queensland, Australia - Gonzalo_03 (v2) (version 2) | ecosystem: Host-associated > Mammals > Digestive system >... | reverse complement strand
CTCGCAAAGAACGAGTTCGTAGAACGGGTGGAATGCTACAAGACCGCCAACAACGCAGTCGTCATCAACATCAAACAGCGGACACCCGTCATCTATGTGCTGCCAAACAACGGACAAGGCTATTACATCGACAAGTTCGGGAAAACCATCACAAAGACCAACTACCCCGTCAACCTGCCTGTAGCCACAGGAAGCATATCCGAAAAATATGCCAGGAAATGCCTGTCGCAGTTGGGGGCATACATCGTGAACGACGAATTCTGGAACAACCAGATCGAGCAAATCTACGTCAAGGTCAATGCCGACAAAGAATACGTCATCGACCTTATCCCAAGGGTTGGCAACCACGTCATCCACTTGGGCCACGTCAACAATTTCGAGAAGAAACTCCATCGGCTGATGGTGTTCTACAAGAAAGGACTCTCCGAAGTCGGATGGAACAAATACTCGGCCATCGACCTTACTTACGAAGGACAAATCATTTGTAGAAAATAACAAAAACAATAGATATCTATGGTAGAACAAGAAGCAATCATCGTAGCCATCGAACTGGGCTCATCAAAGATTTCGGGCATCGCCGGAAAGATGAAGGACGGGACCATGCAGATTTTGGCCTATGCAGAAGACAAGACTACTGACTGCGTCAAGCGTGGAGTGGTCTACAACATCGAGAAAACGACACTCAGCATCAAGACTATCATCAGCAAGCTTGAAGCTGCCCTTAAAATGCAGATTACCAGCACCTACATCGGTCTGGGAGGTCAATCTGTACGTTCAGTCAAGAGTGTGGTTCAGAAAAACATGCTGACCCCCACATACATCACTCAGGCACACATCGACCTCATCACCGACGAGAGTCATGCAGTACCTTACGAAGACAACGAACTGATCGGTTTCTTCACTCAGGAATTTGTGGTCGACACCAACGTGGCAGCCGACCCCGTAGGCATCATGGGTACAAACATCGAGGGCAAGTTCCTCAATGTCATCGCCAATAGCCGCATTCGCAACAACATCAAGACCACATTCGAAAACATCGGCATCGATATTGCCGACTATCGACTCTCAGCCTTCGACCTGGCCAACAACATCCTCACCGATGCTGAGAAGCGTTCTGGTACGGCTTTGATTGATTTCGGTGCCGGCACGACGACCATTTCCGTCCTGAAGAACAACATCGTTCGACAGATCATCACCCTGCCACTCGGCATCAACAACATTACCCAGGACCTCTGCGACCTGCAGATCGAGCCCAGCGAGGCCGAACAGTTGATGCTGACCTACGCAGATGCCGTAGCTGAGACAGCAGATGGTGGCGAGAACGGACAGGAACCCGTCTACACCACATCTGACGGACGAACCATCCCGGTACGCGAAATCCGTCACATCATCGAAGCACGTCTGCAGGAAATCCTCATGAATGTAGGCAATCAGCTGCACAACTCCGACTATGCCGACAAACTCTTGGGCGGTATCGTCATCACAGGTGGCGGAGCCAACATCCCCAACATCGAGAAAGCCTGCACCAACACCCTGAAGGTCGACAAGGTGCGAGTTGCCAAGAAACTCATTCCGCAACTCATCAAGAACAGCGACATCACATCGCTCTCGCTCGAAAGTCCAACAACCTGCACCATCGTTTCCCTGCTGCTTTCAGGCACCGAGAACTGTGTAGGCGAGGAATACAGCGGACCCGACATCTTCACCAACGATGAGAAGAACCGTGAGATAGCAGCCGTCAAAGAGGCATCAGCCAAGTTGCAGCAAGAAGAAAACGAAGCACTCGAATACATCGAGCAGACAAAGAACCAGCTCCGTCAAACCATCCTCAAACTGCAGCAGACCAGCGAAGCCATCACCAACGACGAATCCAACAAGAAACTCATTAAGGCAGCCGAGGCGTTCATCGACGAAGCACACGACATCGTGAGCGAAGACTACAGCCGTTACAAAGACCTGCTCGTCGGAAAGGACAAGTACAAGCAGTCCATCCGCGAAGCCGACATCCTCATCACCAAGTGCGACGAGGAAATCGACAACCTGCAGCAACAGATCAAGGAAGTTGGCAAGAAAAACAGCCTCTTCGGCAAGCTGAACAAATGGGTTGAAGACATCCTGAAGGAATAAAGAGCCTAAGGAGTTAACGGAGTTAGCGAAGTTAGCGGCCTTTCGGCCTCGAAGTTAACGACAATAGTTCGCATGTGCAAACAACAGCAGTCATTCGTCGAACGAAGTGAAAAATGCGATTAAGCCGAATATAATATCAAGCTAGTTTGTATATTATTGAGGCGGAGCATTTTGCACGAAGTGATAACTTCGATAACTTCAATAACTTCGAGCAAAGCGATAACTTCTTGAATTATGAATTATTAATTATAAATTATGAATTAATATGATGGACAATATAGAATTCGGTTTTCCACAAGGGCAAACCAGTATTATCAAAGTCATCGGAGTTGGAGGCGGAGGATGTAATGCCGTCAACAACATGTTCAACAAAGGCATTCACGACGTAGCCTTCGTGGTGTGCAACACCGACAACAAAGCACTCAACGACTCAGTCGTACCAGCCAAACTCCAGCTGGGTAAGGACGGCCTCGGAGCCGGCAACGACCCCGCAGCAGGCAAGCGAGCAGCCGAAGAATCGCTCGACCAAGTCAAGGACATGCTGAGCGACGGCACCAAGATGGTGTTCATCACAGCCGGCATGGGAGGCGGAACCGGAACAGGAGCCGCACCTGTTGTTGCCAAGACAGCCAAGGAGATGGGCATCCTCACCGTGGGCATCGTCACCATCCCCTTCCGCTGGGAAGGCATCAAGAAAATCGACCAGGCACTCGACGGAGTTGAAGAGATGAGCAAGAATGTCGATGCACTCCTCGTCATCAACAACGAACGCCTGCGCGAAATCTATCCCGAACTCACCGTCCTCGACGCCTTTGCCAAAGCCGACGACACCCTCTGCAACGCAGCACGAAGCATTGCCGAGATCATCACCATGCACGGCATCATCAACCTCGACTTCAAGGACGTCAAGACCGTGCTCCAGAACGGAGGCGTAGCCATCATGAGTACCGGTTACGGAAGTGGCGACGGACGAATCTCCAAAGCCATCGAAGACGCCCTCCATTCACCGCTGCTCAACAACAACGACATCTACAACTCAAAGAAGATACTCCTCCACATCTCCTTCTGTGGCGACGAATCCGACGGAACGCCAAGCCTCATGATGGAAGAGATGGGCGAAATCCATGAGTTCATGGAGAAGATGCAGACAGCCGATATCGTCGAAACCAAGTGGGGACTCTCAGTCGATGCCTCACTCAAGGAGAAAGTCAAGGTCACCATCCTCGCAACCGGATTCGGTGTACAGAACATCAACTCCATCGAGATGAACGACCGCATCAACCAGCGCAACGAAGAGCAACAACGCCGCATGGCCGAACGTACCGAGAAAGACATCGAGAACGACATCCGTCGCAACCAGGTCTATGGCCCCGATCAGAAGGGCGGTTCGATACGCAAACTCACGTTCAACTACATCTTCAAGGACGAAGACCTCGACAACGACGACGTCATCAGCATGGTCGAGACCATCCCTACCTATCGTCGCAAGCGCGAGGACATCCGACTCATCAACGACCGTTCCAACATCCTTGGCACAGCCGCCCCAACAGCCGGCTCAGTCATCAGCTTCACCTAAGCACATTTCAATAATCTATAAAGAACAACAGGAGCGATTAACGCTCCTGTTTCTGTTTACAGGTCTGTTAGCCTCGAATCATTATACATTATACATTATACATTGGCTTTCGCCCAAAATGCTAGCGTTCGGCAATAAAAACGAGCTTTTATTGCACTTACTTAACCGCATTTTTGTACATTATATATTATTTCGTATCTTTGCAGTCGAAACGATTCATAAGAAACGTATATGAAGAAAATAGCATTGGTATTTGTGTGCTTACTGATGGGTGGCTTGGCATGGGCTCAGAGTCATTGGGTAGGCACTTGGGGTACAGCCCCACAATTGGTTGAGAACAACAACAATCCGCCTTCGCCGGGACTGGGCAACAATTCGCTGCGACAGATTGTGCAGGTGTCTATCGGTGGTGAGCGTGTGCGACTGAAACTGACCAACGAGTTCAGTACGGGTAGCACGCAGATCAAGGCTGTGGAACTGGCTATCGCCAAGTCGGCGGGTAGCAGCAGCGAGATTGACGAAAGCACGACCGTGAGCCTCACCTTCGACGGACAGGCGGGTGTGACCATGCCTGCAAAGGGCAAGGCGGTGTCTGACCCTGTGGACTTCCCCATCGGGCCGCGCGAGAATGTGGCCATCACCATCCACTATGGTTCAGCTTCATCGACGAGTGTGAGCGGACATCCCGGCTCGCGCACGACATCGTATCTGAAGTCGGGCAACACCACGAACTTCAGCAACGCCACGAAAACCGATCATTGGTACAACATCCTGGCACTCGAGGTGGAGGCAACAGAAGAGGCTGGTGCCGTAGCCATTCTGGGCAACTCCATCACCGACGGACGTGGTTCGACCACCAATCAGCAGAACCGCTGGGCCGACGTGCTCTCGCGCCGTCTGCTGGACAACGAGCCAACCAGTCAGGTGGGTGTGCTCAATATGGGTATCGGAGGCAACTGTGTGTTGGGCGGAGGCTTAGGCCCCACGGCATCGAGCCGCTACCAGCGTGACTTGCTGGGACAGGAGGGTGTGAAATGGATTATCCTCTTCGAGGCAGTCAACGACCTGGGAGGCGCACAGAACGGTGTGCAGACCGCCAAGCGCATCATCGAGGTCTATAAGCAGATTATCCGTGAGGCGCACGAGAAGGGCATCTATGTCTTCGGAGGCACCATCACCCCATTCAAGGGAAACAACTACTACTCGGCTGACCACGAGAAGGGACGCTCGACCATCAATCAATGGATTCGCACGACGAAGATGCTCGATGGTGTGATAGACTTCGACGAGGCTGTGCGCAATCCACAAGACCCGGAGGCCATGCAGTCGCAGTTCCTCTTCGAGAACGACTGGCTGCACCTCAATGCAAAGGGTTATGAGACGATGGGCGGATGCATCGACCTGAGTCTGTTCACCAAGACCGACCCTGTGTCCAACGAGGAAGATGAGGAGGAGCCTTACGACAATAACGCCCTGTGGATAGAGGCTGAAGACCTGCCTACTGAGGTGTCAGGAACGGATTTCCGATTGGGAGAGGACGCAACAGCATCGAAGGGAAAGTATCTGGAGACCGTGACGCAGACTGCTCAATCCACTCCTACCGACAGCGCTTATATCCTTGCGGCTCATTTCACCGTATCGACAGCTGGCACCTATTATATCTATGCGCGTGTGATGTGTCCCACATGGGATGACGACAGCTACTTTGTGAGTGTGGACGGAGCATTGACCAGCAACTTCGTCAATGGTCTGCAAACTGCATCGTGGGCGTGGAAGGAACTCTATCATGGCAACTTGAAGGCAGGTCAGCACACGCTCTATATCGGAGGCCGTGAAGACGGGGCCTGTCTCGACAAACTCTGCATCACCATCAACTCCGAAGCTCCATCGGGTATGGGTGGAACCACACCGACTTCCATCACCCAACAGGCTGTCAATCAACCATCAACAATATCGATTGAGAACTATACCCTCAGCGGCATGCGACTGAAAGCACAGCCGGCTACAGGTACATATATCGAAGTGCGCCATAAGGACGATGGTACCATTCATTCGCGTAAGGTTGTGGTAAAACCTTGAAGGGTTGATAAAAAAAACAGATTGCCCTAACTATTTCTTACAAAGAATAACGACTCGGCGGTTGTCGGCAAGGGTGGTGACAAAGAGATAGGTGTCGCCTCCATCGGTCAGATGGAACCGTTTGCGGAGATCGGCCACTGTGGCAGGGAAGTTTCGAACAGAGATATTCGCCTGACGCAGTTGGCTGATTTGTTTTGTGGCCTGCTTGTTGAAAGGCAGGACGTCTTCGACCCGGAACTGGCGTCCCGGGAAATCGGGTATCCACTCCATAGAGGTGTAGAGATGGCTGTTGGGGTGCAACTTCTGCAGGTGAAAATGTTGTGCAAGGGAACGGAACGGACTGGCTTTCATGAGCGATGCATTGGGCTCGTAGAGATAGGCCCCCACTTCGGGGGTATAGGTGCATTGAGCCAGATGCTCTTCCTCACGCGTGAAACAGAATCGTTGGATGCCCTCGCGTGTGATATCAACACACACCATCAAAGGACTATTTTCGTTTTCGTTATCGTTATCGTTCAGCAATACCAAGATCTCTTTGCACTCGCCTTGTACACTCACGATGTGTACTTGTGTCACTCCTTGCAGTTGTCGCAGAGCGGCGGTGATGTCGAGCATGGGCGACAGTTTGATCATCACGCAGTCGGCTTTGTCAAGCAACAGTCGGTTCAGGGCACTCACATCGGGCGTGCAGTCGGAAATGGCAAAGGTACGACAACCGTTCTTGTCGCGACGTGCGGGGTCGATGAAGATAAGGTTCTGATGGGGAAGAGTCGGGAGATAGTCCTGACAATCGCTGTTGACGACCTCGACCTGATTCACACCCAGCAAGGGAAGGTTGTGACGGGCCAAACGACACAGCTCAGCATCCTTCTCCACGAAGGTGAGCTTGGTAAACAACCGACCCATGATGGCAGCATCGACTCCGAAACCACCTGTGAGGTCGGTCATCGAATGACGGTTATCGTTAGCGTTAAGGTTATCGTTAACCAACGAAGCTTTATAGGAAGCGGTGAGTTGGGACGAGCATTGCTCGAGCGACAGATGGTGAGGATACTCAATACCTTCGGTGGCAGCCCACAGGGGCAGCTTCTGTTCGGCAAGCTGCTGTCCTTGTTGCTGACGTATCAGCTGCTGTACATCGACATCGGAATGTCGATGGGCTTTCAGCGCCAAATCGTAGATATCGGAAGTCATCTGAGGAATGTTAAATGTAAAATGTTTAATATGAGGAGTGCAGGAGTTCAGGAGTAGAGGAGTGCAGACTTAACAGTCTATCGTCTGCCACTCCTGTCACTACTTTTTCACTACTGCCACTACTTCGGATAATGGTAAATGGCAAATTACTTAATCGGTTTCCTACCTTCGGCCTTGATCTGTGCACGGGTCTTGAGGTTGAAGTGCCACCACTCGGTCTTCAGCACCTTGAAGCCTCCGACAGCCATCACTTCGCGAAGGAGTTTGCGGTTTTCCACAGCCTCACGGGTGATGATGCCCTTTCGCACCATCTCGTCCTCGAACTCGGGATGGGCAGCACGACCCATATAGTCAATCTTGGTTCCCATCGGGATGCTGTCGCCCCGTTCGTCACAGATGGTGATATCGACTGCAAAGCCGTAGTTGTGGAGTCCTCCCCCATTGGCTGGATTGCTGACATAGATGTTCTTGGAAGTTCCCTTCACCACATCCCACATCTTCTGCTGCACGGACATAGGACGGGCTGCATCGTAGATGATGAGACTGAGTTCGGGTCGCAACTGCTTCAGGCGTTGCTGACATTTCTTGAGTGCCTGAGCCGCATCGGGATGCAGGTAAGCATCCTTCAGGTCGGTATAGAGCACACGACCTGTGAAGTTATCGGGACGGGTGTACATGAGACTGACACGTATCGTGGGGTCCACATCCTTGATGTTGACATAACCTTGCTCTTTCATCGACTGTGCATTACAACTCAACGTGGCGAGCAGAAGGGCGGTGATAATGTATAATGTATAATTCATAATGTATAATTGAAACGATAACGTTGACGATAACGATAACTAAATGGTCAATGGTAAATGGTTAAATGGTAAATGGCTACCGTTCCCTTCTCACCGGATAATTCCCTCGAAAGTCTTCGAAGCGGTCGGGATGTTGTTTCAGCTGTCGGGAGTCGTCCAACAGGGTTTCGACGGACAGACAGGGAGCATCGGGCAGGTGGATGTCGGGAACGAAATCCACACCCATGAATCGTGCAACAGCTTCGAGCGACATGCGGGTTGCGTTGGCTTTTCCATCAGCTGAATAGCCTGCGACGTGGGGTGTACCAATCGCCACTTGCTCCAACAATTCCCGATTGAGGTCGGGTTCGCCTTCCCAGGTATCGATGACAGCATCGGTTACCCGTCCGTCGCGCAGCGCCTGCAACAAAGCCATATTATCGACCACACCACCTCGTGATGCGTTGATAATGAGTGGACAATGGGGCAGCTGCTGGAAGAACTGTTCGTCGGCCATGTGGTAAGTAGGGTAAGGTCCTGATTTCGTCAAAGGTGTATGGAACGTGATGATATCGGCTTCACGCTGAATGGTGGAAAGGTCAACATATTTACTATTTAACCATTTACCATTTACCATTTCACATTGGCTATTGAACTGTTCCTCCTCTGCTTTTGGCGGGTCGCACCTCAGCACCTTCATGCCGCACGCCTCAAGGTCGGCTGCTACCAACGAGCCTACATGTCCCACACCCACGACACCAACCGTATAGGAAGGTTTCAGACGTCCTGTGGCCTCCAAAGCATGATGGACATAATGACACACGGAATTGGCATTACACCCCGGGCAATTGGTCCATTGGATGCCTGCAGCCTCACAATAAGCGGTATCGATGTGGTCGAACCCAATCGTGGCCGTCACAATCAATCGGACGGAAGAGCCTTCGAGCAACGTTCGGTCGCAACGGGTACGGGTACGGACTATCAGCACATCGGCATCATGCACATCGTCGCGGTTGATGTTGCTACCAGGCAGATAGCAGACCTCATCGGCCAACCTTTCTATCTGTCCACGGATATAGGGTATCTTATCGTCGACAATAACTTTCATACACGCGAAGGGTGATATAGTAGAACGCAGCTGCAAAGAAAAGGCCGCAGATGGAGTCGATGAGGTAATGTGCCTTGATGTACACGGTGCTGCAGCACAATATGACGTAGAACGGCACCAGAATCCAGAATAGCCATTTGTTGCCTGTACGCCAAGCGAGCAACATAGACACGGTGCTCATGCCCACATGACTGCTGGGAAAGGCAGCAGCCGGACGTTCGCCCACTTCCTGAGCTCCGATGACCAACTGACCGAACACCCCTTTCACCTCGGGCACAATCATCTCCAGATGCGACTTGAAGTAATCGCCCAAGGCTGGATAGCTATCACCCCAACCTGCATCGCCATAGATATTGTCCAATGCACAGAAATAGTATTGAGGGCCAGCTACGGGCAGGAAATTGTAGAAGAGATAGAAGAGGAAGAACGATCCCAGGAAGATAAAGACCGCCTTGTCGTAATCGCTCGTGCGGCAAAGGAGGTAGAACACGATGACCGAGAACATCAGGTAATAATAGGAGTAATAGCCCATGTTGAACAACTCGCTCCAGAAGGCTGAGCTGCATACACGGTCGAACTCCAAAGCCGGCTGACAACCGAACATCGTTTGGTCGATCGTAGCAAACACATGATCCTGATAGGGATAGATGTTACAGAAATCGTATATCTCGGGATACCACCAAATGAGCAACACGAACAAGGGGAACGAGCGCCAGGCAAGGCTCCACTTATAAGGCATGAAACGATAGGTGAAATGTGTGACGACCATGATGAGCAACGCAATTCCACGCAAACCCAACATTCCCATCGGATTGTCGAGACGTGTCCACAAAATGGCAATCATCACCGTCGTGACAGCTATATAGACGAGTGTTGTCAGTTCGGCGCTTATTAAATCCAGTTTTCTTCTTTGTACCATGTAATTGTTTCTTTCACCCCACGCGGCAACTGCCATTGGGGATGATATCCTAAAATATCTTTCATCGGACGGATGTCACATCGCCAATCACGTTGTGCCATCATCTTATACTTATCTCTGTTCAAGGTGCTGGGCTTTCCAGTTAGCTTTCCGAACTCTTCGCTAACGACAGAAATGCCTTTGAGTAGCCACAACGGGGCTTTGACATGCAACACGTGCCGAATGTCTAACTCTTGCTGAATCAACTCGGCAAAACGCTCGCTGGGATAGTCCTCGCCGTCGGTCACATTGAAGATACCGGTTGTGATGCCTTTCTCAACAGCAGCAAAGATGGCACCTGTGAGGTCTTTCACATAGACGAAGGTCAGTATCTGGGGGTCGTATCCAACAGAGAAGCATACATGTTGCTTGATGGACTTCACCATCATGAAATAATCTTTCTCGCGAGGACCATAGACTCCCGTGGGACGGAAGATGACGAGACCCTCGCCGATTGTCTGCTGCAACCACGCCTCCGTTTTCAGCTTACTCTCTCCATAGATGGAACCATAGGTGGCGCTGAGACTGCTGAGATAGATAAATTGATGAGGCATCATGTCGGTCGCAATCAACGCCTCTACCAAGTTGCGGGTACATTGGTAGTTGTGGAAATCAAATTCTTCGGCCTTCAGGCATTTGGTGGCTCCTGCCGCATGAATCACAACATCGAACCGAACGCCACATTCTGTCAGTTGCTGACGGAGAACTGTGGGATTGGAGAGGTCGAGAATGAGGAACTGCAAATCGGGATGCTGTAACCATCGACGACTTGAAGAGGCACGTAATGCAGCCCATGTGGAGAACCCTCGAGAAAGAGATTCTTCACACAGGAAACTACCGATAAACCCACTTGCACCTGTAATTAATACGCGCTTCTTCAATTCGTTATTCATAATGCATAATTAAGTCTAAAGCCTAAAGAGCGCTGCAAAATTACAAAAAAAACATCAAAAGAGCAAACTTTAGATAAAATTCTCACGATCGACAATTTAAACAAGCTTTAATTGTGCTCGCTTAACCGAATTTTTCGATGTATTTCTTCACTCTTCCTTAGAAGCTGAACTCTTTCAGTACCACATCCGGCTCTTTTATCTTCACCCGATAGGTCTTGCCTTTCTCAAACTGAGGGAGCGACAGGATACTGTTACTGCTCTGCACGGTGAAGGGGAGGACAAAAGAGTAGAGCAACTTTCCCTTCTCGTCCACACATTGCAGCGTCTTGCCAGCGGGACAAGGCAATCCGTTGAGCGATACAGTCAGTTGGGTTTCGGCCGACTCCTTCGGCATCGGAGCCGAACCTGTCATCGAACCACCCATTCCGAACACCGTTCCACCCGTCAGGGTCATCTGAGAGAAGTCGCTATCGAAAGGTTCCTCTGGGGGGCCCACCTGTGAACATGCGGTGACCTTTCCACCTGTGATAACGAGCGACTCACGGCTGTTCGAGTTCGTGTCGATAGCATCGTTACCTACGCTCCACACGAATACATCACCTCCGTGGAAGGCTATCGGTCCATTCGAACTGATGCCGTCATCATGGGCCTTCACATAGATATTACCTCCGTTAATGGAAAATCCTTTCTTGCCTTCAATACCTTCAGCACCATCGCTTGATGTCTCTACACGGATGTCTCCACCATTGATGATGACCTTACCAACCACTTTGATTCCCTTAGCACTTCCGTTGAACTTACGTTTGGCAAAACCCACAGGTCTGTCGTCAGATGTATTACCGAAAAGCAAGGTACGGACAGAATCGCTTATCTGAACATCATTACCTCCGCCGAAACTGCCGAAGCCACCGAAGCCGCCTCCGAAACCACCTCCGAAGTCAGGCATTCCACCTTCGCCAAAGCCTGGGAAGCCACCAAAGTTGATGCTATCGGGCATCGCTCCACCGAAGCCGCCAAAGCCGCCTCCGAAACCACCGAAGTCAGGCATTCCACCTTCACCAAAGCCAGGGAAGCCTCCGAAATTGATACTATCAGGCATCGCTCCGCCGAAGCCGCCAAAACCGCCTCCGAAGCCACCGAAGTCAGGCATTCCGCCTTCACCAAAGTCAGGGAAGCCTCCTCCGAAGTCAGGCATCTCGCCATCGCCGAAACCGCCAAAGCCGCCAAAGCCAAAAGGCCGTTCGCTGACAAAGCTGCCCAACGTCTGAATATCGAGCGTTCCACCGTTCATCACAAAATCGCCACCACACTTTATTCCTTTACCTCCATCGCCAGTCATCACCACTTTCACAACCCCACCGTTGATGGTCATCGTAGAATCGGACTTGAGTGCTTTCTTATCTACACTCGACAGTTCAATCTCCACATTGCCACCACTAATCGTGAGACGTGCATTCGTGTTCAAGGCATTCGCTGTTGACGAACTGATGCGGACATTTCCCAGCGATGGTTGCAATTCAAGATATTCCTTTGCAGAGATGACATTATTCGAATTTCCCTTCAAAGTCAAGCTGCCAGCACCTTCAATCTCCAGATGGCCTTTTGTATAAATACAGGCCTTATGAAGTGTATCTGTACCGTCCTCAAGGGAGTTCTGAGACCCTTTGGCGATGTGCAGTTTCATTCGCTTACCACATTTCAAGTTGATGGCAGCTCCCTCCTGTGCTTTCAGGTTGACACCATCAAGCGTCACAGTAGCCTTGTAAACTCCGTTGAGTTCGAAACTACCATTTGTGGAATGGCCTTTCAGCACATATTCCATCTCCTGATCGGTAACGGCACTCTCCACAACCACTTTCGCACCATCGTGCCTAATCTGTATATTCTTGTTTTTGGGTTGGGATACCTTTACGGTATTACCCGCATAGACAATTGTTATTTTCTCTTTTTTAGCTGCCGACATCATCCCGATTCCGACAGTCAGCAATAAACCGCCCATTAACAGGCGTGTCAATTGAGTCATACATTTATTCATAAAAAAATTGCACTTATTGTTTGTTGTTATGACCTTAAATCAAAGTAAAGGTTTAAAGTCAGGTTAGCGGTTCGAGGTTCAAGAGGGTCAATGTTAAATGGCAAATGTGAATTATAGAATGTAAAAATTGAAGAAAACAGCAAAAATCGCAAATAGTAAATGGCTAAATGATTAATTTTTTCTACCTTTGCACAAACGAGAATAACTATCAAAAAAAACAATCGATATGAAAAAACTCTTAACAACGCTATTGCTACTGGCCGCATTCTGTCTGCAAGGAAGTGCCAAGGAAGTGAATTTAGTAACGAATGTACTTGCCCGTAAGACAACCTCATTGAACGGAGAATGGAATTACATTGTGGATGTTCAGGAGGAGGGTTACTACGATTACCGCATGAACCCCACACAATGGGGATTCTTCAGGAATGCGAAGCCTCAACGCCCGGAAGACCTGGTGGAATATGACTTCGACAAGTCGCCTATGATGAAGGTGCCTGGTGACTGGAATACCCAGGACGACCGCCTCTTCTTCTACGAAGGAACGGTTTGGTTCTATAAGAAGTTTAATATGGACCGTTCAGAGCTGAGTGAAGTAAAGCGCAAACTGCTCTACTTCGGGGCCGTAAACTACGAAGCTATCGTGTATGTAAACGGACAACGCGAAGGACGTCATATAGGAGGTTTCACACCCTTCTGCTTTGATGTGACAGAACATCTGAAGGCTGGTGAGAATAACGTGATTGTGAAGGTGGACAACAAACGTCACGCCAGCGATGTGCCTACTCAGATTTTCGACTGGTGGAACTATGGCGGTATCACCCGTGATGTACTGCTGGTGGATGTATCACCTGTATATATCGAGAACTACAAGGTAGAATTAGAGAAGGCTGATGCAAAAGCCAAGCAGCGCACCATCGCGTTCTCTGTCCAACTCAACGACAAGAAAGCCGGTGAGACCATCACTCTCAACATCCCTGAACTGAAACTCAAGCAGGTCTTCACCACCGATGCAGAAGGACGTGCAGCAACCACCCTGAAGGTCAGCAGCAAGACACTCCAGTTGTGGACACCAACCAATCCGAAACTGTACAAGATGGAACTCGATCTAAACGGCGAAAACCTCGTCGATGAGGTAGGATTCCGCACCATCGAGACACGTGGTAAGCAGATTCTACTGAACGGGCAACCTATCTTCCTCAAAGGTATCAGCATGCACGAAGAGAAAGCTCATGGAGGTGGTCGTGCCAACTGTGAGGCCGATGCACGCGAGTTGTTCGGCTGGGCCAAGGAACTGGGATGCAACTTCATCCGTCTGGCCCACTATCCCCACAACGAATACACGGTTCGTCTGGCCGAGCGTATGGGTCTGCTGCTGTGGAGTGAGATTCCTGTGTATTGGACCATCGACTGGAAGAACAACGCCACCTACGAGAATGCCCGCCGACAACTGACCGACATGATTCGCAGAGACCAGAACCGTGCCAATATCATCATCTGGAGTATCGCAAACGAGACTCCTCACAGCAACGAGCGCGATCAGTTCCTCGGCAATCTGGCACAATATGCCCGCACCCTCGACTCCACCCGTCTCATCTCGATGGCGATGGAAGTGACAGGAGCCTCGAACTACAAGAACCGTCTGCAAGATAACATGAACAAATGGGTGGATGTGGTCAGCTTCAATCAGTATATCGGTTGGTATCGTGATGTGAACGATGCGCCAAAGATGGAGTGGGAAATCCCATACGAGAAACCCGTCATCGTCAGCGAATTCGGTGGAGGAGCCAAAGCAGGCTATCACGGAGCCAAGAACCAACGTTGGACTGAGGAGTTCCAGGAGAACCTCTACATCGAAAACACCGCGATGCTCGACAAGATTGAGGGACTCGCAGGTACTACCCCTTGGATTCTGAAAGACTTCCGCTCACCCCGTCGTGTACTGCCCGATGTGCAAGACTACTACAACCGCAAGGGTCTCTTCTCAGACAAAGGCGAGAAGAAGAAAGCCTTCTACATCCTACAGAAATGGTACGAAGGGAAGTAATAAAGAAAAGCAGCTCAACCGAGCTGCTTTTTCTTTGTTATTTATTAACTTGTTTGCTGACTATCGACGTCCTCCAGAAACTCTTGATGGGCTACCGCCTGAAGTACGACTTGCTGGTGCACCTGCTGATGGACGGCTCACGTTTGGCGTTGCAGAAGAACGAGTAGTCGGTGTAGACATCGAAGAACTGCGAGTTGGGGTAGTCGTGCGGCTAGCAGAACCAGGGAAGCTGGTTACGGTAGAGCTCGAAGTACGAGTTGAAGGAGTTACAGAACTACGAGTATTGCTATTCCCGTTTGGACGGCTGAAAGTAGAGACAGCTGATGTACGACTGTTGTTGACGTTATTTGGCTGGCTTACGATTGTCGTAGCTGTATTGCGGTTTACGTTCGGCTGACCTGAACGAGTACTATTGGTACTATTGTTTGGATGAGCGATGACGGTGGTTCCTCCTTGACGATTTACAGTAGTAGGACCATTACTTACCGTACCACGATTATTCGGAGTTGTGCTCTCGAAGTGATAAGGCTGGTTGTTACCTGCTGGAGTATTGCCTTGACGGATTACCTCACCTCTCATGTCGTTTGGACGGTTGTTGTCCAAACGGTCGCCTGGACGGCCGTTGATTGGACCATTATTGAGACCTGGGCCTGGTTGACCTGGACGCATGTCTGGACCTGGCTGACCTGGACGCATACCTGGACCTGGCTGACCTGGACGCATACCTGGAACATCTACTCTACGCATTCCACCGAATACGGTACCACCACGGTAGTCGTTGAATCTGCGAGGAGGTGCATAGAAGAAGTGATCCATGCGACGGTCGTGCAGATAGATGCCGAAGCTCCAACGATGGTTGTTGAATGAGATAGGACGATAGAAATAATCGTATGTCATCAGAAGTGCCCACTGGCGCTCTGTGAGCAGGCGACGGAGTGCATAGTCACGAGCGTAGACGATTTCCATATAGTCATCGTAACGGTAACCAAGAGCTACTGCGTCGAGATAGTCGTTTACACCACAGATATAATCGTAATTGATGTAATACAGATCGTCAATGAGAGCTGCACTGAGTCCTAATGTATATGCCATGCGGTCAGTAAGGAAACGTGCATTGTTGCGCATTGCGTAAACACTCATTGGCTGTGCGCTTGCTGCTAATGAAGTCAACATGATCATCA
>Ga0310786_10006215_pt1 | contig 15978 bp, 12 predicted proteins | sample AusTroGonzalo_MG_FD_203881 | JGI IMG/M metagenome (GOLD analysis project Ga0310786, IMG submission 203881) | Bovine rumen microbial communities from tropical cattle in Woodstock, Queensland, Australia - Gonzalo_03 (v2) (version 2) | ecosystem: Host-associated > Mammals > Digestive system >... | reverse complement strand
AATTTGCGCGTTAAGGTTGTAGAGTATTTGAAAAAAGGGCACACCATAAAAGAGACGGCGGAAACATTTGGAGTTTCGATGAAGTCGATTAGTATCTGGAAAAAGATGGATAAAGAAGGGAAAAAGCTGGTATTTGAGTTTGTTCCGAGGAGTCCGCATCGAATAAATCACGAAAAATTATTGGCCTATGTAAAGGAGCATCCGAATGCGTATTTGCGGGAGATTGCTGCTCATTTTTCAGTGGGTTTAACGACAATTTGGAACGCATTGCACCGTCTGGGAGTGAAATTAAAAAAACGAAAAATTTATCGAGAAGCGGATCCGAAAAAGCGGGAAAAATTTACAGAATTCCTAAAAAAGCACGATAAAAATAAGTTGGTTTTCGTTGATAAGTCAGGCATTGATAGATATTTACACCGCGAACATTGTCGAGTTCTAAAGGGTATAATAAGGTTCCCGGTCGGAAATTTGAGAGATGCAGCATAGTTGCCGGCAAATGCGGAGAGGAGGTCTTAGCACCTTTTGGATATTACGGAACATGCAACCTGGAGTTGTTTCTAAAATGGGGAAAAGAGTTGCTTGCGCCAAATTTAAAGGAAAATCAAATAGTTATAATGGATAACGCCAGTATTCATAAGTCATCCAAAATCAGAGAGGCAATAGAAAAGGTGGGTTGCAGACTCGTATATCAGCCTCCGTATTCCCCTGATTTAAACCCAATCGAACATTTTTGGAGTCATCTGAAACAAAAAATAGGAGATTTAAAGCAAAAATTTGAATCCATTTTTGATGCTATTCAATACGTATTAGCAAACTGAAAGGGGTATAACGGTAATGTTGTTGAAAATAAAACTTTACTTTCTCCGTTTATCCCACCAGTCGATGCGCTTTTTGATTTCTCGTTCGAAGCCGCGTTCGTTCGGTTCGTAGAATTTTTTGCGCGAGAGCTCATCGGGGAAGAAATTCGTTCCGGCGAAGGCGTTTTCGGTGTCATGATCGTAGACGTACCCCTTGTTGTAATCCAGCTCTTTCATCAATTTTGTCGGAGCGTTGCGGATTTTTTTCGGTACGGGAAGCGATCCGTAAAATTTTGCGGCCTTTTGCGATTTGAAGAACGCGACTTCCGCGGCGTTGGATTTTGGAGCTGTTGCAAGATAGATTACTGCGTGGGCGATTGCGAGGTCTCCTTCGGGCGATCCCAAAATCGTGTAGGCCTTGTGCGCCGACAATGCCTGAACCAAAGCGTTTGGGTCGGCCATTCCGACGTCCTCGCTTGCGAATCGAATTAAGCGGCGCAGAATATACAGCGGCTGTTCTCCGCCCTGTAGCATGCGGTGCATCCAATAGAGGGCCGCGTCGACATCCGACCCCCGCAGCGACTTGTGCAGCGCGCTGATCAGATTGTAATGTTCCTCGTTGCCCTTGTCGTAGACGGTTGCGCGTTTAGGCGAAAATTTCTTCAGCTTCTCGACGTCCAATTTTTCGGTAGTGCTCAGGTTGAAAAGTTCCTCGGCGCGATTCAGCAAGTATCTTCCGTCTCCGTCCGACATCAAACACAGATGCTGCCGAGCCTCGGGAGTGAGAGGCAGTTCCTTGCCCATGAATTTTTCGGCGCGCTGCAGAATTTTGTCCAGATCGCCAAGCTGCAATCGGTCGAAAGTTATGACCTTGCATCGTGAAAGAAGGGCGGGGCGCAGCTCGAAGGACGGATTTTCGGTCGTCGTGCCGATCAAAATTAGCGAACCGTTCTCTAGATGGGGCAAAAATATATCCTGCTGGCTTTTGTTTAGATGGTGAATTTCATCTACGAGCAAAATAGTTTTTGACAAAAGGTTGGAATCCAATTGTTCGAAAATCGACTTAAATTTCGCGGTCGAATGCATCACCGCGGAAGTCTCCTCGAAGTGCAGCTTGCTCTTTTTCGCAAGGATTTTCGCGAAGGAAGTCTTGCCCGACCCTGGAGGCCCCCACAAAATCAGCGATTGCAGATTTTCGATCGAGGAAATCTGATTCTCCAATGACTGTCCGATAATTTCATCAAAATCTCCCGGACGTATTCTGTCCGCTAACGGGGATAATGTTTCAAACAACTGCAAATTCTGCCTTCAATGATTTTCAATAAAATTTTTTTCAAACAAACCACTTTATGTTATTCAAAATAAAGCCTAAAATCAATGAGAGCTTTTGGTAGAGGAGCGAATGAGAAGTTCAAGAAGGTACAATGTTGCTGTGGTGGGAGCTACGGGAAACGCCGGAAATAATACCCTGAGAATTTTGGCTGAGAGGGATTTTCCCGTCGAAAAAATTTTTGCGGTGGCTTCGGAAAGGTCGGTCGGCAAAAATGTGTCCTTCAAAAACCAAAACTTGCAGGTGCAGAGTTTTTCATCGGTGGATTTTTCGAAAGTTGATTTGGCGATATTTTGTGCCGGTTCCAGGTTTTCTCAAAAGTACGCGAAAGAGGTGGCTGAGGCCGGTTGTACAATCATCGATAAAGGTTCGTATTTCAGACTAAATCCTAAAGTTCCTTTGATTGTGCCGGAAGTAAATGCAAAGTCTTTGTCAAAGGGGGCTCCGTTAGGAATTATATCTACTCCAAACTGCGTTGCGGTTCCGTTGGCAATGACGTTGAAGGCTTTAACTGCCATTGCACCGATTAGACGCGCCGTGGTTTCGACTTATCAGGCAGTATCAGGCGCCGGCAAGGCAGCAAACGACGAGTTATATAATCAGACTAAATCGGTAATTGCTTCGGGAGAAATTGTTAACGACGTATTTTCTAAGCAAATAGCTTTTAACGTAATTCCGTCCATAGGAAATCTTTACAGTTCAGGGATTTCGGATGAAGAGGACAAAATTTCTTCGGAAATCTGCAAAATTTTGAAAACCGACGTAAAAATTGCGGTTACCTGCGTTCGGGTTCCGGTGTTTATCGGGCACGGGATGTCGGTGGTTTGCGAGTTCACGAAAGAGGTTTCCGACGAAATGGCATATCAGGCTTTCGACGATTTTGACGGAATTCTCACACTGGATCGCAGAGAAGAAAGTGTCGTTGCTACTCCGTTGGATGCTCAGGGTGAAGACGCGGTTTTCGTAAGTCGAGTTCGCAGAGATTGTACCAACAAAAAGGGCTTGATGTTCTGGGCGGTGACGGATAACCTTCGAAAGGGTGCGGCGCTTAACAGTGTGCAAATCGCGGAAATGTTAATAGATATTGATCCGAAGTTGAGATCGTTTAAGTACAAAGTAAAGTAAGGAAAAACATGGATAGTTTTAAAGATTTTGAAAAGCCGGATTTGCGGCTGGCCGAGTTGATGATAGTTTCTTCATCGTTGCAGAAAACCAAGCGCGGAGACGATTACAGGCGGCTGAATTTGAAGTCCGCGGATGGTCAATTTAATTTTTCGGCGGTGATGTGGTCGAACGATCTGAGAAAATATCCCGACGAAAAGATTTTCAGAAGCGGAAATACCATAAAGTTGATGAAATACGATCTTCCCGCAAACTATTCGGACTATGTCATTCATGATTTTGTCCTGCTCAAGGAGGGGAGGATAGGTCTTTCGGAGCAGCAGCGGGAGGAAATTTTTGCCGCGATTCAGTCATACATTGAGTTAATTCAGTACGACAAACTTCGGGTTTTCGTTTCCGATCTCGTGAAAAATTACGCGGAAGCCTTTAAAGTGGCACCGGCTGCGAAGTCCATTCACCATAATTATCTAGGCGGATTGCTTGAGCATACCTTTGAATGCCTTGAGATTGCGAAAGATTTTATGGAAAAGCACCCGAAGATCGACAAAGGCACAGTCTATGCGGCTTGCATTCTGCATGATTTCGGAAAAATTTGGGAGTATAACATCGATTTGAACTCGGGAGTAATCGGGTTTAACACAGATTTCCAGAAGAAATGGCTGACGCATTCTCAGTGGGGATTTTCGACCTGCATGGCGGCAGGGTTTGATCTTGTAGCGAAAATGATCGCGGCGCATCATAGTCGAACGGAGTGGGGGGCAGTTCTCGATTTAGACGTTCCTGATCTCGATCCGATGTGCTATGTCCTGCATCACATCGACGACCTGTCCGCGAAATTCGGAAAAATTACCGTGATGGATTTGGATTAAAAAGAAGGGAGACCCCCGCGAAGGAGTCTCTTCATTTTATTTGCCGATCAGTGTATCAGTACTTGATTCCACATCGTGGGCGTTTCGTTCTGTCTGTGCGTCATTTTCGACAAAAGTCGCATTCGAGTCCGTAGACAATCTTCTGTTTTTCTGGTTGTTTTTACCGGTAACTTTGCTCCAGACTTTTTTGAATACATTCTTGTTGCCTTTTTTCTTCTTGTTTTCCAAAAATTCCGTCAGCAGTTTGGTCAGTTCAGCGTTGCCTTCCGCGTAATCCAGCGCTCTTTTCCCATTTTTATCTTTTATCTTAATTTCGATTTTGTCTCCGTGACTTAGCAATAGTTTCACTATATCCGAATGATTCTGCTCTACCGCCATTATCAGCGCGGTTTTGCCATCGTAGTCTTGTATATTAATTTTGATTTTGGCTCCATGGTTCAGTAACAGTTTCACTATATCCAAATGATTCTGCTCTACCGCCATCATTAGCGCGGTTTTGCCATCGTAGTCTTGTTCACTAGTATCTGCTCCGCGATACAGCTTAGGATCGTCGTTGCTGTTTAGCAATAGTTCTACTATTTCGGTGTAGCCTTTGTACGCTGCTATCATCAAGGCGCTTCTGCCTCTGCCTTTCGCCGACAAGTCAAAAGCGTTAGGATTCGCTCTGTGCTCCAACAATATTCGTACCACGGATTTGTGCCCATTTTCCGTCGCGATTGCCAGCAGAGAATTATGTTTCGCCGTTCGCGAATTGATATTGAATGGAACATTTTCAGCATTTATATACTCCAGCAGCCATTCTACCACAGCACTATGCCCGTTTTGCACAGCGATTTCCAATGCAGTTCTTCCATCGTCGTCTTTTCTGTTGATACTGTTTCCGGAAAATACGTCTTCATGCAGCGATTTCATTGTTTCAATATCGCCTTTTTCCGCAGCTTCAAACCATTGTGAAGCCAACTCGTATCTTTTTTGACCTTGATCAGCAGATACTTGCTGTGTTTCTTTAATATCTTTTATCAAGCTGCTTACGGATGACTGCCTTGCATTTTGTGACTTATTGTCTCTTGCAAAAATATCTTCGTACAACAGCGCGCAGCAAACTGAACACATGGTCATCAAACCGAATTTTGTTTTGAGATTCATCCTAATTTCCCTTTATCTAATCTTACAGTCGCGCACATACCCTACATGTACACGAAACTTACCGTATATTCCCCTCCAGAGTATCGAGAAATGGTTAATTTTTTATGAATAATTCTAATTTCTTTAAAATTTCATTTGATTTTTGTAAAATAATAATATTTTGCGAAAGAGTTAATTAATTTAATTCAAATTAGATTTAAATATCTTGATTTTTTAGTGTTAAATGCCTTAGTTGTAAAGGAAAGCTTTTTCTTTAGGATATATGAGAAAGCCTGGGGGTATTTGCCTTGCGAGCTGATCAGAAGTCTAAATTTTATAAGTTCGCAATGGATATTTGGAGATTATTGATCGTTGATCGGGAAAAAAGGAGAGTAATGTGAAATTAGTTAATTTGATTGGTGGAATTTTATGCGTTTTCGCGTTTACATACAACGCAAATGCGATGAGTTTCAATAGGCAGAAAGACTTTGTAAATTATCGGCATACGAATATGCCAAACAACACGACTGTACGCGGATTAAGCAGAGATATTCAACAGCTAAAAAAAGAGATGAACTTACAAATGATCAGATTCCATCGCTGTGTTCAATCGTTTGAATCGAATGTTTTTATGCAGACGATATCGTTACGGCAACACTTTTGGCAATTGGAGATGATCGTTAACAATCGATTAACGAGGCAGCTGAGTACAGGGAATGAAAAATGGGATAAATTATCCTGGCCTCAATGGACAATTGGTGCGGAAAGGGATGAACCTCTGTTTAGTTTGCATTTAAATGCTCAGCAAATGAGAGAGGAGATCCACAGGCAAATGAAAGAATTTATGAAAAATATAGATCAATTAAGTAAAAGAAGTTCTGTCTGTAAAGATAATACATGCAACAGCCGTCCGTTCAAGCTGAATTACGACGTTGAACAATTTAATCAGGCTGTCGATGAACACTTATCCGTGCTGCATAATGATGTCAGACGTTTGGAAACGGTCGTTGAAGATCAAATTTTTGACCTGCGTCAAGATGTTGATTCTCTAAAATCGAAAATTGATGTGTTTGGAGCTAAATTACAGCTGTCCATGATTCAAGGTTGGTTATCGGCGCCAGATTCACAACAATCTATAAACTCTGATATATATAATTCTTTGCAGACTTTGCTTCAATACATACGGTACCTCGATACAATGTCCGACAAAAATATAGTTAGAACACGCCAAGAAGTCAGCCTTCTCAGGACGGTTATTTACGAAGATGTGACATTGTTTCATCAATGTGCCAGATCACTGCAAACCAATGTTTGCGGAGAGTTTTCTTATAAATACGATAAATTTCAGCAATGCAGACAATAGAAAACTGCTCCGTTTCAGTTCAAATAAAGGAATTAAGGATATTTCCCCGCCATGTGAAACAGTCCCCATTGCTCCGTTGTTCCAGAGTCTAACACCGCACGAATTTGGTCATCTATTTCCTTTTTCCCGTATTGCAGATGGGTTTTCAGCCATTTTGCGGTGAAAGCCTGCAAATAAGGTCTTACTTTTGACTCAAGATTTTTTACCGAGGCAGATTCGAGCATGTTGTTGCTCAACTTCATACTAATACTTACGGTTTTATACGGCTCCAGATCAGGATCTTTAATGCCGAGCGGTGTATATTTCGGATAATGAGACGGGTAAATCATTGGGCATATACTGTCTGCCATTTTTGCGATTTCAATATAGTCTTGTCCCAGAATTTGCGAACTTTCTTCAGTCTGTCTTTTTTTGCTTGGAGTATCCACCGAACCTTCTATCGTACATCCGAACACACAGACGGACAATTTCCCACCAAGTTTATGAACGGAATTGCCTATTCTGTTTATCAGATTATTTATGGCATCTATCCGTGATCGGTTTGTTGAATGATCATCACTTCCTTTTCTATATAATCTAAAATGAGAAGAAAATCTTACGTAATCCAACTGTACTTCATTGAATCCGATCTTTATGGCGCCGGTACAGACTTCTTCAAGATATTGCAAAACTCTTTCATCTGTCGGATCCATCCAGGACATTTTTTCCTTGTCAATCATAACTGATCCGTCTTCTTTTTTGATACACAGATCATCTCGAGTGGATTCTCTCAGTGCAACAACCCTTGCAATTGCATAGATTTTATTTTCTTTTAACTTTTGAAGCAAAGTCTTGAAATTGTTATTGGGTACAAAACGATTTTTTTTGTTATAGGTTACGGGAAGTTCGGGAAAAAGCTTTCCGAAATCATTTTTGACATCAATTACCACTGCATTTGCGCCGTATCTTTCAAGCGTATCTGAAATTTTTTGAAAATTCGTAATGTTTCCGACATAGATGGATTTTATAGGCAAATTTTCTTTGAGATCTGAACGAGTTCCTCCGGGAATTGATTCTTCGGATTTCTTTTGCATAGTTGATACATTCGAATCCTGACAACCAACGAAGGCAATCGTCGGTACCATAAATAAAAATATCCACAAAATTTTTATCAATCGTAAAAACATCTTACCCCTTTGACATCAATAACACTACTATTATTACACAGTTTTTGAAAATAAAAAACCGCCGAAAAATTTTTCAGCGGCTAGCAAAAATAAAGGGGAAAAAATAACTAAATTTTAATTTTTGCTCCAACGATGAACAAATTCGCCCTATTGCTTTCAAAGGCGGATCCGTCACCACCGTCCCCCTTATCTAACTCTGAGTAGTACACACGATCGCAAGTTCTTGCCCTGATGTTGTTGTATTCAACAAAAGCGCTGACCACCTTGTCTACGTTGTACTGTACGGCTACCGTCGCAATGTTGGAATTTACCCTATCGTCATTAGACCATTTCTTTACAGCATGGAAGTATCCGGCGGATAATTCCCACTTATCGCCAAAGTATCCTATACCAATGTTGCAAACTTTTCCGTTGTTGGCTCCCGGCCCCATTCCGACGACGTGACTGATTCCACGTGCGTCATTCCAAGTAAAATTATTTGTTAATGTTTGCGGAATCATGGAATTTATGTTGTCAGTGTAACCCAAAGCCAACTTGTACTTCCCGTATCCAAAAATAGTTCCGACGTTGTAACCTCGGACGTTGCGGATTCTTGTCGAGCTCGATCTTCCTTGAGCCAACCAACCGGCAACGGCTACTTTCATGTTGAACGCTTCTGGATCTCCGTATTCATAGGAAATACCTGCGGTAAAGCTGTCTCTGATGTAAGAAGTTTTATCCGCAAAGTTTTGAGCGATGCTGTAATCTCTTTCATATTTGTTGAACTTTGCCTTAAACAAGTGAGCGTCGCGGCTGCTTGGCGCATAAGACAATCCCATGGACCATCCGCTGATTGTAGGCGACAACCAAACAAATTTTAATGATTTACCGTCATCCTTATCAAACCCTGTTCCAAGAATCGATCCGGAAGGTTGAGCAAAGAAAATCGGTGTAAATCCGCTGTCGACCAAGTTGTATCCGGTCATAACATCTGCGTAAGATACGGAAAAAATGCTACCGGCAGACTTAGAATAACCGATTCTGAACTGACCGAGTTTGTCAGAGTCAGCAAACAGATAAGAAGTATCAACTATTGCCGCACCGCCTTTTATCATACCTGACCTGGCCTTTGTTCCGATTTCGAAACCAAATCCGACACCATCGATTACTTTTTTATAGTCGATGTAAACGTTTCCGTCTAAAGAAAACGACGAAACATCTACCTTCTCCGAAAGATATTGGTTTGAAGCGACGAAAGCTAACGTCAAATCTCCTCTAATAGATAAGTCTTCCAAAAGAGGAACACCCTGAGATTTCTCTTTTAGGAACTCTCCTAACAATTTAGAATCCCCGACATCTGCTTTTGCAAAACAAATGCACGGAAGTAGCGAAAAAACCAAAAGTTTTTTATACATAAACACACTCCTAACAAAAACTCCCTCCATGCTATCTGAAGATTTCTTAATGATCAAACCTTGCGAGCTATAATTCTTTGTAATTGTGTTTTTATTGCAACATATTATGAAAAAATCTCAATAAACGTAGATATTTTGTTAAGTTACAGTTGCGGAGCTTTCAGTGAAATAGTCTGCACTTTGTGTAAATTTTTGATATAATGCAGGGAAAAGACAGCGTTTAGAATGATAAAAAATACAATAAAGTTGCTTTTTGTGATGATTTTCGCGGTATTTTGCGGTTTTCGGACTGAGGCTTATAATCGTGCTGATTTTGACGCGGTAAGGTCAGTTTCGCTATCCCAAGAAGACGATCTTTACAATCTAACCATAGAATTTCGCAAAAAAGTTGACTTTGTTCCGCGAATTCACGTTCTTCCGAACGGAATTCAGATGTTTTTATCATTCAAGAAACCAGTAAATCTTCCAAAAATCAGCAAGCGTAATCACGGGATTCTCAGAGGGTATTTTTTTGAAAAATTCGGAAATTCGTCACTGATGTTTATTATGGCCTTGAAGCAAAAGGTTGAATTCGTGAAAAAGATCTACACGAAGAACTCGATTAAAATCAGTTTTCGAAGAAAACCGACAATAATAATTGATGCGGGACACGGCGGAAAAGATCCCGGTACCAGGTCTCCGTATGAAAAATATCTGGAAAAAGATATTGCTCTTATTACGGCAGTTGAGTTGCGTAGCGCTCTGCTGAAAACCGGACGTTACGATGTTGTGTTAACGAGAGATAAGGACGAATTTATTTCTCTTGACGATCGAATTAAGCGGGCAAAATCAGGAAACGGCGATGTCTTAATTTCGCTTCACACAGACTACAACAAAGATAAGAATCTAAGAGGAATTTCCGTTTATACTTTGCCGCCGCACGGATTTAGCGAGTCCGATCAAAAGTTCAACTATACCTTACGCAAATCCAAACGGTTCTCGAAGTCTCTCATAGGATATATTCCTAATCTATGTAAAATAAAACATCAAGCATGCCGCAGCAGTGATCTGAAAATTCTGAGAACAGGTATTCCGTCGATTCTTGTGGAGTTAGGGTGTATTTCAAATTCCAAAGACAGCAAGCTTTTGCTATCAAAGTTATTTCGTAAAAAAGTCATTTATGCTATTTTGTACGCGTTAGACGAATTCTTCGATAAGGAGAGGAAGATTTCTAAGCGTCAAGTCGTTCGATAAGAGGGAGAATGAGCGAAGAAGATATTTTCAAAAAGGGCAGTAAGTTATCTGATCTTAATTCGAAAAATGAAAAAAGTGAATCGGAGGGCGATGTTTCGTATAGCCCCATTCAACACCGAAAGAAGAGAGGATTTTTTTCTCGATTTTTCGAATTTATTTGGCGGTCGATATTGTATCTCTGTTGCTCTGCGATTGCGGTTGTGGGTCTTGGAAGCGTTGCGGTAGTGGCGATTCTCTATTTCCTGTCTGCAGATTTGCCGAACCACAGTTCTCTGAAACAATATTCTCCTTTACTCTCCAGTCGAGTATTCTTGCAGGATGGCAGCAAGCTTTGCGAATATTCGGGCGAAAAAAGATATTTCGTTCCGATAGATTTAATTCCGGACAAGGTCGTGAATGCGTTTATCGCAGTCGAGGATAAAAATTTCTACCAGCATAAGGGAGTCGATTTTCTCGGAATTGCTCGTTCGATCGTTAATAACATTAAGCAGCTCGGATCGGGAAGACGTCCACAGGGAGCGTCGACTATTACCCAGCAAATCGCGCGTATTTTTCTGATAAAAACCAACGAAGTTTCGTATATCCGAAAGCTGAAAGAAGCGATTTTGGCCTATCGAATTGAGCAGGCGCTGACGAAAAATCAGATCTTAGAACTTTACCTAAATCAGATATATTTGGGGCTGGGGACCTACGGAGTCGCAACGGCTGCAAAGACTTATTTCGACAAAACTTTGAACGAATTGACCGTCGGAGAGTGTGCATATCTCGCCAGCCTCGCGAAGGGGGCGAACAACTATCATCCGGTTAAGCATAAGGAAAAAGCGTTGACTCGCCGAAATTGGGCGATTTCCCGACTTTTGGCCAACGGATTTATTACTCAGGAAGAACACGATACGGCAGTTAAGGAAGACTTGGTTATGGTGCCGCAAAATTCCAACCAAAATACGGCTGAATATTTTTCCGAAGAGCTGCGAAAGTATCTTATCAATAAATATCCGTTCGAGAGTTTGAACAAGGAAGGAATAGTCGTCCGCGCGACACTGAATCCGACTCTGCAAAAATGTGCCTACGATGCGCTGCGCCGCGGACTTGAAGCAGCTGACCGACGATTCGAGTGGAGAGGGCCTCTCGCCAACATAAATGTTTCGGTGCCTCAAAAGGAAATCCTGAAGAAACTTCGTGAGATTGAAAATCCGAAGGGCGGTGAAAATTTTGCAAAGGCCGTTCTCCTGAACAAAAACGGCAAGATCCTTCTGGAGGACGATCATTTAGGAAAAATCGCCCCGGCTGATATGAAATGGGCTCAAAAAATTCGGGTTGGCGATGTTGTTCAGGTCGAAAAGTCCAAAAACAATTACACTATAAAACAGATGCCGAAAGTCCAAGGAGCGATAGTCGTTATTGATGTCAACAACGGGCGAATTTTGGCGATGCAGGGGGGATATTCTTTTGCCCAAAGCGAGTTCAACCGAGCAACCCAGGCGAAACGGCAGATCGGATCTTCTTTCAAACCTTTTGTTTATCTTACGGGACTGGAAAACGGATTTGCTCCCAATACAATCCTTGACGCTAGCCCTGTCGAGATCGATCTGGGACCTGATCTCGGTGTCTGGAAACCGAAAAATTACAAAGACGCGATTCTGGACAAAATTACCTTGCGCCGGGCGATTGAACGGTCAGTAAATACCGCCACAATCCGCATCGCCAAGGAGGTCGGCATGGACAAAATCGCCAAAATCGCCGAGCAGTTCGGTATTTTTGATCACATGCCCAGATATTTTTCTTATGCGATCGGCGCGGGAGAGACGACGCTGCTGAATTTGACCACTGCCTACGCTATGCTCGCAAACGGCGGGAAGAAAATCTCCCCGACCATGGTCGATTACATCATGGATAAAAACGGAAATCCGCTGTTCAAATCGGATGAGCGCAGCGTACAGTACGATGATGAAATTCTTGATGAGGAAGAGCAGGAAGGCGAAATTACCGAGTATCCTCCGAAGCTGAACGATGTTCGTCCTCAAGTTTCAGATGCTCAAAGCGTTTATCAGATCACTTCTTTGTTGGTGGGAGTTATGAAGCGCGGATCGGGGGCCTCGGCCAGTTTTTTGAATTTCCCGATGGCAGGCAAAACCGGAACCAGCAATGACAGCCGCGATACTTGGTTCATCGGATATACGCCGGACATCGCCATCGGAGTTTTTGTCGGATTCGACGATCATACGAAATCGTTGGGTCAAAACGCCAGTGGCTCTAACACGGCCCTGCCGATTTTTATTGATTTCATGAAACACGCGAAAAAGTACCTGACAGCAAAACCGTTCAGGATTCCGAAAGGCATCAAGCTTCGAAAAATCGATGCCGAAACGGGCGGCGCGCCTTGCGGAAATATTACCATTACGGAGGCTTTTAAACAGGATGAAGATATCAACGAAAATGTCTTGGAAAATCCGCTGAAGAACTCAACCGTCGCGGACGGCGAAGACAAAACAGCTGATAACGAAGACAACTCCGTACAAAACGAAGCCCGTCAGGTTTTTGGGATATATTAGGCCTTAAAAGTTTAGAAAAACAGGAACAGGGCAACTGTGAGGTGCCCTGTAAAAACGAAAATTTAATTAGTTATTACCGAAAAAGTACGATTTTACGAATTTTAGGGTTCGCCCTAATCTGGATTCCGTAAATCTTGACCATATTGATTCAAAGAATTGTCCAAATTTGGAGTAATACGATTCGTTAGCGATTACCTGAGTTGTAGTTTCAGCGGCTTCGACGCTTCGATCTTTGAACTTTTTATCCGCTTCCTCTAACTTATCTAACATATTTTGATAAATGCATTTTTTTACATTCAATTGTGCAGGTATATTAACAAAATCATGTGAATCCATCAATGTATCAATCATAGAAATTTTGCTGTTAAGCTCTTCAATTTTTTTCTTTCTTACCGAAGAAATGTCCACATCGCTATATTCAATATCGTTGGTTGTTCCTGTTAAAAGAATCTTTTTTAAACTAGACATACCAAATATTGGTGTAGGAAGTTTATCGATAGAATCAATCTTCGGATTATTCCTTAAATCTATTTCCTCTATGTGCATCAGTTGTACCATAAAATTGGGAAAACTATCTTCTGGTCCTAGATCATTGTTTTGAAGATCCAATTTTTTCATACAATCACCATATCCCCTTATGAAAGATATATCGAAAGGAATATGCGTTAGATTCTTATTGCTTAAATCTAAAACTCTCTTTCCACCATGGTCTTTCCAAGCTATTTTGTAATCAGAAGAATGTGTGTATACTAAATTTGTTAAATTGTTTAGTTCTGATGAGATAGTTAATTTCTCATCACCATCTATAATGAGCATATGTAGTTTAGTTAGTCGTTCTATATCACTCGGGATGTCTTTCAGATTATTCTTGTGAAGAATTAGGCCTCTTAAATCTTCGAGATCAAAAACCTCTTTCGGAATTTCTGTCAAACCGAGGTTAGTAAGTTTCAGCCACTGAAGTTTTTTTGCGCCAGCCAATATTCTGGAAAGATTTTCGAGCCGTGATGGATCTATATCATCGTCGGAATATTTAATAGTTAAACTCTCTATTGAAGATAACTCCTTCTCGTTTATGCTCAAAGAATCGGTTGGTAAGTTGAATACATAATGCGTTCTATTACTGCTCTTTTCCCAGGGGGTGGCCTCACTTGCTAACGCACTCTCCGAGCATAACAGCAACGCTCCGATTGAACACAAAGTTTTTATGTTAAGTTTCATATTTAACTCCTTTGTTAAAAACTTACACTCTTGCACCGTGCAAGACTGAACAACGCCGGTAAACTACCGACAACATTTTCGCGAATATATTCCATACGCACGAATCTTTTTAATTTTTCTATACAAAAACTACAACAACTATCCAGGACGAGAATGCCATACAAAAAACTGATTTGCAATATGATAATAAAGTTGTTGAAAATAGATGCTTATTTTTGTGTCCATCACGGAAAAAATCTCTTGGTCGTCGGATGCGGGAAATTACTTGCATAAGACGCCAAGCATGTTTTCAAAGCAAGAGAAGGATGGTCGCGGATATCTTAGAAAAAAGAAAAGCCCCAAAGAATGGGGCTAATAGAAGGAAATGAAAAATAAATTATTAACTGTCTTTATATATATACTCTTATTTCGTTTTTTGCAAGTTATTTATTAAAAAAAAATTAATTTTTTCTTGTTGTGGTAATTTTTTAATTGTTAATCGGATAAAATTTATTTAATTAATCGTTGTATTTCAAGCTGTTGTTTATTTAAATTTTGGTGCTAATTGAATGTAAAAATATTATTTATTATCGGATATTCATTTGAACTTGCTTTTTCTCGACAACTTGATCTTTATTATCTCTCGTGGCAGACTGACTCGGAGCTGGTTGAATTTCGGAAAAGTATTATGCGTGGTTTGTCCAACATAGCGGAGTCGTTGATAAAGGAAAGTAATTTGAATCCAACCGTCAGCGACGTTTTTGTTAAGTGGAATCAGATTGTCGGAGAGGAGCTGTCCAAATACGTCGAGCCGCACAAAGTGGTTAAGATGAACGGTTCTAATATTTTAATTGTGAAAACCAAAAATTGTTGCGCAACCGAAATCCAGCATGATTCTCTTCAGTTGATCGAAAAATTGAACAGTTATTTTAAAAACGATCTTTTCTCTGTCGTTCGAGTGATTCAAGAGTGAATTTTTTCGAAAATCGTGACAAAAATAACACAATACAGTTAAATTTTATATAAAATTATTTTAATTGTTTATAAATAAGGATATATTGGATCAGTCGGAATGGTTTCGACGTTGGAAATGGTTATTTATTAAGGAGAGAGAAATATGAAAAAATTAGCATTTTCAGTATTTGCCGCTGCTTTAACTTTCGGAGCTAATGCTGCGGAAGATGTAAAAGCACCTGCTGCAGACACAAGTTGCTGCGGATACGACGGTTTCTACTTTGGTCTTGGTATTGCCGGAATCAATAACGGTGTGAAGACAGAGACAACGGCTGCTTATAAGAACGGGAATCGTGCGGCTGCGGAGATTGGTGTCGATACCAATAATCATGACATGAAGTTTGCTGGTAGTTTGACCCTAGGTTACGGAAGAAGAATTAAGGAAAAGGCTTACCTTGGTATTGAGGCCGGATTAGATGCTTCCAAAAATTCAGACTTCTGTAATGCGAACATGGTGACACTCAATAATAGAACGTTTGATGTTCGCTCTAAGGTTAACGGATTAACTCCGTCTGTGGCTTTGAAGCTGGGTTACGTTCACCCGGGAACCAGAGGAATGGTTTACTTGAAGGCAGGTGCTGCTTATTCTGTAGCAAAGGCCTACTACGAAGAATTAGGGACAGACAATGATCCTTACAGATATTCTAAGAAAGTTTCAAAGTGGTCTCCGATCATTGCTTTGGGTGGAGAGAAACTTTGCGGCAAGAACATAAGAACCCGTTTGGAAGTTGAGTACAGGTTTAAAACGAACAAGAGCGTTGATTACGCCTACACTGTCACCGGCACAACTACTGATAAGTACAACGGAACCGTTAA
>Ga0310786_10006214_pt1 | contig 15979 bp, 25 predicted proteins | sample AusTroGonzalo_MG_FD_203881 | JGI IMG/M metagenome (GOLD analysis project Ga0310786, IMG submission 203881) | Bovine rumen microbial communities from tropical cattle in Woodstock, Queensland, Australia - Gonzalo_03 (v2) (version 2) | ecosystem: Host-associated > Mammals > Digestive system >... | reverse complement strand
CCGCTCTGTCGTACAGAGTAGAGTAAAGTTGACAAAAAATTTGCACTAGAACTGTTAAATTTTTTCTGATAATTTTTTACAATCCCCTATTGCGTTGAATCATCATTTTATGATAAAATTACATCGTAAATGCAAATCAAAAGGGGTAAATCCAATGGAAGAAATGAAAAAATTTATGAAAGATTTTCAACACATTTCATTTAAGGATGATTGGCAAATACCAGGCGAAGTGCAGTATATTATTGGCAGCTGCGAGGCAATTGTACAGGCTTTGCGGTATCTGCCACTTGCTCCAAATGTCCGAGCGAAGATGCTGGAAGTCTCGCTTATAAAAGGCGCGATGGCGACTACGGCAATAGAGGGTAATACGCTGACAGAAGATGAGGTTCGGGCAATACATGAAGGACGGGCAAACATTCCACAGAGCCGCAAGTACCTTGAACAGGAGGTTCGAAATATCCTTGACGCATTTAACGCCATACACAAAGAGGTGGTAGAAAGCCATGCCATCTCGCCCGTCACGCCAGACATGATACGTTCGTTCAACGCGCAAGTCGGCAAAGATCTCGGAAGCGCATTCGAGTCCGTCCCCGGCGAGTTCCGGCTATGCGAAGTGGTCGTTGGAACATATAGGGCGCCCGACCATAGAGCGGTGAAATGGCTGATTGAAAAGATGTGTGAATGGCTGAGGCGCGAGTTCTCATACGAAAAAGAATCTCGTCCGGCGTTCATGAATGGAATCATTGAAGCCATCGTGGCGCATGTCTATCTCGTATGGATCCACCCGTTTGCGGATGGGAACGGTCGCACGGCGCGCCTTTTGGAGTTCTACCTGCTGCTTCGTGGCGGCCTGCCGAATACATGTGCACATATACTCTCCAACCACTACAACAAGACGAGGAGCGAATACTACCGCCAGCTTTCTGCAGCCGGGAAGACGCGCAATCTGACGGAATTCATACGATATGCCGTTATCGGACTTCGCGACGGTCTGATGGAAGTACTGGAAGTAGCGCAGCGGCATCAGATTGAGTCTTGCTGGCGTAACTATGTCTATGACAGACTCGATAGAGAGCGGCTTACGCGAGGCGTTCACAAGCGATACGCGAAACTTCTAACAAGCATGGATGTGTTTTCCGTATACACGCGAGAGACTTTGCAAAATGTTTCAACTGAAGTTGCCGCGATTTACGGCAAGATTGCCAAAGGCACGATCCTGCGCGACATTCGCATGCTTCGTGGCATGGGGCTTATCGACGAGTGCGGCTCAGAATCATATTCCGTCCATACGGGCGAGCTATTGGAGCGGCTACCGAAGGAACGCAGCTTCGAGAAAGAGTCCACGCCACAAGCCTAACGCCTGGCGCGGCGGCTAGTTCGACACGGGGGATGCTGCGCCCATCCAGCGATAAGCGCGGCGAAAGCCATATTTCATGGCCTCCTTGACCGTTGAGGCATAGCGTTCTCCAGGGGCGCTGATAACGGCTCGATCATACATTTGGTCGAAAGGCAGATGAAATATTCTGCCGTCATTTCCAATGTTGCATTTGATGCGCGGAAATTCGGTCGTCCGTGGATCGAATTCTATCTTGCGCACTTCCACATGCAATGCCTTTGCAAACCGCATGGCCGTCTCGGAAAGTCGTGTCGATGTCACAAAAATCGGAAGGACTCTAGTTGTATTGCTGCCTATCTTTCCTAACGTCAAATTAGGCAAGTTGTTTTCCACGGCGAAAGACAGCGTTGTTCCCAAGAGCTGCGCGATGTGCTTTTCGTGGATTTCTTTGTCCTGGGACCAGAACTTGCACTGGACGATAAGAGTCGCGCCATGCTTGCGGCAAATCAGATCGCGTCCAAGATCCTCTAGTTTTGCCGTGACGCCAAACTGTTCGACTTTCCATCCCGCTTTGCGGAAAAGATAGCCAACATAAAGCTCGTAATCACGGCCGACTTCCCAATTGCTTTTAGGGCCTGCGACATAGCGATCAAGAGCGCGTTGTGCGCGTTCTTGCTTTTCTTCGTAACTGAGCTTACGATATTCCGCTTCTGGCAGCCAGTCGGGATCATGGACTTCCTGCTTTTCGGGATTTCCCTCTTGAATAGAATATTCTTTCAAGTCCGGGAACAACGATTCGTAAAACAGCGTCTGGAATTTATAGTACCTAGCTTCGAGTCGCCACTGACGAGCCTTTTCATTGAACTTTTTCTTGATTGCGCTGACAGTTTTAGGGCCACGATAATCTAGATCATCGAGTTCTTTATTGAGAATAACTTCCTCTGCATCGAGGAGAACCGACGAGACGTAACAGTTGTTGGGATGCGAAGATATGGTCGTGCTTATTAGTGAGCGAATAGACTGCTCTTTGTTGGCATATGCATTTTTCGCTTTATACTCGGCTTCAAACAAGATCGTCTTTGCTTGGGTCATGGTCTTGTTGTGATAGGCAGTAGCGTCCGCAAGCTTCTTAAAGATTTCATCCCTCCTCTGACGTAACATCTTCCTGTAGTCCTTGAGTTCGCTCAAGGTACTCTCGCGCCCAAACCAATTGCCAAAATACAAGCCGACTGCGAAAAAGATTATGCAAAGTACAACTACAATTTCCATCTTAGCCGCAAGCGAGTGAACGGTGATCCGAAGAATCTTCAAGCGCCTTGACACGTGCCTTGAGTGCACGAATCTCAGATAGAAGAGCGGAGTCCGGTGACGATTGAACGCGACCAAGACTCTTCTGTGGGGGAAATGGCTTGGCAGCTCGCACGGTCGATTGCGCCTGGCCGCGCTCATCCGAAAGGCCAAGCAGCCAATCGGCGGATACTCCGCATCTAACACAAATGCGTTCGACAAGTTCCACTGAAGGCTTTCTCAGCCCGTTGAAATATGAACTCATTGTAGTTTGCGGCATATCAAGGATTCTTGCGAATGCAGACACCGATAAAGAGCCTTTAAGCTCTTGTAGTCGAGCGATAAAATTTTTACTCATTCGTGGTTGACCTTTCTAACTCATTTGTGTTATACTTCTCGTCGCTCTGTACGACAGAGTAAGAATGTATCATACTTGCGCGCCAAGCGCAAGGCAAAACAGGAGGAAAAACGATGGCAGCGAAAGAAATCAAGAAGCCGAACACCGGCTATGCTAACAGGGTAAACGTCATCAAGGCCGATTCGGACACGACGTTGCTGAACATTGGCGTGATGATCAGCGCCAAGTGGATGCTAGATAGAATCGCTCATGGGTTCTTCTCGCTCGACTTCACTGGTGAAACGGTTGCGAATCGCCTTGCAGAGTTTCCAATCCCTAGGTCTCATGAGAGCATGTGTGCGATTTGCGAGTGTGTATCAACTGTGGATGAACTCTGCAACGCCATAGAGGTTGGCTTTGAGGATCGTGGGTGGCAAGCCGTCATCATTGACTACATCCAGATAATCACCCATGACGATGCAATTCCTGATCGGCTTACGGAAATCGCCAAGAAACATGGCAAGCCAATTATATGCCTGTCGTTGATTTCCAGGCAGAGTCGGTAATACAAAACAGGAGGAAACCGATGAGCAGTAATTGGTTGGTGGAGGCAATATGCTGTGAGGAATTTGTGCGGGCGCTCTCAGAAGGAATGGATAGACTAGCTAATGAAATAGCAGATCGGTGGATTGAGGCTGAGCGACTGATGAAGCTGAGCGACTGAAGAGGTGAAGCGATGACGATGGAAAAGATGATGAGTAGCGAAAATGTCGGTTGCTTTGGTACCACACTTGTGGTCTTATGCTATGTGGCGACTGCCATCTATCTGTATCAATCAATTTCCAGCGTTCGGTCAAGTCTAGACAGGATCGCAACCGCGTTGGAAGTCTCGAGCAAGAAGGAGGTGCAGCGATGAATGGATTGATTGATCCAATGCAAATGGCGAGACCGTTTCATTTGCTATGCACAAAGCCAGGAAACAGAAAACGCTTCTATCACCCGTGGTCGAATGTTATGGTAATCTATACGCTGCCATGTGGTGCAAAATTATGCTTTCTGGCGGAGCATGCAGCCATCGCACTTGAGGCGCACACCGTCAGGCAGTTCGAGTACAACGCGGGAGCGGACATTGACAGATATGCGCTTAGCGTCACTTGCAAAGAAGTCAAACTCAATAGTTGCCCCGCATTCCATAAGTTGCGGGAACTTGTTGGGTCTCACATGCTGGATGGGCGGGAATACGATAAGCTCGCTGTCACCATTCAGGTCGAGCCCAATGCGCTTGACGGAAAAACTGAGGTCACCAGTATTTGTTACGGTGACGGTCGCTGTGGCCCAATCGCCGTCGACTATCGCGACTGCTCGGAGAACTGGCTTCCTGCGTTGAAAGCGATAGCTGAAAAATGCGATCACAATTCCTATCACAGTAGCGATGCCAATGTAGTTGTCAGCGAGAAAGCTCCAGGCGGCACCGGCCAGCATTCTGGCCAAGCTGACGTAGTGGCAGACATTGGAGCATCCGATGGCGTAGAGAATTCCCATAGCGGGATTATAGCATTTTTTAGGCGGCTGTTTGGCAGAGGCAAGCCAGCGTGCAGCTCGAACACCAGGACTGAGGAGGATCAGTGATGGAACAGGCAATGGCAGAGAAGGTCGCTGAGACGTCGCAGTGCGTATCGTTCAGGGCTAGCCCCGAGGACGTGAGCGCAATCAAGAACGAGGCAGAGCGTCGCCGCACAAGTGTCTCGGCTCTCATCCGCGGCGCTCTGCTGCAGGCCGGAATACTGAAGGAGGATCCGTCATGATGGAAGGCAGCGCATTTGAACTTGGCCATGTCTACTGGGCGACGCCGGTTTGGCGCGAACAGAAGAAGCGCATGGTCATTGTGATCGGCCGAGAGCATGCCGAGGTTCAGTTTGCGTTCGTCGACACGTTCGCTTCGGCGTCGCTCATTCCGGCCGGCATATGCGGGCGCGAATTCTGCAAGCTTCAAGATCGCGAGTCAACCTACAATTGCTCGTCGGTCTGCGAGCTCGACGCGGCCAATGCCGCCCAGGTCTACGAGTCGATCCGAAACAAGGCGCAGCGGTGAGATGTTCCTGGACCGCCTAAAAGCCGTGAGCGTGGACAGGGCCAGCCGCTTGGCTGGCTGCGACTCGAGCGTGATTGCTCGGGCGATGAAAACGTACACGGCAACGAATGGCGCAAGAGGACTTGCCTTCGTCGTGCTGCCGGGTACGACTCGGCCGCGCATCAGGCTGTCGGCAATCGACGAATGGTTGTCGCGCCTTGAGGAGGACAGCCGCTATGTCTAAACGCCGCGACAACGATACAGGCGTTCTGCCAGGGCTTGAGAACATGGTTCCCCAACAAGGGAGACCTGGCGAACTTGACTTGAGCGACGCAAGGCGTTACACAGGCGAGGTTCTATATCGCGACCATCCTGATGTGTTCAAGGCCGTCGCCGCCGCTCTTTTTATAGATGGATTGTCGCAACGCATGGTTGCTGCGAGATACCGTGTCAGTGTCAACACTGTGCGGGCAATTCGAGACATGGCGCTTGACTGTGCTGCCACCGATGCTGGGCGCGCGGCCTTTTTTATCAAACAGAAAGCGGATCAGCTGAGAGGAATCGTACGTACACGTGCATTGGAAGTCATTCTTGATAGGCTGTCAAACCCGCAGGAAGTTGAGAAGATTGATGTAGATACACTTCTCAAGCTTGCGAACTTGGAGCAAGAGCATCCAGAAAAGACAGATAATCAAAAGAGCGCTCTGGGAGATGTAATCGACGTGGACGAATTCGATTCGGTTCTGAATGGGTTAGATGCGGGGAAAAAAAGCGCGCCCGAGGATGTGCCTGGCTTGGGTGCTGCGGATGGCGAGTCGGACGATGTGGAAGAAGGCGTTGCTGATGTGGAAAAGGATTGTTCCACGGGGAACAACTCAGTGCAACAGAGCAACGAAAACCAATATTTGCAAGGGGAAAACACAACTTTGTGTAATTCCTCGTGTAAAACGGATTCACTTCCGGCTGCGAACGATGGTTCCGGTTCGGACGGATCGCGCGCGGACACCCCTGCGGCGACGGCCCTTGAAGGCCCCCCCATGGGGGCGGGGGGGCGCCCGGGGGCGTGCGCGCCGGGGGGTGTGAACTAAAATCCATAAGGCAGTCAGCCAAGCTGTCATTGAAAGGAAAACGGACATGGCAAAGCCAACGCAATTCAAGGAGCTGCTTCGGCGGAAAACGCCGCTCCCGATGATGAAGCCTGTACAGCCTGTGCAGGAGCCCGAAAAAAAAGAGCCGCCTTCGGCGGCCGAGGTATTTACAGACCTTAGCGTATGCTGGGTTCTTGGCGTGCGTCGACGCACTCTCGTTGAGGCTAGAACCGAGAAGAGCCGTGGCCGCGACTGGGATGCAGTCGGCGAAGAAGTCGGCATGACGAAAGAATGGGTGCTGGCCTATGCTGCAAGGAACGGCTTGTCTTCGGATCTTGCGGGCCTGGAGCCCGTCAGCGGTCGCTATGTGTCCGTCAAGCTGGTGGGAACAACCCAGAACCGCTGCATCTGCATAGGAGAGCTTGTCGCCACCGGCAGGCGCGAGTTCGTGCGGGTGAGGAACCTTATGCAGCATCCGATACACCTTGGCGAGCACTTCGACTGCGTCCGGATAGACATGGCCGGGAACAACCATCTCGAATGGACGGCGAGGCCGAACGAGGTCAAGTACTGATGAAATGGTTTGACGAGGTTAGGCTGTGCAGTCGCCCGCTCGCTGAGATCGGGCTGGCCTTCTTCGTCCGCGAGATATGCAAGAACCAATGTCTCGTCAACAAGTGGGATCTGCGCGACACTTTTGGTCCGCAATGCGAGACGCTCATGCGGAACCTTGTCGCGGCCAGAATACTCGAGGTCGAGGACGTCGGGAACCGGCTCTTGCTGACGATACGGGCGCCAGGTGACAAGAAGCGCGAACGATGCCGGCAGCTCGGCCGAAAGCGCAGGCAAGAAATCAAGGCAAGGAAGAAGGAGCAATGAGAAAGAAGTCACAGGACGAGCTTGGAACGCTTGTCACGCGGGAGATGAAAGTCATGCTCCAGGACGCGAGCCTGACGAAAGAGCAGCGCTTCGACATACTGACCGCGGTCATGTTCGACGCGCCGGTCAAGAACACCCTCCTGGCGTCGTTCGCGAAGTCGCTGAAGGCAGGATTCGAGCTTGTCAACAAGGCAAGATACAAGGCGATAGAGCGCGACCGGGAGCGTCGGAAGAACATAGAACGCCGACGCAGAAAGCTTGGATACACCGCCGACGATGACACTACATGTACAGACATGACTAGCCATGACACTACATGTACAGACATGACTAGCCATGACGGACTAGAACAAAACAATACAATACAAGGTATATCCCCCTATAAGCCCCCCAAGGGGGGCAAGAGTAAAGTTCCCAAAGCTGTCGAGCCGGAAGACATCGTAGCCAAGCAAACAGGGCGCTGCAAGCACATGGATGCCGAGGGCTTCTGCACGAACGAGGAAAACCAGGGCGGAGGGTTCAAGTGTTGCGGTTGTGAGCTGCGAGAGCCAGTGGCGGGCGGCGTAAGGACCGCGACGCTCGGCGAGTTGGCCATCATTCTCGCGGAGGACATTGAGAAGACGGACGCCTTCGCCCATATGAGGGTCAACCGAAGGAACTTAATGAGATACCTCATCCCGCTTGTCAAAAAAAACTGCGCGGCCGAAGACGGTGGCGTGAGCAGAACGAGCGACGAGCAGCGGAAGGCGTTCGGAAAGCTGCAGCAGTTGATCCTTGTGGGCCTTGCTGCCTGGACGGAGGCGTGGAAGGCAGACGACTGGCAGTTCGCACCCGGCAAGATCACGAAGTGGCTCGCAGACGAAAAGTGGCTGCAGCCACCTCGAAAAAAAACGGCGGCGCCAGAGGAGGGGCGCGGCTGCGGCGAATGTGGCGCGGAGATCGTGTAGCGGCAAAATGCTTTTGGCAACAAACAACAGGAGGATAAAATGGAAACACGGGAACAAAAGATCGCTCACGCGTACAAGGAGTTCGCGGAGCACAAGGCCGAGTTTAAAGTCTCGGGCAACATGCAGATCCTTGACTGGCGCAAGCCAGGGACGGGCTGCTATAGGGTTCGCTATGTGTTCGATCGGGAAGGAGGTCGGATATACATTAGCGGCGATTTAGGCGAGGCGGTAGTTTGGCCGACGTGGCCTGCTACGTTTGGCGCAACGTGCAGAGCTGTTTGCGGCGGCATAAGCGTTGTGAACGAGGGCTACTTCCTGGAGAAAGTCAGAGCGACCAGCGACAGATACGTGTATGACCGCGCCGAAGCAGAAAAGGCCGTCAGGGAGAATTGCCCCTGCATAGACGAAGACGATCTTGAAACCGTGATGGCGGACTTCGATGACCAATGGGGTCTGCTACATCTCGAAAAAAAGGCGCGGAAAATCCTCGAGGACCACGCTGAGGACTACTGGGAGTGGTTTACAAGAGCTGGACGAAGCGTTGACGGTCGCGTCTACTTGTGGCTCGTCGGACTGAAGATGGCATGGGAAGCACTGAACGGGGGCGACGGGAAATGAGGCAGAAGGTATTGACTGTCGCAGACAACTCGGGGACGCGGAGGAGAAGTCCCGAACTGCGCATCTGGCGAAACAACATCACCGGCATGGAGCCGGGCACCGTCGTCGCGGTTCGCTTCACGGACGACTATACGCGCTACGGCGCAAATAAGGTCAAGACGCGCAAAGAAAGCGAGGCGGGGTCCGATGAATAGTCTAGTTCAATGGCCGCGCCACAAATATTGGGACAAGGTGTGGAACCCGATGATTGGCTGCAAGCCGTGTTCGCCCGCCTGTGAGCATTGCTATGCGGCGGCGTGGGCGAAGCGGTTCGGGCAGAGCTTCAAACCGCATGACACGAAGCAGCGTCCGCCGCGCTCCGGCGTCGTGTTCTGCGGGAACATGACCGACCTGTTCGGCGAGTGGCTGGGTGACAAACCAACAAACTATATCAGCTCGCTAATCAATTGGCGTTCGGATGCGATATATCTGTGGTGTACTAAACGTCCTGAAAACATGTGCGAAGCGTTGAAGCCTTTTGCAACCTTGAGCACATTTAATCACTACTTCGGTTTCACCGCTGAAAATCAACAGTGGTACGACAAACGGTATTGCGAATGGAGTAAATGCTTCCCCCATTGGGCTAACATGTGGCTGTCTTGCGAACCATTACTTGGCCCAATAGACCTTGATCTTCCCGTCACGGCTGTAAAGCCCAAGTGGGTTGTCGTCGGAAGCGAAAGCGGCTCCGTCCGCCGCTCCTGCCTTTTGGAATGGGTGGAGAGCATCGTCGAGCAGTGCATGGCGGCGAAAATCCCCGTGTTCGTGAAGCAGTTAAGCATAAACGGGGTGTGCGAGACCGATATAAACAAATTTCCTGCACATCTGCGCATTCGCCAGGTGCCGTGGGAAAATCTATGGGAGGTAAAGTAATGGGAGAGTGCCATTTGACGGTGAAAGGCATGGCCGAGTGCTACCTTGAGCATGCGGGTCTTAACACGGACGTGGAAAATTGGCTTGAGCGGATCGGCTATTTCGATGCGCCGGCGAGCAAGGGACATCATCTCGCAAGGATCGGCGGGCTGGTGAAGCACAGTATCAACGTGACGCGGCGGCTTGTAGAGCTAACCGAGACGCTAGGCGTCAAGTGGTCTCGCAAGGAGTCGCCGTACGCCGTAGGCATGTTGCATGACCTGGTGAAATGCCGCTGCTACCGCGCAGTGAAAGGCGCGGCACAGGGCGCGGATCCGAAGTGGGAATACGTGCAGCCTGTGTATCCCGGACACGGGGCGTGTTCGGTCATGATCGCGACGGAGCTCGGCATCAGTCTTTATCCAGACGAGATTGCGGCGATCATCTACCACATGGGCATGTACGGTGTCGGCAGGGAATACACCGACAAGGAATTCGACAACGCGCTTCGCCTGTACGGGCCGCAGGTACTGACGACGATCTACGCCGACTGGTGGGCGGCAAGGGTTGACGAAGAAAGCAAGGAGGGGGTATGAACATCATCGACGTAAACAACCGCCTAATGCAGTTTCTCAAGGAGTCGCCGTATGAGGGTTTCCATCTGAAAACGCTGTCTTCATGCTGGGACTACGATCTTAAAAACATCAGCAAGTTCGCAAACGCCTACGACGACACGGGGGAACTTACGTTGCTTTACCTTGCGTCCGTATGCCAGGAACACATTGATGATACCGTCGTCTCCGTCAAATCGGTATTGACTAGCCCCGGCATCATGAAGCCGTATTCTGACTGCAAGGCACTCATCGAATCGCCATTGGTGAGAGTGAGCAAGCAAAACATGACGAATCGAATATCCGCCATCATCGCCGCAATCTCCGGCAAGAAACTACTCGGGGACGGGCACTCCATAGATGACGAACTTGAAAAAGCCATCTATGCGATGTTTGAGTGTTTCCGCAAACTCCGATTTGAAGTATACGTGAAATCCGGTCGCGCAATCGAAGGGTTTAACAAGTTCTCGTCCTCGGTTCAAGTCAGCAATTCACTTGCGGAAATGCTGTTGCGGCTTGAAGGATCGCCGGACGGCATATATGTCGGTTATGTCGCTAATCCGGGAACGCTTGACGGATGGTTTGGCTTCTTCTGCAAGTCCAACGGCAACATGTTCTCTTACAACGAGCGCATCGACGAGGCATACGTCGGACAGCATCGGCGGCTTCGAAACGGTAGATATGCCGAAAACAAGGCTTACGACCTGTTCCCTTACGAGTTGTGCGAGTTTTCCGACGAACGCGACTACAAGGGGTACGCGAAAGAAGTCTCGATGGGGAGCAACCGAAAACTGTTTGACGTGGGCGACTTCTCCATATTTGTCAGGACGGTGCTTTCGATGGCGGTAATATCGCGCAAACACTCCGGCCACGTCCTCAAAGGCAAGGCCGTAGTCATAGATTCGCTCCTACCAGCCAACCTCGCCAGGCTAGGCAATAGCGGAGAAGATACGAAAGCCCTCGTCAAGTGGGAGGGATCGCAGTTGGTTAAGGCCGCGACCTCGTTCAAGCCGCCGCAGTTTGAAGAAGAAAAAGTCCTTAGCGGATTCTACAACAAAGAGTTTTGCTACAACGAAGAACGGCCTCGCGTCGACACGGGCTGGTTCTACGGCTTAAACCAGGACATCGTAGATGCCTACGGTGACGGGTTCAAGATCAATCAAGAGCAAGTTCTTGGTAGCAATTCGTCGCGCCGCCTCATCGGGGATGGCGACACCGAACAGGAGTTCATTGGTGCGCCAAGTCGGCTCCGGCTTCGCGCCTACATGGAGGTGCGCCGCCAACTCGCCAACCATATCGGCAAGAAACTTTACGACGACTTCCACAAGTTTGGCGGAGTTGACAAACTCAAAGAGTGGTATGCCGAGCGGCTAATGGAACGGCTCGACAAGGTGCTTTCGTACTGCGCGGACACTTACACACAATGTATGGCCAACAAGGACGAGGAAAAGACCCGCGTAGAATTTGGAGAGGCCGAGGCGCAAGACGGAAAAAACAGCAGTTCGTTTTGCCGGAACTATTCGCCGCTCGTTGTGCGGATGAGTCCAAAGACGATGTACGGCTACGTCAATCTTTCGGAGTATGTAGATCGCACCTTCATCTGCCCTGTCACGCAATGCAAGGCGACCACATTCTTCCTGTTCGATTTCTCGACGTACAAGAATGTGCAGAAGTTCTTGGGCTGTGCATTGCCAAAGTTCTGCGTCGGGTGGCACGACAACCCCCCGTACAACGGCAACTGCCTACTAGACGTGACCGATCCGGTTGGAGACCTCACACATCCGCTCTACAGTCACTTCGACTTCTCTTTTTCAATCGGATTGAGCAAGAGGGCTCTAAAACAAATAACGAGCAAGCAAGCTCTAAAACAAACAAAACAGGAGGAAAACTGATGTTTGGAATACTTGAAGCAGTATCGGACGCCGTGAGCGACGCCATTACAGCGACGGCGGAGGTCGCCGCCGGGGTAGCGGTCGGCGCTGTCGAAGGCGCGATCAAGGCGCCAATAACGATAGTCGAGAAGGTTGCCGAAAAGCTGGAGGAAGCTTAATGGACGAGAAGGACTTTGCGAGCGCGGACGTAATGGTGCTGGGCGTGCTCGCCGCAAGCACAGGCACCCAAAGCGAGACGGTCGGCTACACGATGGCGTCGATCGAGAAGTTCGGCGTGAAGGGCGAATGGTTTCGCGACCTGCGGCACCGGCAGTTCTTCGAGGCGGCCGTCGCCGCGTGGCGCGAGCACAGGACGCTTGACGTGTTCCACGTTAAGCAGAAGTACGAAGCGGGCGACGGCGTTGGCTTCGTGGAGCTGTTCGAGGAGCTGACCGATAGCGGTTCGTTTGCAATACATCTCGACTTCTACCTGAGCGCTCTCAAGCAGAAGTACATCTACGGCAAGGTTCACAAGATGACCGCCGAGTGGCTGTCGGAGATGACGCCTGCGAATATCGGCATTCAGATCGAGGACTTCGCCAAGAAGCTGCACGACTTCCAGGAGACTCTGGCCGACAGTGACAGCGGGCTCAAACGGCTCTGCGAGTTCGTGGAACGGTCGGTCGAAAAGAAGCGCCTACTTCACGAGGAGCGGTTCGTGAAGCACAACTGGGGATTCATGGACGGGCTGCCGTGGCCGTGGCAGGAACTGAACCAGATATTCACCGGCCTGAAGCCGGGGATCCACATAGTAGCCGCTCTGGCGTCGCAGGGCAAGTCCACTATGGCTGCCGACCTGTCCGTATTCTGGAACGAGCGCGGCATAAAGCACGGGATCGTGTGCATCGACATGGCCGGTGAGCAGTATGTAGACCGCTACCCGTCGATCATGGAGCGCGTTAGCCTGGCGAAACTCAACTTTGGCGCGAGCGAGGACGACGTGGCGAGGTTTGAGCGCGGATTCCGCCGCGCAGCGGAGCTTGGCAACGTGTGGATCAGCGAGGAGGATGGCGCGAAGTCGATAGAGTACCAGTGCTACCGTGGCGTGAAGACGCTTGGGTGGAAGTCCGTCATAATCGACTACATCCAGCTCGTATCTCCGGATGAGAAGGGGCAGATGCCGGAATACACGCGCGTCCAGCGCGCGACGCAGGCCGTGAAGCGGCTTGCAAAGCGGCTGAAGATACCGATCATCTGCCTTGCGCAGCTCTCCAGGGCGTTCGAGAAAGAGGTGCGGGAGGGCAAGTACGCCGAGCCTGGCCTGGATGCAATCGGCGACTCCGCCGAGATAGCGCGCGCCGCTTCGAGCGTGACGGTGATCTACTACGACGAGGACATGCGCAAGTACTGGAAGGAGACGCCGCCTACTCAGCTAGCGTTCGGAGACCGCAACGACAAGGCGGTAACGTATGGCGTAGTAGGGCGCGAGACGGAGGACGAAAAAGCGGCTAGGCGCGGCGGACAGGTGTCGCTTGCGAAGGCGCTTCGTCCGATGTGGGTGGAGGTACTGAAGAACCAGCAGGGCGGGCGCGGCAAGATACCGTTCGTCATGTTCCCGAACTACTTCCTGTTCCGTCCTGGCAATTCTCAGGGCGAGGACATAGAGGTGACTCTTGGCGGCAAGCAGAAGAAGCTGCCGGTCGGGAAGTTCGAGCAGCTGTGCGACGACTGGACGTACACCGAGCAGGACTGGTGGCTGGAGATGACGAACGCCATGCCGCAGCGCGGCTGCAAGCTGATGGGCGAAACATACGCGGAAATGCGGAAGCGCATGGCCGAGGAGCGTGCGGCGCATCCAGAGGTCAGGCACTTCGTGCGGGACTACGCTGAGAACGGCCGCGATGTCGTCGGCTGGCACTGGGAGGAGGTAAAATGAGCGAGAACAAAATGCAAGAATCGCTGGCGAATGTAATAGCTGATGGGCGTGGTTGCAAAGGAATTCCTGTTCCATACGCACCAGCGCGTGCGATATGGCTTGACGACTTCAATTCATTCCTCGACCGTATAGAGGCGGCGTACAAGCGAGATATCGAAAAACTAAATTCGGTGATCCAAGCCACTGTTAGCCGTTCCGACGCCGAGATTGACCGTCTAAGGCCCGAGGCCGAAGAACTCAGAAAGCAGATCGGCAACGAGGTGAAGCTACGAGAGGTCTGCATGCAGATGCTCGAACTTCTGATGCCGGAAGGCTACGAGAATTGTGACGTGAGCATAGAACTTGATGAAGATCAAGTCGTAAAGTGGCGCAATCGTTTCCGCAACGCCCTTGCCGCGCCCGCGAGGAACTGCGACATGGGGACTGCCGATGAGCAGGCGAAGCGTCTGAACGAATGGTGCAATGGACGCCATTGCATAAATTGCCAGTTCAAGGGGGGCTGGCCAGATGAATGCAAACTTCAATGGGCGCAGTTGCCCTACAACGAAAGCGAGGCTTCACATGGGAATGTTTAACGGTTATTTGAACGAGAAGATAGAGCGTGAAAAGGCCAAAGGTCTTTTTGCGATAGCCAGAGCTATAGACGATCTTGCCAAGGCGATAATTCAGGCAAACAGGGAAAGACTTGAAGCGCAAAAGGAAAGTGAGGCGGTGAAATGATAGTGTACTGCTTGGGGAGGCTGATTGCGCTGATTTACGGCATTGAGTGGCCTCCAGGTCCCTACGCCATACATTGCTTGGCGCTAGCATCATTCGCATCGCTGCCGTTTGAAATCGTGTTTCTGATAATGCTGATATACGAAATCGCAGGCAAGAAGAAAGGAAATAGATAATGCGGATAACGCACAAGAATACGATTGACCGGCAGGCGACCGGCGCGGCGCAGAAGCGGCTGGACACTGCGCGCGCGTTCGCCGCGAAGGAGATGCAGGAGCTCAGGGAGCGGCGCAAGGCCGTCGGCGCGAAGCCGGGCGAGGGGCGCGTCGGCGGATGGCACCGCGACGCGGTCTTCAACGCCGTCGAGCAGTACGGGCCGGAGGTGCTGTCGGGCGACGCACAGGGCTTCTGGGACGACATGAAGCGGCTATATCCCGAGAGCTGCGCGGACGATCGCGTGCCGGGTACGGACTCCATGAACGGCCACGGCTGCAAGTTCGGCCGCGTCAGCAAGAAGTTCGTTGGCGGAAGGTGGTACAAGTGGGAGAAGGGGAGATGGGTTCCGGAAGGGAAGGATCTCACGCGGAGACGCTGAGAGGCAGAGCGAGCAGAGAGGTTTTCTGGAAAGGAGAGAACAATGATAGGATTCTGCAAGAAGGAAAACGAGTTCGACTGGCGGAGCGTACCGGCAGTCGATCCAAACGAAGTGGCGCGTTGGTTCGGATGCACCGACGCGAAGGACCGGCAGTTTCCCCTGCAGGTCGCGCTCCAGGTGCATGACGAAATCGAGTCGGCGCTGATGAGCGACCGCGAGATGGGTGGCATGGACCTCGCCGAGAAGCGCGGCGGCATGAAGGCGCTGAAGCGCTTTGCGACGCTCTACTCGGAGATTCTACGCGGCGGGAAGCCCGCGAATCAGGGCGGCGGCGATGCGTGACGCGATGACGCAGCCGGCGACGCCGCGTCAGATCGCGGCATTCGCGGAGAAGCGCGGCATTTCCACTGCGGAGGCCGCGGCGCTCCTGGACGAGATGCGCACGCGGCAGATAACGCGGCGGGCCGAGGATCCGTTCTCGTACGGATACGAGCCACCCATCTGGTACGTTGTGAAGGCGCTGTTGCGGAATCCGGTGTGGAGCGACTATGAACGGACGTTCATCAGGAAGCGGCTCGGGGCGGAGTGGACTGTGGACTCGTTCGCCGACAGGATGCGGCGTCGGCTCGGCTTTGCGCATCCGGTGACGAAGGTGCTGATCATGGGATCCAACCGATCCGGCAAGACGGACTTCGCGTCGAAGCTCACCGTGCAGACCCTGCTGCAGGGCGGCAAGAAGTGCTGCAGCGGCGCGCAGACCCACGCGACGCAGAAGAAGAACCAGATGGCTCGCGT
>Ga0310786_10006213_pt1 | contig 15980 bp, 7 predicted proteins | sample AusTroGonzalo_MG_FD_203881 | JGI IMG/M metagenome (GOLD analysis project Ga0310786, IMG submission 203881) | Bovine rumen microbial communities from tropical cattle in Woodstock, Queensland, Australia - Gonzalo_03 (v2) (version 2) | ecosystem: Host-associated > Mammals > Digestive system >... | reverse complement strand
GGATGATGACCTTAATTAATTTACCGGTGTGGGAATTAATTGAAAAAGTTCATATCGGTTCTCCGGAATCTTTTGGTGGTGAAATTGCGGCTCCGAACTCTCTCCTTCTGTATGCGGATCCGTCTTATATCGGTGTGGACTGTAATATGATTGTCTTTGGGCGGTCTGGTAACCGGTATGTGTTCTATTTACGGAGTGAAACATACAATACGGACAAAATCACACAATCTGTCGTAGATGTGTTGGTGGGACCGAGATATACACCCGTTAGCGCCGGCGGTCAGTTGGGGAGCTATAACGGGGCCTCTGTGTCTATGACAACGGCTTCGGCGAATGCTTTTTCTTCAACCCCGGGGTGGGCAGGACAAAGTAGCTTAACGCCGGGCGGAGCACAAAATCCGAAAATCGGATTGAACACAGCTTCTACGGGACCGAAGGATTGGTTAGCATCTATTCCTGTAGATCCGGAAGCTTTCCGGTTTGATATTGATATGTATCTGCCGGATCCGCGGGCTGTGGATATTGCCCCGGATAATGTCTGGCGGGATAATATCTTTACCTATATTGATTTGGGACCAAAGGCATTAACAATGACACAGCGGCCGGTGGTTAGTATGATCATTGAAGATTCTGAAGTGCCTGTTGGTTTCAGAACACGTGGGCCGAATAGCCGTTTGATTGTTGTGGAAGGTATCGGCGATATGGTGTTGAGAAATGGAAAAAAGTTGATTTGTCTGAAGCTGCGGCGTGATCCGACGACCGGTTTGGAATGGACGGATTACAGTGCTGATAGTGCCAGACCCGAACGGTGGTACGCACCGCATCAGCCGGATAACTTTGGTGATGGTGATGGGGCTCTATCTGTAGATGCGATGTTGCGTCGGAAACAAACAGCATTCGATATGAATGGTGAGCCGATCAATCGGGGTGGCTTAAATGGTGCTGCCGGCAGAAATGGCAAAGGGTGTTGTGATGCTGCCGCGGGGTGCGATTCGGAAAGTGAATATTGTGATGAAATCGTACCGCAACAAGGTGGAAGTGCTTACGATTCTGTGAATGGATCGCAGATGGCTCCGATTCAGACAATCCCGTCTGATGTATTGAATTCCGAATCGGCCAGGTCCGGTATCACAGGCGTGATGGACGGTATTGCCCCGGCACAAGGTGTCTATGGAGAATCCGATCGGGCTTATCCGATGCAAGGGGCGGCAGCTCCGAAAGGACAAGCTGTACGCAATCGGCGTGTGACGGCAACGGCAACCGAATCAATCGCGGTTGAGTTGGGTGCAAATGCCAATATTGCTACGCTGGAGTCTGAATGGGAACAAATCTATAGTAAAAACGAAGATGTTTTAAAAGGATATGAACCCTATTATTCGGTAGATGCTACGGCAGATGGTGACGTGCGTGAACTTTTCCGGCTTAGAATCGGACCGGTGAAGAGTATCCGGACCGGTGATGCATTATGTCGGAAGCTAGGACGGCGGGGATTCTCCTGCTCGGTGGTAAGGATCCAATAATTCTACAAACTTGAATGAGGTGTTAGGTCATGGCGGAAAAAAACACAAGCTTGGGTGAAAAATCCAAAAAAAGAAGTAATCGCATTTTATTTTTGGTGGGATTGGCTCTGGTGTTTTTGGGGCTGGCATACTGCGGTATGACAGGCAACTTCTATGGCCAAAGGTCTGCAGAAAAGCCATTGGATTGGACTTCGGATAATGACGTACGGACAGATCCGACGAGAGGCGATTTTGATGATTTTCGGCCCGGTGAAGGTATTTTGGAAGCCCAACCGTCCAGTGTTGAGATGAATGGTGTTGTTCTGGGGTCGCAGGCCGAATCGATTGTTACCCTGACAGCACGGCAGATGCCGATTTTATTCATCGGTATGGAACTGGCCGAGGTGCAACAGGATGGCTTTATAATCGGTGGGACATGTGAACCGAATAGAATTATTTCAAAAGATGACAACTGTACTTTGAAAATTATGTGGAATCCCACAACTTTGCGTCAAATTCAAAACACATTGAATATTCGATGGAAAGAAGATGACCAAGGGGTTCTTGAGATTAGAACGTTGTCTTTGCCGCTAAAAGCACAGTCGACGGATTCTAAGGATTGTGTCATTTGTGAAAGTCCGTGTAAAGATAAAGAAGCCGAAATTGTGCGACAGGCAGCTACCTTTGATGGTGAAGTTGGGAAAGTGGATGAAAAAGGGAATGTAATTATTGGCGAAAAAACATACAGAGCTAACGGTGACTTGTTGGTAGATGAAAATAATAATATCGTTGGCGTTGTGGAACCGGAGAAAATCCCGTTGTCGTTGGACAATAAGCTGATGGGAACGATTTCTAAAACCGGTGATGTGATTGGACCGGATGGTCAGGCATTAGGACGGCTTTTGGGCGACGATACGATTGTGGATTCTTCCCTGAATGTGTTGGGTGCGGCAGTGCCGGTTATCTCTGTGATGAATCATCAGGGAAAGGTTATCGGTAAAGTCACAATGGAAGGAACGGTCATTGATGGTGGTAAAAATGTGATCGGTAAACCGATGGTGGACGGTTCTGTTGTTAACTTAGAGGGAACACCGGTTGGTTATTTGCGTCCATATGGTTTAGTTGTGAATTGGACAGGCGACGTGATTGGCGGTATTATGCCGGATGGTTCTATCGTGAACGGTAGCCGGCAGATTATTGGTGCCATAAGACCGAATGGGTTGGCGGTTAATTCTAATGGAGAGTTAGTCGGTGGTATCGTGCCGCGTGGTATTGCCGTTGGGGCAGCGTGTAAAGCTTTGGGACGTGCTTTGCCGAACGGACGAGTGCAGGATAATTTTTCGCAAATCATCGGGAAAACATTACTGAATGGCTCTGTCGTGGATGAAAGTGGTACCGATGTGGGAACTGTTCTTCGGATGGGGCTGGTTATCAATGAAAAAGGAACGATTGTCGGTTTTGTAAACTCGGAAGGCAAGGCTGTAGACGGAAAAGGTGCTTTAATCGGGTGCGCCAATCCGGATGGAACGGTGACGGCAGGAACGAAAGTTATCGGTGCCATTATGCCGAAGGGGTATGTTGCCGGACGCGACTGTGAATTGATTGGTTCGGTTTATCCGAATGGTGTTGTGATGAATGCCGCTGTGGAAGTTGTGGGTCAGGTTAAGCCCGATTCGCATGTGGTTAATGTTAACCATAAAATTATCGGTATTGTTGTGCCGCACGGTGGTGCAATCGCAAATGGTTGCAGATTGTTGGGTTTGATTACGCCGGAAGGTCATGTGGTTGATGAAAATGGTTTGGATATCGGTTGCGTGACGCTGGAAAAGCAGATTGTGAACATGCAAAAAGAAGTTATTGGTTTTGTGGCTCCGATGGGATTGGTTGTGGATCGGGCCGGTAAAGTTATCGGTCGGACCAGACCGGATGGTAAAGTAATTGATAATGACGGGAATGTTATCGGTTGTGTGAATGATGATGGTACCGTTTCTTCGCCGGATGGTAAGGAAATTATCGGTCAGATTGTCGGTGCCAGACCGGGGCTTGGAGTGGTTATTGGTGAAAATGGTGATCCGACAGATTTGAAGGTTGTTGGGAATAAGGTGTATAACCGGAACGGAGAAGAAGTTGGGACCTTAACGCCTAATAACTGGGTTGTAAATACGAATAATGAAATTATTGCTGTTGTTCCGCCGGATGGTGTTATTGTCGGTCATGATGGAACTATTTTGGGACGCTATACCAGAAGGACAGGTGTTGCTCTGAATGAAGCGGGCGAAAAATTTGGTGTTATTTTGCCGGACTATTCGGTTTTGAATACGGAAAAAACAGAAGTTATCGGGTTGTTAATTCCGGATAAGACACCTTTTATGACACCTGAGGGTGATTATTTGGCAACTATGTCTGTGGAAGGCTTATTGCAAAATGCGGCCGGAGAAAACTTGGGTATGATTAAATCGGACGGAACGGTGGTTAACCGCGCCGGTCAGGTTGTCGGTGTGAAAATGCCGCAGGGTAAAGTGTTCTCTGTTCTGGGTAAAGAAATCGGTACCGTGAATGAAAAAGGGGAAGTCATTTCTGCCGCACAGAGCGTTGTGGGTCGTATTTTGGGTAACGGATTGGCTATATCTAACAGCGGACAGATTATTGGCGGAATTTTCCCAGATATTTCGTTGCCGATTGGGGCAGACGGATTATTGGGTGCTTTGACCTATCAGGGACGAGTCAATGATTCCCGCGGAAGACCTGTGGGTGTAGCTTCTCCGTTCGGAACTGTTTTCGGAGACAAGGATAATTTGTCGGGACGTTTGTTGCGTATCGGTCCTTATATAAACACACAAGGTCAACTAATCGGTTGGGCAAACTTTAAGGGTGGCCTGAATGACAGAACCGGTAATGAAATCGGAACAGTGACTGTGGCCGGTGTGGCTTTGGATCGTGATAATCGTGTCTTGGGAACGCTGATTCCTCGGGGCGTCGTTGTGGATAATAACGGAAAATATCTGACGGCTGTTTCCACGAATGGTTCTGTTCTGACGGTTGATGGTCAAAATGCCGGTTATGTGAACGGTTATAATTATGTGTCCAATGAAAAAGATGGTATTGTCGGGCAGCTTTTGCCGGCCGGTATCGTCGTTAATGCCGATGGCGGATTGATTGGTTGGACACGGTTTGATGGATCCGTTGAAGACGGACATACCGTTGTCGGTCAGGTAACACCGGATGGTCGTGTTGTTCAAACAAACGGAACGGTTCTGGGGGCTTATTTACCGATAGGAAGTTTGGCCCTGAACGATAAATCCGGCCTAATGGGGGTTGTAAACGAAAAGGGACAAATCGTAAACGGTCGGGGTGAGCCGATGGCCTCTGTTATCGGTAGGACCTATGCCTTTAATAATGGAAAAGTTGCCGGTCGGATTATTACGTCTTCTTTGGCCGTGAACGATAACCGGTCCGGTAAATTGTTGGGAATGGCCGGTGCGGATGGCGTAGCTATGGTTGCCAATGACAATAAACCGTTGGGACGGTTAATGGCTAACGGGCTTGTGGTTGACTTGACAAAGAAAGTGGTTGGCGGATTGGCTCCTGTCGGATTGCCGGTTGGTACACGATTGGGCGTTATGGGCGTGGCTTTGTCTGTCGGTCAAGCCTTTAATGGCGATAAAATGGTTGGGGCCGTCTTGGGTAGCGGTAGTGAAGCCCTGTATGAAACAAGTGGCCAAATTACGGGCGGTGTGCGTGTTCCGAGTGTCTTTATTGACAGGAACGGTGCGATTGTCGGACGCAGTTCCGGAACTGCTTCTGTTGTCAGCAAGGAAGGTAAGAAATTGGCTTCTCATATGCCATTTAATTCTGCTTTAACACCGGATACGATTTGGGCTGGCGGTACGATGCCGGAAGGTCTTGTTGTAAATGATGATGCTTTTGATATCGGTGTGGTTGCTTTAGATGGTACGATTATCGGAAAAGATTCGGTTCTGATGGGGCGGATTTTGTCAGACGGATCGGCTGTGGGCTTGTCGGATAAAAACTTGTTCACAACGATGCCGTATGCCGGTCATACCCTTAAGCAAGGGTTGCCGTTCGGGTATCGGAATCAGGTGCTGGGACGCACAACCGTGACAGGTGATATTATCGATTCGGCGGATAAGAAAATTTATCGTGAGTTAGATGATGGAACTATTCTGGGTAAAGAAATGCCGATTGATGGGGCGGTGTTGTCCTTTAATCCCGCTATCGGCCATGAGGGCGAATTGCTGGGAACCTTGGATGGTGAAGGAAATGTTGTTTCTTATGCCGGTGAGGAAGTCGGTAAAATTGCTGTGAACGGGGCGGTTAAAGGTAATCATAAATATAGGATCTTGGGTATTTTGGTTCCGGAACCGCTGGTCGTGAATGAATGTAAGGTGATGGGGCAAACGGCTCAAAATGGGCAAATCGTAAATGGTCAGGGGAATGTCATCGGCCATATTACGCCGGGTAAATGGGCTGTGGATAATGCCAATAACCGAATCGGTCGGTCGGTCAGAACGGGTTTGGTGGCTTCACCGAATGGCGACTATATGGGGCGGACGCTGCCAGATTCAACGGTGGTAGATCTAAATGGTGTTAATATGGGATGTGCTCGGAATGATGGATCGGTTGTAAACGGTTCGGGCGATGTTATCGGTCATGTTGTAGAACGGGGATTGGCGTTGACGTACCAAGGAGAACCTTGTGGTCGAATCAAACATGATGGCACTGTTGTTGATATTTCTGGAAGGTTAGTTGGTAAAGTTTTGGGCGATGGAAAAGGAACGATTGTTAATTCAAACGGGGAGGAAATTTGTCGTTCTGTTACGCCTGATGAAGAACTGATGTTTAATAGTGACAATACAATTGCTGGAACATTTGATACGGAAGGTGCCTATAGAGATCCAAAAGGTGTTGAACAGTTCCAGGTTCTTCCGAACGGGAATATTATTGATCCCAGAACGAAGCGTAAGATTGCCGAATTGACACGGGAAGGAAAGTTATTGGATCCTAATGGCAATGAACTGGGAGATATTCGCGTGATTCGGGATAAAGACGGTAATTTCATCGGTTTAATCGATGATTATGGGAATATTATCAATTTTGACGGTGAAACAATCGGTAAAATAGATGAAAATGGCGTCATTCGGGACAATACAGGTAGGATAATGACCGGTCTAGATTTATCGGGTGTGGGGTTGTCTGATGTGGCACCGGGTTTGGCTCAGATGGGGAGCAAAGCTGCCGGTAATCGTAGAATTTTCTTGAACGATCAGATGTTTGATGTGACAGCCCAAGGGTCTTTAGTAGACAAAGAAGGGAACATCGTTGGCTATATGGGCGAGGATGGACGTCCTTATTCATTGGATGATAGATTGTTGGCCGGACCGGAAAGTCCGACTGCACGGCCGGATATTAAAAAGCCGATAGAAGTGCCACCGGAAATGAAAGATGCTATGGATGGTATGTTGGCTAATCGGCGGGCCCACATGAAGGCTAAGATCAGGTCCTTTAATCGGATGTTGCCGGATGCACGGATTTTGGCTCGGGCCAGAGAAAAGAAGGATCTGGATTGGGGTGAAGGTAAGACGATTTCGACCTATCCGGTGGATATGTCGCGGATGATTTTAAAGGATAAGGCTATTCCGTGTGTGTTGGTGCATGCGGTTGATTCCCGGTTTGGTAGTGTACCTGTTACAGCGATTGTGGAACGGCATATCTATGCTGAAGAAGGACGCCGCATTATTATTCCGGCGGGCAGTCGCCTGATTGGTAGCGGCGGCGGTGGTGGTGGTGGCCATATATCTAAAGTGAATTTTTCGTGGTCACGGTTAATTCGCCCGGATGGATCGGCCTTTAAGTTATCGGCTAATTCTGGTGATGCGATGGGGCGTGGCGGCGTGCCGGCTTACCTGGATGAACAGTTGTTGAAGAAATACGGGCGGCCTGTATTAGAATCCACAATTACTTCGGCGATCGCTTTCTTGACGGCCACAAACGAGGATATTACCACAAAGCAGAATGGTGATCAGATTTCCAGTGCCAGAGCGCAGGCAGCCAATGATGCCAGAAGCAACTTTATTGATTCGATGAGTCAAATTTTCAATCAGTTGCTCCAGGAGGCGTTGCAGGTTCAAGAAGTTCTGTATGTGCCGGCGGGAACACGCTTTACAATTTATCCCAGCACGGACTTGTGGCTCCGGTCTGAGATTGAAGATGAACAGGATTATTTAGCATCTTATGGAGCTGATACAAAGCAGCTTAGACCAGCTTCTAAAGGTAATTGGATAGATCCACGTGCCAGTGAGGCTGCAGATATAGCTGCTGAGCAAGGAGTTGTCTCCGATATGGGCGGTGGCTTGGTTGCGGAAGATCCGTATTATGACCCGGATGTTGGAGATCCGGCCCATGCAGGAACAGGTGGTGCCAGCGCTATTTATGATGGTGGTGCGGCAGAGGAAGAAACGGCAGGAGAAACTCAAGCGGAGGGGGGCGTACTCCCTAAACCGGTGCAGCAAAAGAAGAAACAGCAAATTTCAGAGCCGATTTTCCCACAGAGTCAACAGCAAGTAGGGACAAAGAGATTGTTCTGATATAAAGGATGTGACCGATGGCGGATTTACCTATTGACAATATGTACCAGGTCTTAAACTCCGTTTTGAGGCCGCTGGCGTATTGGTATAATCAGGATAATGTGGAAGACGTCGCCGTCAATAATCCCGGTGGAATCTGGTTGCGTTTGCGGGGGCGGCATGCCCATCCATGGCATTACTATGAGGATCCGAAGCTAACACGGGAATATCTGGTGAATCTATTGCACATTATTGCCAATTCATACAACATGGCTTTTGATCCCGTGAATGGAAACCCTGTTGTGTTTACACAGCTCCCCGGCGGACACCGTTTTACCGGTATTGCCGGACAGAATGTACAGTATGATAATAACGATTTGACGGGGGGTGTCGCCCTGGATATTCGTATTTGGCGACCGGATCAGCCGATTAAGATGAAGGAGTTCGGTTTGGAATCTGGTGAACGTCTGCAGCGGATTAACCGATTGAAAGGCGTTGAAGATCCCGATGATCCTTTTGACCGGCTTGTTATGTATATTAAACGTGGTAATCACATCTTGGTATCTGGTGGAACGGCAACCGGTAAAACAACATTTTTGAATAATATGATTCAGTTGCTGGATCTGCATAAACGGGTTGTGACGGTGGAAGACGTTCGCGAATTAAAAGTACCCCATAAAAATCATGTACACGTGGTGCTATCCCGTACCGAGCAAACAAACGCCTTTGATTATAAGAAAGTGATTGACTTGGCCGTGCGTTTTACGCCGGATGCCATTCTGTGCGGGGAAATTTCAACCAGTAATGCCGCAGCGTTCTGGGAACTGATGAACACCGGTCACGATAACTGTTTTGCCACCATTCACGCGGATTCGGCTTTTGAGGCCTATCAAGCGTTCCTGTCACGTATTTTGCACTCGTCCCCGGGGATGGATCGTGAAAAAACCCTGAAAGAAATGCGGGATAAAGTTAAGGTTGTTCAAATTAATCGTGATGGAAATATCCGTGCCGTGACGGAGATCACCTAATTTTTATTAATTTAACTGACTGATTTCAAATAACATATCATTATATTGTGACGATTTTGTGACATTTATGTTGCATTTTTGTGACAATGGGTGTATGATGACGCTGTTTTAATTTAATATAAGGAGTTTTTTTAAATGAAACGAATCTATTCTTATGTAGCTGGTTTGGCTGTTTTAGCGATGACGTTTTCAGTACATGCCGGCAGCTACCAATTAAACGATTATTCAGTAACAGGATTAGGAAGATCCTATGCCGGACAGGGTGTTGTGGGGGATGACTATTCCGCGATTGCCTATAACCCCGCCGGGATGACCTTAATGAAACGTTCCGGTGTTCAACAAGCCCTATCCATGATTAATTTAAGGGCAAAGCTGGAAGGTTTGGGTAATCATCAGGGTGAAAAGGCCAAGATGGACTTTTGGCAACCGGTTCCGGCAGGCTTTGCACAATATAACGTGAATGATAGACTCTCTTTGGGTGTAGGTATTTATGGCTCTTATGGTCTGAAAACCCAATATAAATCCGATTGGTTTGGTAAAGAATCGGCCATTTTGTCAAAATTAGACATTGTGGATTTCAATTTTTCGGCAGCCTATAAAGTGACACAACGTTTGTCCGTGGGTGCCAGTGCTATTATGCGCTATATCTATGGTCGGATGACACAGAAAATACCTGTTACGAATCATCCTCAATTGGGCCCCATTGGTGGCGGAGACGTCAATTTTAATGTGCACGGTTGGACGCAGACAGGGGCTTTGGGTGTTATGTATGAAGTGGACCCAAATACCCGTTTCGGTTTGTCTTATCGGTTGCGGTCAGCACAGCGCGCCAAAGGTTTGTTTAAAGTATCGGGCAACCAAAACAACGCATATATGCCGTATATGAGAAATGGTATTTATGATGTTCATGCCAATCCGGACTTGCCGGAAACGTTTATTTTATCGGCCTATCACCGGTATAAAGACTTAGGATTTTCGGGAACGGCCAGATGGACACACTGGACATCATCTTTCCCTAACTTTACGATTCGAAGCCCCGGATTGCCGGGCGGTGAAAAGGTGACCGAATACCGGTATCAAAACACATGGACTTTGACGGGTGGTGTAGATTACTATTATGATAATAATTGGACGCTTCGGATGGGCGGCGGTTGGGATGAATCCCCGACCCACAAGCCGGAACGCAGAACCTTCCGTATTCCCGATAACGATCGGTGGTGGTTGAGTGTCGGGGCCAGTTATACTTATAATAATTGGCAGATTGATGCGGCCTATGCTCGGATGTTCGGAAAGACCGGTAAATCAACCGAGGATCCGAATGTACAGGCCAAATACAAGAGTCTGCAATCCAACATTTTGGGTGTTCAGGTTCAGTATAAATTCTAAGTTTACAATTGATAAAAACCCTGCTTAGGCGGGGTTTTTGTCGTATCCGATTTGACAGATCTTTTATTTCATGGTAAAATATACCTTAGAAAGGAGAGATGAGGTATGGGAAGTATGATGCAGAACATGCTGGCGGAAAGTGCACATCCGCAATCGCAGTCAAAGCTGATGCTGTGGCACACGGCCAATAATACCGATTCTTTAAAGTCTTTCCTGGATCAGGGCGCTTTACCCGTTGGAAAGGGAGAAGGCGGTCAAACAGATGGTTTCTATGTTTGGAACAAAAAAGAATTGGCGGTCTCTCATTTCCAGGATTTCTTACATAAAGAAAGTGCCGGTGAAGGATTGTTGGTTGGTGTAGCCGTTGATCCGGCTGAAGTTGGCTATCCGCGGTGGCAATTTGATTTGGAGTTGTCTAAAGAATTAAATCCGCTGTTTTTTAAATACAAAGATCAGATTGCACAGATTCAAAATTTGGAATATATGGAGGACGGTGAAAAAAAGACTATTTCTTCCATGCGACCGACCTTTCGGGCGACAGAAGACAATTGTGTTATACAGTTTAAAGAAAATCATCGGTTATTTTCTTTGGCGGTTGGTCAGGATAATGGCATTCGAGGGCTGAATGTCTTTCAGGCTCTGGTGGATAAAATGTGTGAGAATCCAGAGTTTCGGCAGGACTATGATAAATTACTGCGGGACAGCGTTCAAAAATCGGAGCGATTGGCAGTAAAGTATTGCGGACAGGAGGCTTTGCCGGTTGCGGAAGTATCACACATCCAAAAAGAAGCAGAAGGCCCTGCATCCGAGAAGAAATTGTTCACATCAGCCCAGAAAAAAGAGGAACAGGTTTGTCCGTTTTTAAAAATGGCTTTAAATCGGCTGAAAAACGGGATGGGCGGTTGATACGGGCTTTAATCCTGAATTCTTCCTATATAATATTCGTTATACCATTTGCCGTTGATGAAGGTGGCTCGTCTGCGTACACCTTCCAGCATGAATCCGTTTTTAAGGTAAAGAGCAATAGCTCCTCTGTTTTCGGCATGAACGGAACCTTCTATACGGGTAATTTGATGTTTTGCCGCCCAATCAAACATTAAATTCAGAAATTTCTGCCCCAGTCCTTGTCGATAATAGGTTTTCAACATATGGACACCAAACCGACAAATATGTTTTACCCAGGGATGATCGGGCTCACGCTGGAAAACACTGATAAGGCCGGCCACTTTATCCCCGTCCCAAGCCACCATCCACCAGCTTTTTTGAACAGCACGTTCAAAGTCTTCCTTGGATTTATGGGGACGACCGGGATATTGATAGGTAAAGATGGTTTCCTGCCCCAGCTGATCTGAATAAGCCTGTATTGCCTCATAATCAGCAGGCTGAGCCGGCCGTAATTCCAACATGCGCCCGTCTTTTAATGTAAAATTTTCTGACATTGTTTTATTCCTTTTTCTGGTTTTGCTTTACCTGTTCAAAAAAGGTGTTCAGGCGTTTTTCAACCAAGCCGTTGATGGAATTTTTGGGCGAACAGCCCTTTTCATCACATAACCCAGAGGGCAGGCCTGTCAACAACTCCATCGCTTCATCAATGGTTTTAATAGCGTAAATATGGAATTTACCTTTTCGGACGGCTTCTACCACTTCTGGATTTAACATTAAATGCGGCATGGTCACGGCGGGAATAATAACCCCTTGCTTACCGGTTAGGCCGTTCATTTTGCAGACATCAAAGAAACCTTCAATCTTTTCGTTTACTGCCCCGACAGCCTGCACTTCGCCCAGCTGATTAACCGAACCGGTCACTGCAATAGATTGATTTAAAGGTACATCGGCAATCGCAGACAACAGGCAGGCCAATTCCGATACTGAAGCCGAATCGCCATCCACTTCGCTGTAAGATTGTTCAAAAACCAGACTGGCGTCCAGGGAAATCGGTTGTTTTTGTGCGAATCGGGAAGCCAAAAAGGACGATAAAATCATGACGCCCTTTGAGTGAATAGGACCACCCAATTTAACTTCGCGCTCAATATCTATCAGCGTTCCTTTGCCCAGGCGTACTTGACAAGTGACACGGGTCGGTTTCCCAAACGAATAAATCCCGAAGTCATAGACGACCAAAGCATTCATCTGTCCCACCCGTTGGCCTGTTGTGTCAATGGAAATCAAGCCGCGGCGGATAGCCGTCATCAATTCCTTTTGATCATTCCCGAAGCGTTTACGCCGTTCGTCAAGAGCTTGTTCTACATGATTACGTGTAACTTTTCTTGCTTTTTGGCGTGTGGCCAGATAGTTGGCTTCACGCATCAGGTCATTGGCGTGAACCAGATAGGTGCTGAGCTTTTCTTGATCACCGGCCCAACGGGAAGCCTGTTCAATCACGCGGCGAATAGCTGCCCCCTCAAAAGGTTTCATAGACTCTGTCCGAATTAGGTTTGCCAATAAACTGGCATAGGCTTTTTCCGTTTCAACTGTTCGCTCCATTTTTTCCACAAAACGGGATTGAATCTTAAAGAGCTCGCCAAATTCGTCGTCTTGCTCGGCCAGTGCGTAATAAAGAGAAGGTTCGCCGATTAAAAGGACTTTGACATTCAACGGAATTGGGGTCGGATCTTGTGAAATAACCCCGAAAATAGAATTGTCGTCAATACCGGATTCCATTTTAACTTTTTTGGAAAACAGGCAACGTTTTAGGGCACTCCAGGTCGGTTGATTTTCCAGCAAATCATGGGCTTCAATAATCAAGAAACCGCCGTTGGCCTGATGCAAGGCTCCGGGGCGAATAAGTGAAAAGTCGGTCGTGGATGTCCCCGAAAGCTGAATCCGTTCAATCTTACCGATTAAGTTGGACAAGGTAGGATGGTTAACGTGAATAACAGGGGCGCCCTCATCGGGTTTGTGACTGACAATCACATTGACGGAAAAACGTGACCACAGTAAATCCGCTTTCTCTGGGCCGGTATCATCCATGATTTCATCGGATGGTAACAAGAGGCCAATATTTTCCAATATGTTTTCCTGAATGCCTTTAATCAGGTTTTTCGCCCCTTGGTGTTTGGCGTAGGTTTTTAGTAACGGTTTAGCCACAGTTTCCATCATTTGACTGGCCAAGGAGGTATTTAAACTATCCATTTCTTTTTGTTGTTCAACCTCAAATTCCGGGATATTCCGAATGGCTTTTTCCAGGCGGGTCTGAGCTTTTTTCATTTGATCCAAAATCGTTTTGCGTCTGGATCTCGGCAGCTTGTTAAATGAATCCGGTTCAACGGCTTTTCCATTGAGTTTTGGGGCAACCACGACACCGTCATCCGTCCGGACCAGAGTCACATTTGCATCTTCTACTGTTTTCTTCAGGATTTCAAAATAGTCTTCTTTGGCGGCGCGATATTTTTGTTCAATGTGTGCCACTTTGATTTTATAGGATTCATCCGAGAAGAGAGCTATCAGTTGTTTCTTTAAAGCTTCGGCAAATTTTTGAATATCCCTTTCAAACTGCCGCCCTTGACCGGCCGGAAAATTGAGGGCAATTGGCTGATGCGGTATCTGAAAGTTATGAACAAAGCACCAATCATCAGGTGTTTTTAAGGTTTTAGCATACCGACGTACGGTGTCCAGTGACAGACTTGTCCGGCCCACCCCTTTTGGCCCAGTACAAAAAATATTATAGCCGTTGGCATTCATGCGAATACCGAAGTCAATGGCTTCTAAAGCTTGATTCTGACCGATAATCTTTTGTCCGCTCTTTAATTTTACCAAATCCCGATCCGTCAATTTTGACGGTGCATAGATTTGTTTAACCGATAGTTCTAACCCCTTTTTGCTCATATTTTGCCTCATTTCAAATCAACCTGATACCCTTATACCGATTTTTTCTGTAAAAAAAAAGGGGGAATACGAAAAAAAATGAAAAAAAGTGAAATTTTTCTTTCATTCGGGGGAAATTTCAGGTATACTCAAAACATAAAAAAATAACTCTAACGGAAAGGATGAAAAATGTTAAAACTGACGATTGAACGGGCTCATTTACTAAAGGCTTTAAAGCACACGCAAAGTATCGTGGAACGGCGGCAAACCATTCCAATTCTGTCCAATGTCTTGATTGAAACGGGACCGGACGGGATCGTCATTCGGGCAACCGATAACGAAATTGAAATCGTGGAAAAAGTGCCTGCTACCGTGACCGAATCGGGTTCTTTGACAGTGCCGGCTCATCGGCTTTGTGATATCGTCAGTCGTTTGCCGGATGGGGCACAGATTTCTTTAACGCTGGCAGAAAATAATCAGCTGGCTCTGGCTTCGGGGCGCGCTAAGTTTTCTTTAGCGACTCTGCCGACAGACGGCTTTCCCACTATGGTGCAGGAAAATATGCCGTTTTCTTTCACTGTTTCCGGGGCTGATTTACTGGGGTTGATCGGTAAAACCTCTTTTGCCGTATCTACCGAAGAAACACGGTATAACCTGAATGGTATTTATTTGCACGAAAAAGCGGGTGATTCTCCCCGATTGACGGCTGTTGCCACAGATGGTCATCGGTTGGCCAGTGCTTATATCCCGTTGCCGGAAGGAGCAACCGGTATGCCCGGCGTGATTATTCCCCGTAAAACAATCGGTGAGATTTCTAAGTTGGCTTCGGAAGCGGATACGGATATTAACATTTCGCTCTCTGCCAATCAAATTCGCTTTCACCTGGGGGATGTCGTTTTGGCTTCACGCTTGATTGACGGAACCTATCCCGAATACGAGAAAGTGATTCCGGCCGCTAATGATAAAATTTTGGAAGCCGATTCGGCTGTTCTGGCCGGTGTGATTGAACGGGTATCTGTGGTATCTGAAAAATCACGCGGAATTAAATTATCCGTTAAGAATAACCTGATCCAAGTATCCGCGGCGGCGGCAGATGAAGGCTCGGCCGAAGATGAAATGGATGCCGTCTATGCTGGTGATGATTTGGATATCGGATTTAACTTCCGTTATCTGCTGGATATTCTGTCACAAATCAAAGGTGGTACGGCGCGATTTGTGCTGAATGATGCTATTTCGCCGGTTATCATTAAAGACACACAGGCAGAAAATGTCCTGTATGTGCTGATGCCGATGCGGGTTTAATTCCCGATGAAGACAGGTATCAGCCGGTTGAGGCTGACAAATTTCCGTTCTTATGCCGAACTGGATTTGGCCTTGGGTGATTCGGGGCGACCGGTGGCTTTATTCGGCCCGAATGGTGCCGGTAAAACAAATATATTGGAAGCGATTTCTTACCTGACAGCCGGACGAGGACTTCGCAGTGCGCGTCTGGCCGATGTGGCACGGCATGTCGGGGAAGATGTTTATCCTCTCTGGAGTATTGTAGCAAACCTCTATTCTCCGTTTGGAGAGCATCAAATCGGAACAGGTATGGTTGCTGATGCCGAGCGTCGGCAAATCCGGATTGATGGCAAAAATACGACACATCAGTCTGACCTGGCGGATATTTTTCGTTGCTT
>Ga0310786_10006212_pt1 | contig 15981 bp, 13 predicted proteins | sample AusTroGonzalo_MG_FD_203881 | JGI IMG/M metagenome (GOLD analysis project Ga0310786, IMG submission 203881) | Bovine rumen microbial communities from tropical cattle in Woodstock, Queensland, Australia - Gonzalo_03 (v2) (version 2) | ecosystem: Host-associated > Mammals > Digestive system >... | reverse complement strand
AGCCCTTGAGATATTCGAACATCTCCTTCGAGTCCTCACTGGTGCCGTAGTCGCTGGCCCAGTTCCAACCGATGGTGAACTTATGGTAGCGCAGCATGTCCATCACACCCACCTGGGGGATGGCCACACGGAAGAGGTCAGGGCGCTGGGTCATACAGGCACCGACGAGCAGTCCGCCATTGGAACCGCCGACGATAGCCAGCTTGTCCTTCGAGGTGTAGCCCTCGCTAATCAGGTATTCGGCAGCACCGATAAAGTCGTCGAACACGTTCTGCTTCTGCATCTTCGTGCCTGCCAGATGCCATTCCTCGCCATACTCGCTGCCGCCACGGAGCGTCACCTGTGCATAGATGCCGCCATTCTCGAGGAAGGGGATGCGGGTTGCCGAGAAGCTGGGACCGAGGGAGATATTGAAACCGCCGTAGCCATAGAGGTAGACGGGATTCTTGCCATTGCGCTTGAGCCCTTTCTTATAGGTCAGGAACATGGGGATGCGGGTGCCGTCCTTGCTCTGGAAGAATACCTGCTCGGAGGTGTAGTCATCCTGACGGAACTTGATCTTCGACGAGGCATAGAGGGTGCTCTCGTTTTTGTCCATGTCGTAACGATAGATGGTGCCGGGGACGGTGAAGGAGGTGAAGGTGTAGAAGCACTCATGCTCTTTCTCATCGCCGGTGAAACTTACGCTACCCACTGATGGCAGTTTCACCTCATGGCGCAGCTGGCCGTCGAGACCATAGAGATAGGCATGGTCGGAGGCATCCTTCTGATAGGTGAGGATGAGCTGACGGTTGATGACATCAGCATCACCGAGCACGTTCTCCTGCTCAGGAATCAGCTCCTGCCAGCTGTCGACACCCGGCTGACGGATATCGGCTATCATGACGCGACCCTTGGGGGCTCCGTAGTTGGTATAGATCCAGATACGGTCGCCATCGTCGTAGACGGGACTGTACTGATAGTCCATGTTGGAAGTCATCTGGATGAATTGTGACTCGGACTGTCGCAGGTCGCGTACGAAGAGGTTGTTGCCTGAGCCTGCACCTGCCTCGAAGAGGTACATCTTCGTCTCATTTTCGTTGACGCTGACATAGTAGAATCGCATGGGGTAGGCGGCATTCTGATAGAACAACACGTCGTCGCTCTGGGGAGTACCAATCTTATGATAATAGATCTTATGACCTGAGTTTACGTTTGAGAATTCCTTCCCCTTGACAGGGGCATCGTAGGCGCTGTAATAAAAGCCGTCGCCCTTCCAGGCGGCACCTGTGAACTTGGCCCACTCGATGTGGTCGTCGGTCAACTGGCCTGTCTTGAGGTCGATGACAAAGATCTCCTCCCAGTCGCTGCCACTACGCGAGATGGTATAGGCAGCATACTTGCCGTTGTTGGAGTAGTAGATGCCTTTCAGGGCTACGGTACCGTCGTCACTCAGTTTGTTGGGGTCGAGGAACACGCGGGGTTCGCCGCCCAGCTTATCCATCACGTAGATGACATACTGGTTCTGCAGACCGTCATTCTTGGAGAAGTACCACTTGCCGTGGCGCTTACGCGGTGCAGAGACCTTCTCGTAGTTGGCCAGCTCGGTGAGGCGCTTCAGCAGTTTTCCACGGAAAGGAATCTTCTGCAGATAGGCGTTGGTCACCTGATTCTCTGCCTCCACCCAGGCGGCAGTTTGGGCGCTGGTGTCGTTTTCCAGCCAACGGTAGGGGTCGGCCACTTTTACACCGAAATATTCGTCAACAGTGCCGTCTTTTACAGCCTTGGGGTACTGGAGTCCCTGTGCAGAGACCGAAGTGGTGGCGATTGCTGCCATAGTCATGAGGATAAGCTTTTTCATATCATAGTTGTTTTTAGTTAGCTATCTACCGTTTTATTTGTGGCTCTGGTAGTAGTCGAGAGCCAGCTGGACGTTCTTGATGACGGCCTCAGAAGAGAAGGTGGCACCGGTAACGGCGTCGACCTGCTGTGTCTGGGCATCCTTCACCTTCAGACCGTTCCACTTGTCGCCGAGTTCCTTCTTCACCTTGACATAGTATTTCGGTGTCTCGGTGCTCTTCAGGAACTCAACCTTCTCCACCTTGTTCTTCTTGATGTAGACTTTCAGTGGGGTAGGACCGTTGTAACCCTCCACGTTTTTGCCGAGGGTGGTGGTGTTGATGACGATCATGCCGTCTTCTTTGGTCATGGGGTCATCGCTGACCATAAAACTCTGAATGGCGAGGGCCATCACAAAAAGGAAAATGTATCGGATCTGTTTCATATCATTTTAAAAATGAGGAAGTTCGGGGTTGTTGATGGCCTTGACTGCCATGCACTCCATCTCTACCAGCCAACCGGGACGGCAGACGGCAGCGTGGACAATGACATAAGGCTTGCCGGGGAAGCGCTCCTCGAAGAGGCTGCGCACCAGTTCGTAGTCGGCCACATCACGTAGATAGACAATCATCTCACAGACATCATCGTAGGTGCAGTCAGCCTCTTTCAACAGGGCCTCTACATTCTCCCACATGCGACGGGTCTGCTTCTCCACATCCTTGGGGAAGAGAATCTCACCCTTGTTGTTGATACTGGCGGTACCCGAGATGAACACATGGCGACGGTCGGCATAGTCGATGTAGGTGCCGCGCTCGAAGCTCACACCATAGTCACTGGTGCGGTTCAGATGGGTAGGGGCGTAGAGATAGTGGATCTGCTCGGGCTTGATACCTGCAATGGCGTAATTGTCCATCTGAGAGAGGACGTTAGGATCGGCCTGACGACCGCCAATGCCTGTAGAGGCAATGAAATGGGTGTGTACCGTGAGGCCTTGGGTGAAGAACACCTGGTTGCGGGCGCGGACCACACCGCCGTAGTTCAGGTCGATGTCGTTGACAAAGAGCCATGTGCGGATGCAGTTGTCGGAGAGCGTGCAGCCCTCTTCTGCGAGCTGCATGATATACTCGTTGAAGAGAAGGCGCATCTGGTACTCTGAGTTGGCTGCCAGATTATGGGCCGAGGCATTGTAGAGGTGACGGAAGTCGCCATGACGCACCTCATAGAGACCGCTGGCAGTCAGGCCTGTCTGGACGTTTGACATCAGATAGACCCAAAGGGCGATCTTCGTACCGTCGAGGGGTGCCTGCTGGATGATGCTCTTGGCGCAGTCGGTGACGTCGGCCACGATGATGTCGTCGGCCTGGTTGGCGGCGTCGCTCAGGAAGTAGCGCTTGAATACGGCGTGGGTGTCGGGCAACTGACCGAGCAGACCGTTGTAGGCATCCATCACAGCCTCTAACTGCTGGGCATACGTCAACCGCTTCTGGGTGACGTGAATCATCGCATGATATTCTCTGACCTCCGTGCCTATATCAAAGCAAAAGATATCGGCACGGGCATTCTCAAAATCGATGTGTGAGCGTTGTTCGTTCATTGTTTGGTTATTTTGGCTGCAAAGTTACGAATAAAAAATGAAATAACAACCAAACCAATCAAGAAAAGTACAATCATCCCTATCAGGGAAGACGGAACAATGGCATTTGCAGCCTCATCACCCCCGTATTTGCATTGATATTCTATCATCTTGTCGATATAGGCATCGACGGCTTCCCAGTTGGCGGCCTGTATCTCGTTGTTGAGGCGGGGAAACACCTCGCGGATGTATTTCTGATGCTCAGAGCTGAGTGTCGGCGGCAGCTGGTCTGTCGGTGCATACCATACGACGGTACCATCTTCGGCAGTGTGGGGGAAGAATCGCATGGTCTTCCAGTTGTCCTGGAAAAAGATGTAGCCGGTAAACAGCTGTTCTGCGGTCAGACTGTCTTCCTGTGTCATGAGACTTCGGGCGTGATAGTGCAGCGGGGCAATACTTTTGCCGTCGTAGATGAGTAGCTGGCAGAAGTGTTCGGCCTGCGCTTTAGGAATGACCTCTCTAACAATAGCAGAAACTGACCCTGCGTAGGATAGCAGGGTCAGCATCAACAAATAACGTTTTATTATCTTCAACATTTTATATGGATTCAATAAACTTCACGATGGCGTCACGGTCGGCTTTGGGCAGGTTGTAGAATTTCTCCGTGGCCTTGTAGGCATCCGACTTCTTGCTGTATCCGTGCCACATAATGGCCTCGATGACGGTTCGGGCGCGACAGTCATGCAGACGGTCGTCGGCACCGGTCAGCTGACGCGAGAGACCACGTCCCCAGAGGGGCGTCGTACGGCACCAGCCCGTGCGGATATCGTTCATCATGAAGAGACGGTGCTGCACCATGTCGGTATAGGGCCAGATGGTCTGACTGGCATATCTGGGCATGATGCTCCGGGCATCCTTGCCGATGCTCTGGGCATAGGCTTTAATGCTGGCATCGATCCACATGTTGTCTGATCCGGTCTTCCATGATGGACGGTGGCAGTTGGCACAACCAATCTCGGTAAAGAGCGTCTTGCCACGCTTCACGGCATCGTCGTTCAGGTTACGGGCAGCGGGAACAGCCAGTCCGCGATGCCACACCATGAACTGGTAGTACTGTTTGTCGTTCATCTCTTCCTGACCACCATAATAGGTATCGTTCAACAGATATTTCTCGAAGGTCTCCTTGTAGGCCACTGACGGGGTGTTCAATATCTCGTAGACACGGTTGGCAATCCCTTCGTCGGTGCCGTCGGCATAGTAAGGATGCAGGATGCTGGCAATGGAAGAGCCGTGTTCCTTGATATAGCTGATGACCTCAGGATCCTCGCTCTGAGCCTTGGCCCAGGCGGTGGTGGTATAGAGCCAGTGGCGGTCGCTGCGGGTGACATTAGTGATGTTCCAAATGGCATTGGCACCGGCACCGTCCTGCAGGGAGCCGCGCGTCATGGCATAGGTGAAGCGCTTGAGAGGACCGTGAGAGCCACGATGCGTACCTGTATCGTTGTAAGGGGCACTGTAATAGGCCGAAGCCTTGAATGTGCCAGCCTCCTTATCCCACATGGCTGGGTTCAGTTCCACGTATTTCGACTCTGCCTTCCACTGGGCTTCGATATCTTCGTCGTCGAGGGCGTCGAGCAGACCAGTACCATAGACGCCGATAGTCGACTCCAGACGTACATCGTAGTTCGTGGGCTTGGGGTTGGTGTTGAAAGCCGACTGTGGGATGCGCACCTCGGGATAGATGAGTTCATACCTCTCTCCGTCGTCGGGGAAATTCATGGCCAGTCCACTCTCCATCGCGCTGACGCTCTTCCACTCAATCTGAATCTGGTTCTCGTCGATAGGTGCCTTAAAGGGAGCCATGGCTGCTGTCTGCGGCATACCCGTCACCTCAGAGATGTAGGCATTGTTGTCGGGATGATAGATCACGAGCAGATAACCGTTGCCGATGGTGTTGGCACGGTATTCCGTCTGACGCTTGCCGTGTCCGTAGCTGGGATGGCAGGCGATACAGCTGTTACGTACCCACGCCGGACCAAGGCCCTTTCGGGGTGCAACGTCGAAGGTGTAGAGATGTTCGAAGAAGTCCTCACCGGTATTGAAGTCATCTTCCATACCTGCGATATTCTCCACGGCAGGGGTTGGGGCAGAATAACTGGCTTTTTCGGTGGTTCCCAGTTCTCCGCCGGGGAACCATTCCTCTGCGCTGAACACATCATTGGCCTTACCGAATGTCTCTTCTTCAGGAACGAGCGATCCCAGACTACTGGCGGTGTCGTCGTCCGTACAACTGATGAGTGCTGCACTCATCAGAAGTGCAGCACACACCATGTGGTGTAATTTTGAATGGTTTGTCATAAAGGATAGTATTTAGTAAGTTTTATTTGCTTATTCCCAGTCCTCATCATCCTCGAAGGCGATGCCCCAGATGGTGCAGCAGTATTTTACGAAAGGCGACGGCATGTTGCTGATACCTTCAATGGCACTCACGTATGCGTTCTCCACCTTGTTGTTTACGGCCTCGTTCTTCACGCTTGCAAAGAAGGTGTGGAAGCTATATTTATTGGCCGACTTATCGGTCGATCCCAGCCAGACATTACGGATAGAGCGGATGTTGTCGCGGAAGTCGGTGACAGAGTTGTAGCTATAGGGTGACTCCACATATGACACGTCACCAGCAGAGAACGGATTTGCAATCTTGGCGGTACCTACCTCGTTGGCGATGGCTACGCAGCTGCCCTCATCGTCGGAGAGTACCTGTGCGATGGCTGCCTTCAGTGTGGGGAAGGAACTCTTGCTGCCGTCCAAGCCTGCCGTGGTCAGGTTCTCGCCATACGAGAGACCTTTCTCCGTCTGATAGTCCAGTCCGGCAGCCTTCACGATGGTCAGGCGACTGGCGTTGGCACCGCCGTCCCAGGCACACTGCAGTTGGAAGGTACGTTCCTTCAGTAGTTTACAGATGGTCTGTGCGTAGGTCAGCTCCTGGGCACCGGTAATCTTTTCGAAGTTCTTGTAGGTATCGTTGGCCTGCAGTTCTGCCACTTTACGAGGCTGTCCGTCGCGGAAGAGGATGAACTCCAGGGCGTGGAAGCCGAGGATGGTGGCATCGTCGAGCATCTCGTCGTCCATACCGTTGTTGAAATAGCTTAACAGTAGTGAACGGTTCAACGGCCAAGAGTCGATGGTGGGATCTACATCGAAGTCAGAGGCGGCACCTCCGAGGAAGGCCTCACTCTGCTCCCAGTACTGACGGGCTTTCTTGAAGTCGTCGCAGGCGGCGTTGATCTGTGTCTGGCTGATGGTGCTGGTGGTCAGTCCGTTCAGTGTCTTCTCCAGGGCCTCTGTCTCGTCGGCGAGTTTGGTATAGGTAGGTATAATCACGTTGTTCACGAGGTTCTTCAGCACCTCACGCAGATAGGCTTCCTGAGCCTCGGAGAGCTTAGACGATGCGATGGTGGCATTGGCTGCTGTCAGATCGTCAACGAGGTTGCCACAGCCGTCGATGGCTGTTTCTCCGAATGTTTTTACGGTGTAGTTGGATGCGGTAGTGTTGGCAGCATAGCTGTCCTGATCAACGATCGGCGTTGTCGTCACGACGTTGAACTCCGTGTCTTCGTTACTGTTACTGTCGTTGTCACTACATGATGTCATGGTCAGAGCGCCCATCAGGCACGCTACTGAGAGAATAAGAATCTTTTTCATTGTTGCTTTTATAATTTAGTTATTATCTTTTTACCTTTTTACTTTTTACAAAAAGAACCCCTCGTAAGCCACACCGATATTGACTGACGGCTCGTTGTTATAGAGGCTCTTCAGGAAACGTTTGGAGTATTCGGCCTTGATGACAATCTGGTGTACGGGGTGATAGTTCACGCCTACAGCCATGCGCTTCACCTCGGTATAGTCGTAGGCTGTTCCCTTGGTATTGCTGGCGTAGGGGTTGTACTGCTCATAGCGCCCGAAGATGTACAGCTTCTGGTCGTCATCGCGCAGTTTCCGGATCTGTGAGAAGAGGTCATAGCCCGCCTCGATGCCGATGGCATAGGCATTTTTGCTTACGAAGGCCGAGTGCTTATAAGGCGACTTGGAGTTCAGACGGTTATACACATATTTCAGTTGGTCGGCATCGCCCAGATAGCCGTAGTCGGCCTGGCCGCGAACCACCCAGTTATGTCCCTGGTAGGTGAAGTCGATGGCACCCACGGCCACCTGACCTTTGTACTCCGCATCCACACCGTTGGCATTCCTCGGGAAGCTGTTACCGATACTCTCGCCATAATAGCCGCTGACACCGATGCGCAGACCGGGAATGGAGTAGTTGTCTATGCGCAGGGCTACACCGTATTTATTGGCCACCTCAAACTCCAATGGTGAACTCGGACCTTTCTTAATCCAGTTGGTGTTGGTGAAGTTGTCGGCATTCAGGCCAGCCAGGAACTGGGCCTCGTAGCGGAAATTCTTGTATCGTCCCCAGAACGAAACGCCCGTCTGATGCCATGTGCAGGGTAGGATGGTATTCTCGCCCTCCGGACGGTAGACGGTAAAGAAGTTCAGAGGCTCATGATGCGCGTTGGTTAGTCCAACGGGTACTACGATATGTCCGAACCTCAAGTGAGCAGCCTTAGAGAAAGCCTTCTGGATCCAGAACTGTTCCAATTCCACCTCACCGCCTTTCTCGGTCTCCTGTTCCCATTCGCCGCCTTCCTCGTCTTCCTTCTCGTAGGCAATGCCGGTTCCGCCGTGCTCAAACTCTATCTCGGTGCCAAAGGTCCAACCTTTTCCGAAATCGTAGCCCATATAGACCACGGCGTGGGGAATGTCGAAGCGTCCGTGACTCGGATCGTCCTTGTGCTGTTCAGGTTGACTATACCGGCTCACATGGTCGCTGTAGTAATTACGACTGTAGGCCACCTCACCATAGCCGCCGATTGAAAACTTGTTGCCCTTGACGTGCTGCATCACACTGTCGCCAGCCACTTCCTGTGCCTGTGTAGTCATGGTGGATAGACCAATCGTGACACTTAACAATACCTTATTAATAATACTATTCATGATTTTATTAATCACTTAATATACCTAAAAAACGAATGCAAAGGTACTGTCTCTTTGTCAATTCACCAATACCTAAAAATAGTGAAATCGCCTTAAAATGGGAATTCTGGAGGGTAGGGGCCATGAAAAATACCTACTTCTGATTATTGCACAAATCGGAAAATATGTCTACCTTTGCACCCGATAATCATTATTAGGTAGCATACGACGATGAAAAATCAGAAGATGTATGAGGCGGACGATAAGATGATATCACTCATCCGCGATAATTATGACCTGTTACAGTCGCTTGGCAGCTTCGGAATCAGTCTGGGCTTTGGCGACAAAACGGTGCAGGAGACCTGTGAGGATAACAATGTAGATACCTATACCTTCCTGGCGGTGGTGAACTATACCATCAACGGTTATGGCGAGTTTGAGGCCGACGAGCAGATCAGCGTGCAGACCTTGATGCACTATCTGGAGGCGAGCCATGCTTATTTCCTCGATTTCCAGTTGCCTTTTATCCGTAGGGAGTTGCAGGAGTCGCTGAATGAGGACGACTCGCTGGCAAGGCTCATCCTGCGTTTCTATGATGAGTATGCCCACGAGATCCGCCGGCACATGCAGTATGAGCAGAAGACGTTGTTCCCCTATGTCAACACTTTGTTGGAAGGACAGCCTGCCAATGATTATAATGTGGAAACCTTCTCAAAGCACCACGGTGCTGCCGACAAGAAACTGCGGGAGTTGAAGCTTCTGATCATCAAATACCTGCCTCAGGACGGACTCCATAACAACCAACTGACGGCCACCCTCCACGATATCTATGACAACGAGGAGTGGCTGCGTCAGCATGCCCAGGTGGAGGACCATATCTTCGTACCCGCCATCCGTCGGTTGGAGCAGACAACGAAGCAGCAGGATGTGTCGAGGAATATCACAGGCATGGTGTTCAAGGGCGGTGTGCAGAATCCCGATGCCCTTTCCGATAGAGAGAAGGATGTGATCATCTCGCTGGTGCAGGGTATGTCGAACAAAGAGATAGCCGACCATCTGTGTATCTCTATTAACACAGTAATCACCCATCGGCGCAATATAGCCAGAAAGCTGCAAATCCATTCTCCGGCAGGACTGACGATCTATGCCATCGTCAACGGACTGGTTGATATCTCGAGTGTGAAATTATAAAGAATCCCGCCAAACGGCGGGATTTCTTATATCTTGTTGATGTCTACATAACCGTGCATCACGGCATAGATGGTCAAGGCGGAGACACTCTTCATGCCCAACTTCTCCATGATGTTCTTACGGTGGGTGATGACCGTGGCTAGGCCGATGTTCAACTTCTCGGCAATCTCCTTATTGATTAATCCCTGTACTATGAGACTCATCACCTCAATCTCACGGTCGGAGAGAATCTTCTGACTCAAGATGGCAGGCATCTGTGGCAGATTCTGTCCTTTGCCATGGGCGTGTTGCTCCAGCATCAGCAGTGAGCGCACCAGTTGCTGTTCTGGTACGTTGATACAGAGACAGTGGAAGTCGGAGAGCTGCGACATGGTGTCGAGGCTGAGGGTGAGTACGATGGTCTTGCGACGGCGTTCTAGGAAGAAAGGCTTGTTTTCAAGGACGATGGCCATCGAGACGAAGTAGTGGAAATACTGATCCGGCTGGTTGGCTTCCAGTTCCGTGAACGAACCATAGGTGTCCACCGAAATAATGGGCATCACGTTCTGCAGCATCTGTTTCAGTCCCATCGCTGCCAGCGTGTTGGGATCGATGATGGCAAACTTTGGTCTTCCTTCCATGTGAATCATAGTGCAAAGGTACGAATAAAAAATGAAAAATAATCATTGAAAATAAATATTTCAGAAAAAAGTTGTATATTTGCAGGCAATTAATTGACTTTTTAAAACCAAAATTCATGAAAAAGCTATTTTTATTGCTCGTGGCCGCCTTGACGATAGTGGGCTGTGCCACACCGGAAGAGAGAGCTGCCCGTGAGGCAGAGCACATGCAGAAAGTGAAGGCTGCCGTTGGTACCCAGCAGTACAAGATTAGCATGCGGGAGATGATCCCCTTGCGCAGCTCTTCCATTAATATCTCAGGCATTTACTACCTGAAAGTAGATGGTAATGAGGTCACCACCGATCTTCCTTACCTGGGACGTGACGACGTGCCGCATTTCAAGACACGTGGCGAGCGTAAGTTTGACAGGACGATCCGCATCCGCACTCAGATGGAAGGTTATAATCTGTCGCTGATACCGAATCAGAAGATAGGACTGATCACCTTCAAGGCCAAGGACGGAGGCGATGAGCTGAAGTTTAATATCCAAATCTCCAGCAGCGGTCAGGCGAAGGTAACGCTGAGTCCTGAAGGAAGGGATGAAATCAGATATGAAGGCTATGTAGAATAAAAAACAAATCCCCTGCCAACCGGCAGGGGATTCTTGTTTATGACAGGAAGCCGAGCAATGCACCGGCCGCAACGGCCGATCCGATGACACCCGCCACATTCGGACCCATGGCGTGCATGAGCAGGAAATTGTGACGGTCGTATTCCAAGCCGAGGTTGTTGGAGATGCGGGCAGCCATAGGTACGGCACTCACACCTGCATTACCAATCAGCGGATTCAGTTTCTTGCCTTCCGGCAGGAAGAGGTTCATAATCTTCACGAAGCAGACACCCGAGGCGGTGGCAATCATGAAGGCCATGGCGCCGAGGGCGAAGATCTTAATCGTGTTGAATGTCAGGAACTCGCTGGCCTGCGTAGAGCAGCCGACGGTAAGACCCAACAGCATCACGACGATATCGTTCAGCGCAGCACCGGCAGTCTTGGCCAGACGGGTGGTCTTACCACTCTCTTTCAGCAGGTTGCCGAAGAACAGCATACCCAGCAGGGGCAGACCCGAAGGTACGATGAACGTGGTGAGCAGCAATCCGATGATGGGGAAGAGGATGCGCTCTGTCTGAGATACCTCACGACCGGGCTTCATCTTGATGACGCGCTCTTTCTTGGTGGTGAGCAGACGCATGATGAACGGCTGGATGACGGGCACCAGGGCCATGTAGCTATAGGCGCACACGGCAATCGCTCCCATCAGGTTGGGCGATAGCTTCGACGAAAGGAAGATAGCGGTAGGACCGTCGGCACCACCGATGATGGCGATACCTGCAGCCTGAGAGGGCTCGAAGCCCATGGCCAGCGCAACCATGTAGGCACCGAAGATACCAAACTGTGCCGAAGCACCGATGAGCATCAGTTTCGGATTTGCCAACAGGGCCGTGAAGTCGGTCATGGCACCGATACCGAGGAAGATCAGTGGCGGATACCAACCCTGACGTACACCCTGATAGAAGATATTCAGCACGGAGTTGTCTTCATAGAGACCAATCTCCAGTCCGGCGTCAGCACGGAAGGGGATATTGCCGAGGATGATGCCCAGTCCGATGGGGACGAGCAGCAGCGGCTCGAAGTCTTTCTTGATGGCAAGCCAGATGAAGAAGGCTCCCACCGCAATCATGATCAGATTCCCGACCGTGGCATTGGCAAAGGCCGTATAGGTCAGGAACTCATGAAAGTTCTGGATGATAAACTGTCCTAAATCCATAGCTTATCCGATGGTTAAGAGTACTGCACCTTCCATGACTGATTCACCTGGTTTGGTGTTGATGGCGGTAACGGTACCAGCGTATTCAGACTCAATATTGTTCTGCATCTTCATGGCCTCGAGCACGAGAACAACATCGCCTACGTTGACCTTGTCGCCTACGTTGACCTTCACATCAATAATCGTGCCGGGCAGAGGAGCCTTGACGGCAGAACCTGCACCTACGGGTGCGGCTGCGGGCGCTGCAGGGGCGGCTGCCGGAGCGGGAGTCACTGAAGGACGGGCCACAGGCTTCGGAGCCTCTACACGCACCTTCTTCAGGGTACTGGAGGGGTTGATGGGCTGCTTCATCTCCACATCAAAGCGGATGCCGTTGACAACAACCTTGGCAACGTTGCCCTCTACTTCTTCTATCTCTACGTCGTAATCGACGCCTTGTACTTTATACTGATACTTGTTCATAAGTCTTAATGGATTTCTGGAGTTGTTGGAATTTGCGGAGCGTTATGTGATGACGGGATGACGGGCTTAGAGAAGTGGGTCATCTGGGTACCTTCATCGGTCCAGCCTGTCTGACGGGACTTGATGGTTATGATACCGCTCTCGATATCGTGGACATCGTCCTGATACTGCTTCAGGGCCATGGAAATCACAGCGATGTAGACCTCCTTGTCGATACCCTTCGTCTTCAGACCGTCCTGCAGGATATTACCCGTAGCATGGGCAATGTCGTGGGTAACCTCCACAGTCTTGGTAACGGCCTTGATGGGCTGCATCTTCTTTGCCTCGTCGAAGTGACGCATGATCACTCCGAAGACCCAGAAGAACAGGAAGAGTACGGCCAGACAGAAGAACACGATACCCATGGCGAGCAGGGTGATACCGAATCCGTGAGGATCGTCACGCTTCAGTTTGGCATCCTTGGTCTCGTCGGTCTTAATGAAGTTGTCGATGCCGGGTGTCACGTTCTCTGGCGACTTGATGCTCCAGCTGTTGCCATGACGGGCATAGCTCTGGTCAGCTGCGAGGGCAGGGACGGTGACGGAGTCAATAAGCTCCACGGCATTACCGTTGTAGAATCCGATCCAGACAGGTTCTGACATGGGTACGGAGAGAGAGAGGTGCAACTTACCCTGTGCAGGGTTGGAGTTGCAGAAGAACGTGATGTGCTGACGCCCGCCGATCTGTGTGCGTGTCTCACCGTTGGGGATGACACTCATGCGCTTGATACGCTCGGGAACGCTCATCTTTGGATCAAGTACGCTGCGGTCGGTCGTGAGATACATACCACGGATATTGTAGGTGGTGAACGATACGTTCTCCAACTCAATCCATGCCTCACGCTGCCCGAACTCATCCACAATGCTGGTGGTATTGTTGGTCAGCACCTCGTTGATACGGATGTTCTTGGCTCCCTGAGCCATAACCCCTGAGGCGCTTAACAGCAATAGTCCGCTGAGCAGGATCTTTACTTTATTCATTTTGTTGCGTATATTATTATATTGTTATTTTATCCACAGAAGAAGAGTACCACAATCTGGGCCGTGAAGATGCGCAGGAACATCGATAGCGGATAGACCGTCGAGTAGCCTACGGCAGGGGCCTCCTTCGAACAGATGCTATTGGCATAGGCCAGAGCAGGGGGATCGGTGTAGGTACCTGCAATCATACCGGCGATAGTGAAGTAATTGAATTTATAACGAATCCTGGCGATAGGACCTATGATAAGAATAGGTATGATTGTAATCAGGAAACCTGTCAGCACATAAAGCAGACCATCACCCTCTACCACGGTCTCAAAGAAGCCTGCACCGGCCTTGATACCCACCGAAGCGAGGAACAAGACGAGTCCGATCTCACGGAGCATCATATTCGCCGACGTGGTGGTATAGGTGACGAGGCGGATCTTATAACCGTAACGGCCGATGAGGATAGCGATGATCAGCGGACCACCAGCCAGACCGAGTTTCACGGGAACAGGCATGCCGGGAATGGCAATGGGCAGCGAACCGAAGATAAGGCCGAGGAAGATACCCACGAAGATGGTGGCGATGTTCGGCGCATTCAGTCTGCGGAGGGAGTTACCCATCTTGCTTGACACACGGTCTACGGCATCCTCAGGACCAACGACCATGATTCTGTCACCCACCTGCAGAGGAAGTGAGGCTGATGCGAACAGATCCATGCCATGACGGGTGACACGAGTGACGTTAACACCATGTACACTTGAGAAGTGAAGTGATGCCAAGGTCTTACCGTTGATCTTCGGATTGGTAATCAAGATGCGCTTGGATACCAGCGGCTGATCCTGCTGCTCGAAGTCGATGTCGAGTTTCGGACCGATAAAGGCCATGATAGCCTCTTGGTCAGCCTCAGCGCAGACAATGAGCATCTGGTCGCCCAGATGGAAGATGGTGTCGCGGTTGGGGATGCAGAGCTCGCCCTCATGGACGAGACGTGAAACCACGAAGTCGCGGTTCAGGAAGTCGTGTACCTGCAACAGAGTCTTTCCCTCAAGATATTTATTGGTCACTTCCAAATGCATCTTGTAGGGCTTCTTGTTCGCATTGGTTTCTTCCTGAGCCTTCAGCTCCTCTTCTTCCTTCTCCAGTTTGACTTTACATATGTACCTTATTAATATAGTGGCGTTGATGATACCTAACACACCGAGCGGGTAGGCACAGGCATAGGCCGATGCAATCTGTGGGGCTCCTCCGTTGGGGAACACCGTGTTCAGGGCCTCGTTGGCAGCACCAAGACCAGGCGTGTTAGTCACGGCACCATAGAGCGTACCCACCATCATGGGCAGGGTAGTCGTATTGTTGGTGTCGAAGAAGATGTAATAGCAGGCAAACATCACGACGATGTTCAAAAGGATAGCACTGGCAGCCAGACCGTTGAGCTTGATGCCCTGGGTTCCGAAACTCTCAAAGAAACCGGGACCTACCTGCATACCAATCATGAAGACGAAGAGTATCAGACCGAAATCCTGCACGAATGTGAGGATAGGGGTGGGGGCAGTGAATCCGATATGTCCTGCCAGAATACCAGCGAAGAGTACAAAGGTAACGCCGAGTGAAATGCCAAAGACCTTGAACTTACCAAGATACACACCGATGGCAATCACGATGGCGTAAAGCAATGTGATATGTGCCACAGAATCGGTAGTCGTGAAGAGGTCTCTCAACCATTGAAAAGATTCCATAAACGCAATTAATATATTAATTATTTCACGTGCTTTCTCAAAACACGCTGCAAAGGTACTCAAAAAATTGCTCATAAAGCGCAATTTTGTGCACTAAATTTTGAATAAAAACCGTTTTTTTATTTCTTTCACAATTCAATTGACTGATTTGGCTAAAAAGTTTGTATCTTTGTCGGCTGTTAGGTGTAACTTAAAACATACTTATATAATAATTTAACGTATTTATGGCAAACAAAGAAAAACTCTTTACCGAGTTTACTGCGCCGACCACTCAGGAGTGGCTCGACAAAATTCAGGTCGACCTCAAGGGTGCCGACTTCCAGAAACGTCTGGTATGGAGAACCAATGAAGGTTTTAATGTACAGCCCTTCTATCGCCGCGAAGACCTGGCGAATCTGAAGACGCCCGATGCTCTCCCCGGAGAGTTCCCGTTCGTGCGTGGTAACAAGAAGGACTCTAACGTGTGGTATGTTCGTCAGAACATCAAGGTGGACGATCCCAAGGCAGCCAATGCCAAGGCTCTCGACATCCTGAACAAGGGTATCGACTCCTTAGGCTTTAAGCTTCCTGGTAAGTTAGTGAGCAAGGAGACTGTTGAGGCGCTGCTCGATGGCATCTATTGCGACATCATCGAGGTGAACTTTGCCACCTGTCCGCGTCATTCTGTAGAACTCGCTGAGATCCTCGTCGATTTCTTCGCCAAGAAGGGTTACGACAAGGAGAAGGTGGTAGGTTCT